>Ga0160449_1000221_pt1 | contig 44157 bp, 42 predicted proteins | sample HID1975I_E1MG_FD_108216 | JGI IMG/M metagenome (GOLD analysis project Ga0160449, IMG submission 108216) | Enriched soil microbial communities from UW Madison campus, WI, USA - HID1975I_E1 MG | ecosystem: Environmental > Terrestrial > Soil > Unclassified | place: USA: Madison, Wisconsin...
CCAGCGCCACCGCCTCGCCATGCGTCAGGGCGTCACCAAAGCCGAGTTCGGCCTCCAGCGCATGACCGAAAGTATGACCCAGGTTCAGCAGGGCGCGTCGCCCCGCCTCCTTCTCGTCTTCGCCGACGATGGCGCTCTTGATCTCGACCGAGCGGATCACGGCCCGTTCCAGCGCCGCCGGATCGCCGTCCGCGCCCGACGCGCCCTCGCCGCCCAGCCAGTCGAAGAAGGACGCGTCGCAGATCAGCCCGTGTTTCAGCACCTCGGCCCAGCCTGATCGCAACTGTCTCCTGGGCAGGGTCGCCAGCACGTCGATGTCGGCCAGTACACGTCGCGGCTGAAGGAAGGCCCCGATCAGATTCTTGCCGCGCGGCGTATCGATCGCGGTCTTGCCACCTACCGAGGAGTCGACCTGCGCCAGAAGCGTCGTCGGGACCTGCACAAAGTCTATGCCGCGCATGTACAGCGCCGCCGCCAGGCCGGCCAGGTCGCCCACCACCCCGCCGCCCAGCGCCACGACCAGATCCTTGCGATCCAGCCCCAGTTCCAGCAGCCGATCCAGCACCCGCTCAAGCTGGGCAAACGATTTTGACGCCTCGCCTGCCGGCACGGTCACCAGGTCCACAGCGCGCGCCACACTGCGCAACTGCGCCAGCAGCACGGGGGCATGGAGGGCCGCCACCGTCTCGTCACTGATCACCGCGACGCGGCCCTGTGCGAACGGCGCCAGACGGCGCCCAGCCTCCATCAGAAGTCCGCGCCCGACCTGCACCTCATAGGGCTGGAAGTCGCCGCCCGTGACGGTGATGGCGGTCATGACGCCTCCTGTTTCCGCTTCAGCCTGGTCAGGGCCTTCAGGATGCTCTCGACGGCCTGGGCATGCGAGCCGCCGCCGACATCCACGGACAGGTCCGCCTCGGCGTAGATCGGATAGCGGGTTTCGGCCAGGCCGCTCAACGCCTCCAGCGGATCGCGTCCTCGCAGCAGCGGTCGGGTGTCGCGCCGCCCCACCCGCTCAGCCACCACCTTCAGGTCGGCCCGCATCCAGATGGTGATGGCCCGCGACTTCATCAGGGCGCGCGTTTCGGAGTTCAGCATGGCCCCGCCGCCCGTCGCCAGCACCAGCGGCGGCCCCTCCAGCAGGCGGCGCATCACCCGCGCCTCGCCCGCCCGGAATTCGGGCTCGCCCAGGCTGCTGAAGATTTCGGACACGGTCATGCCCGCCGCCGCCTCGATCTCGGCGTCGCCATCGGCGAACGGCAGGCCCAGGCGCTGCGCCAACCGACGGCCCACCGTCGATTTGCCCACGCCCATCAGCCCGACCAGAGCTATGGTGCGGTCAGGCGTTGGAATCACGGCACGGGAAGCGGTGCGGGCGGACATGGTCCTCATACCCTCTACACAAGTCCCGGCGGGGCTCCACCCTTCTGTTGCGTTGCAGAAGGCCGCCTGATGCCCACGCCGCAGGTCGAGGCCTTTCTGGAGATGATGGCGGTCGAGCGGGACGCCTCGCCCCACACTCTGTCGGCCTATGCCCGCGACCTGACGGACGCCGAGATGTGGCTGGCCGACGCCGGGGGCCTGATGGGCGCGAGTCAGGATGCGGTCGAGGCCTGGTTCGCCGACCTGTCGCGACGCGGGTTGTCGGCGGCCACGGCCGCGCGGCGACGCTCGGCCGTCCGCCAATTCTATCGCTTCGCCCTGGGCGAGGGCTGGCGCGGCGATGATCCCTCGCGCCGTCTGAATGCGCCTAAACAGGGCCGAAACTTGCCCAAGACCCTGAGCAGGGACGAGATCGCGAATCTGCTGACAGCCGCTTCGTCCGCCGACACTGCGGTGGGCCTGCGCCTGGTGGCGTTGGTCGAGATGGCCTACGCCTCGGGTCTGCGCGTGTCCGAACTTCTGGGCCTGAAGGTTCAGGCCGTGCGCCGCGATCCCGCCTATCTGATCGTGCGGGGCAAGGGCGGCAAGGAGCGGCTGGCCCCGCTGAACCCCGCGGCGCGCGACGCGATCAAGGCCTGGCTGACCGCCCGTGACGCCGCGCGCAAACCGGGCGCGCCCGACAGCGCCTGGCTGTTCCCGTCGCACGGCAAGACCGGCCATCTGACGCCCCGCCGCTTCGCCCAGTTGCTGGATCAGGCCGCTGCCGCCGCCGGCATCGACCCGGCCCGTGTCAGCCCCCACGTTCTGCGCCACGCCTTCGCCACCCATCTGCTGGAAGGCGGCGCCGACCTGCGCGTGGTTCAGACTCTGCTGGGCCACGCCGACATCGCCACCACCCAGATCTACACTCACGTCGCCACCGACCGCCTGGCCCAGGTGGTCCACAGCAAACATCCCCTGGCGCGGGACGAGTGAACCCCCGCTTGCCCCCCGGCGTTCGTCCCTCTAGGTTCCGCCGCCTTCCGTAGCGCGAACGTGCGCTCCTTCCTCACGGACGCCTGATGGCCACGCACTACTTGGAATTCGAAAAGCCGATCGCCGAACTCGAGGCCAAGATCGAGGAGCTGTCGCTGCTGGCCCCGACCACGGGTTCGTTCGACTCCGAGATCGAAGGCCTGCGCAAGAAGGCTGACCAGCTTCGCAAGAAGACCTATGGTGGCCTGGACCCCTGGATGAAGACCCAGGTCGCGCGTCACCCGCAGCGCCCGCACTTCGTCGACTATATCGAGGGGCTATTCACCGATTTCGTCGAACTGCGCGGTGATCGCCAGTTCGGCGACGATCAGGCGATCATCGGCGGCCTGGCGCGATTCCGGGGCCAGTCGGTCGTCATCATGGGCCATGAAAAAGGCCACGACACCGCCACCCGCCTGACCCACAATTTCGGCATGGCCCGGCCCGAGGGCTATCGCAAGGCCGTGCGCCTGATGGACATGGCCGAGCAGTTCGGCGTGCCGGTCCTGACCTTCGTCGACACCGCCGGCGCTTATCCGGGCCTGGGGGCCGAAGAGCGTGGTCAGGCCGAGGCCATCGCCCGCTCGACCGAGCGCGGGCTGACCCTGGGCGTGCCGTCCATCGCCACGGTGACGGGCGAAGGCGGTTCGGGCGGCGCCATCGCCATCGCCGCCGCCAATCGCGTGCTGATGCTGGAGCACTCCATCTATTCGGTCATCTCGCCCGAGGGCGCGGCCGGCATCCTGTGGCGCGACGGGGCGCGGGCCCGCGACGCGGCCATGGCCATGAAGATCACCGGCCCGGATCTGATCGACCTCAAGATCGTCGATCGCCTGATCCCCGAGCCGGTGGGCGGCGCCCATTCGGACCGCCAGGCCGCCATCGCCACGGTCGGCGATGTCCTGGCCGAGGAACTGGCCGCCCTGACCCCGCTGTCCGCCGACGACCTGCGCCGTCAGCGGGCGGAGCGTTTCTACGCTATCGGTCGCCTCGGCTGAGCCGTTAACCTTCGCGCCTGCGAATCTCCCGATCATAGTCGATGACGGGGGGTCGATTAAGAGGCGGGACCTTCCATGGCCGAAGTCGGTGAAGCCCTGCGCGACAGCGCGGTCTTCAATCTCAGTGACGCCGTCACCATGGTGGTCGACGATTCCGAATTCGCGCTGGAGCTGACCACACAGGCGCTGATGGGGTTCGGCATCCGCCCCCGCCATGTCTGCCGCAGCGCCATCGACGCGATGGAGAAACTGAGCGTCCACGATATCGACCTGCTGATCGTCGACGCCGAAATGCCGGGCATGGACGGCTATGAGCTGGTCCGCTGGCTGCGGCGGTCCGGCCGCGACGGCAACGCCTTCGTGCCCGTGGTGATGACCGCGGCCCACGTGCGCCGGTCAAAGGTCAACGCCGCGCGCGACTGTGGGATCAATTTCCTGGTGACCAAGCCGTTCAGCGCTTCGGCCCTGCTGGAACGGCTGATATGGGTGGCGCGGGACACGCGGCCCTTCCTGCAGGTCGGTGACTATTTCGGCCCGGACCGCCGGTTCCACGACATACCGCCGCCCGAAGGGATCGAGCGGCGGGCGGATCGCCTGCGCGACGCCTCGGCGGCAGCGAACGAAGCGGAGACTGAATCGTGAGCGTGATCACCTGGGTTCAGCGCAAATCGCGCCTCTCCACCCTGATCGACAAGCCCGGTGGCGTCAGCGTGGGCGTGGCCCTGGCCGAGGCCAAGGCCAATCTGGCGACGCTGGAAGGCCGCAGCCGCGAGGTCGTCGCCGAACGCATCGGCGAGCTTCTGGCCCTGCCCGCCCCCACGACGGCGGAAGAAAGCGACCAACTGCGTCAGCAGGCCTATCGCGCCTCCAGCGCCGTGATCGACGCCGCCGGCCCGTTTGAGCTGACCGATCTGTGCGCCGCCGCCTCGGGCCTGTGCGACCTGATCGACGCCGCCCCCGCCGGAAAGCCGTTCGACTGGCGCATCGTCACCGTCCACGCCCAGGCGCTGCAACTGCTTATGTCGCTGGGCCCCGATGCGGCGGAATCCAAGGCCCTGGTGCTGGACAACCTTCGCCTGGTGCTGGAGCGCAAGTTGGGTTCGGCCTCGGCCGGTTAGGCGCTCGTCGCCTGCGCGCCACGCGTCTGTTTGCGCCACAGGGCCGCATACTCCCCGCCCTGACGCGCCACCAGTTCATGGTGGGCGCCCCGCTCGATGATCCGCCCGGCCTTCAGCACCAGAATCTGGTCCGCATCCGCGACAGTCGACAGTCGGTGCGCCACGACCAGGGTGGTGCGGCCCGCCCGCGCGCGGCGCAGCGTCTTCTGGATCGCCGCCTCGGTCCGGCTGTCCAGCGCGCTGGTCGCCTCGTCCAGTATCAGCACGCATGGGTCGGCCAGCAGGGCGCGGGCGATGCCCACCCGCTGACGCTCGCCGCCCGACAGCTTCAGTCCGCGCTCGCCGACCTTGGTGTCCAGCCCGTCGGGCAGGCCCCGGATGAAGTCGTCCAGCTCCGCCGCATCGGCCGCCGCCCAGATGGCCGCCTCGTCCGCGTCCGGTCGCGCGAAGGCGATGTTGGCGCGGATCGTGTCGTTGAACAGCGCCACGTCCTGGGGCACCAACGCGACCGCCGCGCGCAGCGACGCCTGGGTCACCGCCCGTGCGTCGTGACCGTCGATCAGCACACAGCCTTCCTGCGGGTCCAGCAGGCGCAGGGCCAGCTTGACGACAGTGGACTTGCCCGCTCCTGACGGCCCGACCAGGGCCGTCGTCGTGCCCGGCGCGACGTGGAAGCTGATGTCCTCCAGCCCCGCCGCGCGCGCGTCGTGACGATAGCCGACGTGGTCGAAATCGATGGACGCGCCGCGCGCATCCGCCGGACGCGGCAGGGGTGTGGCGTTCGGCGCGTCGGCCACCTGCGGACCCTGACGCGTCACCTTCAGCATTTCTTCCATGTCGATGAAGGATTGGCGAATTTCCCTATAGGCGAAGCCCAGAATGTTCAGGGGCGCGTACAGCGAAATCATGATCAGCACGGCCGCCGTAACGTCGCCCGGCCCCATCCGCCCGGCCGCCGCCTCCATCCCCGCCATCACGGCCATGACGCCCAGGCCCACGTTCATCACCAGCGCCTGGATCATGTTCAGCAGCGCCAGCGAGCTGTTGGCCTTCAGCGCCGCCTCGCCATAGACGCCCAGCGCCCGGTCATAGCCCTCGGCCGCCCGCGCCTCGGCCCCGAACGACTTGACCGTCTCATAGTTCAGCAGGGCGTCCACCGCCTGACCCGCGGCCTCGGAATCGGCCGCGTTCATGATGCGGCGATGCTCCAGCCGCCAGTTCGACAGGGCGAAGGTCGCGACTGTATAGACCGCCACCACCGCCACCGCGACGGCCGCGAAACGCCAGTTGTATTTGCCGCCCAGGACCGCCGCCGCCAGCATCAGCTCCAGCGCCGTCGGAACCAGGTTGAACGCCAGGATCCGCAGCAGGAAATCCACCGCCCGCGACCCGCGCTCCACCGTCCGCGACAGGGCGCCGGACCGTTTGGTCTGATGGAAATCCAGCGACAGGTTCAGGGCGTGGGCAAACGTTTCGGCCGCCGTGCGGCGCTGGGCCGCCTGCCGCACCGGGGCGAACACCACGTCCGAGATTTGCGGCGTCGCCGAGGACAGGAACCGGATCAGCGCCCAGCCGATGGCGAAGGCGGCGAAACCCGCGCCCACGGCCACGCCCGCCCCCTGCCCCGCCGCCAGCCGGTTGACCGCCGCGCCCAGCACCAGCGGCGCCAGCACGCCCAGCCCCTTGCCCGCCAGCGTCAGGGCGATGGCCCCGGTCAGGCGCAGCCTCAGTTGCGGCGCGCGCGACCGCCCGACCAGCCGGATCAGATCGGCCAGGGCCTGACCCGTCGGCGGCCCCTCGGGCTTGGCCGCAGTCAGGCCGGCCATCTGGGCGCGTATTTCGGGGTCGGCGCGACGGCCGCCGGAGCGTTCACCTCTCATGGCCGCTCATATGGCCACGCCGGATGGCGGGCGTAAGGCCGCACGGGCGGTTTCAGCCCGCCAGACCGGTCATGGCCGCGATCAGTTCGTCCACCGCCTCTTCCGTCGTCGCCCACGAACAGACGAACCGCACCGAACCGTCGTCAAAGCGATAGCAAGCCCAGCCCTTTTCATTCAGCCGCTCGTGTGCGCGCGGCGGCATACGCACGAAAACGGCGTTGGATTCGACCGGGTGGGCCAGCACGAAGGCCGTCTGACCGGTCACGCCCGCCGCCAGCCGCTGGGCCATCAGATTGGCGTGGGCGGCGCCGGTTTCCCACGCGCCGCTTTCCAGCAGACCCAGGATCGGCCCGGCCAGATAGCGCGCCTTGGACGCGGTCTGCCCCGCCTGCTTCAACCGATTATCCAGCCGTCGGGCCAGGCTCTTGTCGAACAGCACGATGGCCTCGGCGCAGTTCGCGCCCGCTTTGGCCCCGCCGAACACCAGCACATCGACGCCCAGCCGCGGAATGTCCTTAGGGTCGAACCCCGCCGCCACCGCATTGGCCAGCCGCGCGCCGTCCATGTGCACCCCGCAGCCCCGCGCCTTGGCCGGCTCGATCAGGCGGCGCAGTTCTTCTTCGGTATAGACGGTGCCGTATTCGGTCGACTGGGTCAGCGACAGGGCGGCCGGCGCCTGGCGATGTGCGACCTCGGGTTCGTCCAGCGCCGCCAGCAGCGCCCGCTGCTCGATCTTGCCCGAGAAGCCCGGCAGCCCGATCAACCCGACCCCCTGACCGAAAAAGCCCGGCGCGCCGCTTTCATCCGTGCAGACGTGGGCCGCGTGGTGCGCCATCACCGCCTCGAACGGAAAGGCCAGCATCGACAGGGCGATGGCGTTCGCCGCCGTGCCGGAAAAGACGAAGCGGATCTCGGCGTCGGCCTCCAGCCGCTCGCGGATCGCGTCGGCCGCCCGTGTGCACACCTCGTCGGCGCCATAGGCGCGGGCGAAGCCGTCATTGGCCCGGATCAATCCGTCCAGCGCCGCCGGGGCCATGCCCGCCGTATTGTCGGACCCGAAATCGTAACGCACGGCTCAGTTCTCCAGGGCGCGCTCGTCCGCGCCGTCTTCCCTGTAGGGCACGGCGACCTGATGCGGGAACGGAATCTCGATCCCGGCCTCGTCCAGCGCCTCCTTGCCGCCCTGCATCAGGTCGGCCTGGGTCTGCCACCAGTCGCCCGCCTTGACCCAGGCGTGCAGGGTGATCTGCACCGAACTGTCCAGCAGCCCCGTCACCCCGGTCCACGGCGCCGGGTCAGGCAGCACCTGATCGTGCACCCACGCCACCGCGGCGATCACGTCGCGAGAGCGCCCCAGGTCGTCGCCATAGCCGACGTTGAAATGGATTTCGATCCGCCGCGTCTTCTGTCCCGTCAGATTGATGATGACGTCGCTCAGCACCTTGCTGTTGGGCACCACGATCTTGTGATTGTTGGCGTTCGACAGCTGGGTCGTGAACAGATCGAGCCGCTGCACGGTGCCCGAGGCGCCGCCCACGTCGATCGTCTCGCCCACCCGGTAAGGGCGCAGGATCAGCAGCATCACCCCTGCCGCCACGTTCGACAGCGTGCCCTGCAGGGCCAGGCCGACCGCCAGCGAGGCTGCGCCCAGCACCGCGATGATAGAGGTCGTCTGCACGCCCAGCCTCTGCAACACGGCGATCAGGCCCACGATGATGACCACAACCCGCACGACCTGGGCGATGAAGCCGATCACCGTGGGGTCGCGACGCATGGATCGGGCCCGGCCCAGGACCTGCCTGGTCGCGCTGGACGCCCAGCGGGCGACGAACAGCGTCACGATCAGGATCAGGATCGCGATCGACAGATTGACGGCGAAGTCGCCCAGCAACTCCACCGCCTTGGCCATGATGACGGCGTCGGCGGTCAGGCGTTTCTCGCCGGCGGCGATGGCGTCTTGCAGATCGATCAGGGTCATGTTTCGGGTCTAGCGTCTCGGCCGATGAATGGAAGGGGTCATGCGGTCACGCGACCGCCGCCGCGCTCAATCCGGTCCAGCAGATCCAGCACGGCCTCCAGCGTATCCGCCTCGCGCGCCGGCTTGTCCCAGCGGATCCGGCTGACGCGGGGAAAGCGCATGGCCACACCCGACTTGTGCCGGGTCGAGCGTTGCAGCCCTTCGAACGCGATCTCCAGCACCAGGCCGAAATCCCGCGCCGCCCGCACAGAACGCACGGGCCCGAACCGCTCGACCGTATGGTCGCGCACGAACTTGTCCAACTGCTTCAGCTCTTCGTCGGTAAAGCCGAAATAGGCCTTGCCGACGGGCGTCAGCGCCCCCTCGTCGGTCCAGACCCCGAAGGTGTAGTCGGAATAGAAGCTGGAGCGTTTTCCATGCCCGCGCTGGGCGTACATCAGCACCGCATCGATGACGTGCGGATCGCGCTTCCACTTGAACCACGGCCCCTTGGGGCGGCCCGCGACATAGGCGCTGTCCCACCGCTTCAGCATCAGCCCCTCGGCCGCCGCCCCGACCGGCGGATTGGCCCTCAGCGCCGCCAGCTCGTCCCAGCTGGCATGGTCCAGCATCGGCGACAGATGCAGCCGCTCGCCCCCCGTCGCCACCAGCGCCTCCAGCCGCGCCCGGCGGTCGCGCAGCGGCAACGGGCGCAAATCCTCACCCGCCTCGGCCAACACGTCATAGGCCAGGATGGCGGCCGGATAGGCCGCGACCAGTTTCGGATCGACCGTCTTGCGGTTCAGACGCTGCTGCAGGTCGCCGAAAGGCGCGATCGCCCCCTCGCGCCAGACCAGCAGTTCGCCGTCCACGGCGCCTTCGAACGTCAAGCCCGCCAGCACGTCGGGAAAGGCGCCCGAGACGTCGTCCCCGGTGCGGGAATACAGCCGCACGCGCCCCTCCTCGCGCACCGCCTGGACCCGGATGCCGTCCCATTTCCATTCGGCCGCATAGTCGGCGGGGTCCAACCGGGCCAGATCGACCGCCTCGTCCAGCGCCACGGCCAGCATGACCGGTCGGAACCGCCCCGGCGCATCGCCGCTGGGCCGCTCTCCCCTGCCTTCCAGCCAGGCGAACAGGTCGGCATAGGGCGGCTCCAGCGCGTGCCAGATCTCTTCGATGTCGGACACCGACACCGGTTCCAGCGCGGTGCGGGTTTCGCCGCCCTCGGGATCGGGCGGTTCCGACACCGTGTCCGGCCGCATCATCGCCACCGCCGTCCGCGCCAGTCGCGCCGAAAGGCCCACCCGCAGCCCGCCCGTCATCAGTTTCAGCAGGGCCCAGCGCCCCTTGGGCTCCAGTTCGTCCAGCCAGCGCTCGACCAGCCGGGGAACCTCGCCCCGCCCGGCCTGGGACAGGGTGTCCACCACTTCGCCCAACGACGGCTCGCGATTGGGGCGATAGTCCGGATCGCGTGGCCAGATCAGCGCCACCGTCTCGGCCAGATCGCCGACATAGTCGTAGGACCAGCCGAACAGCACCGGATCGACCCGTGCCTCGACCGCCTTGCGGATCATGGCCGGCTTGGCGGCGGTGAAGGTCAGGTCGCCGGTCAGCGACGCCAGCGCCCAGCCCCGATCCGGGTCCGGCGTGACGCGCAGATAGTCCCGCAGCAGCACCAGCTTGGCATTGCGCGACCCCGTCAGCGACAGGCGATCCAGCAGTTCGGCGAAGGCGCGCATAAGGCTCCGGTCGGCGGCGTCCGAAGCCTAACGATTGAAACGGCCCCGGTTTCCCGGCCCGCCGCGCGATGACGCGGATTAGGCCGCGACGGCGTCCTTGACCAGACCGCCCCGCAGGCCGGTCCGCCCCCCGCCGACCCGCGCCATGACATCCGCCAGGGCCGCAAAGTCGATCGGCTTGTTCAGATAGGCGTCGGCGCCCGCCTCCATCCCCGCGTCGTGATCTTCGGTCCGCGCCGAGGCGGACAGCACGACGATCGGCGTGTCCCGGTTGGCGCCCGGCTGCTCGCGAATGATGCGCGTCGCGGTCAGGCCGTCCATCACCGGCATGTTCACATCCATCAGGATGACATCGAACGCCTGATGCTCGGCCATTTCGACGGCGAACCGGCCGTGCTCGGCGGTCTGGACCCGGTGACCAGCCGATCCCATCCAGGCCTCGATGATCATGCGGTTGACGGGGTGATCCTCGACCACCAGCACGTTCAGGCAGGGGTTCTCGTCCGATTCAGCGGCGACGTCGGCCGTCACCTCGGCCCGGGCCCACTCGACCACCTCGGCCTCCAGGCTCACGGTGAAGGTCGAACCGACGCCCAGGCTGGAGCGCACGGTGATGTCCCCGCCCATGATATTGGCCATGCGCCGCGCGATGGTCAGGCCCAGGCCCGTTCCGCCGAACCGGCGCGTGGACGAGGCGTCCAGCTGGGTGAACGGCTGGAACAGCTGCTCCAGATCGTTCGGCGCGATCCCGGCGCCGCTGTCCGTGACCTCGAAATCGAACCGCACGCGGCGCTCGGCGATCTTCTCGCCCCGCACGACATAGCGAATGACGCCCGCCTCGGTGAATTTCACGGCGTTCGACAACAGGTTCTGGATCACCTGGCAGACGCGCAGCGGATCGCCGCGCACCACCGCCGGCACGTCGCCCTCGAACTCGGCGACGAAATCCAGCCCCTTGGCCTGGGCCTGGGCCTCAAACGGGCCAGTCACGCGCTTTTGCAGATCGGCGATCGTCACATCGACGACCTCGAAGGTCATCTTGCCCGCCTCGATCTTGGTCATGTCCAGGATGTCGTTGAGCAGGCTCAGCAGATTGTCGCCCGAATTGCGAATGATCGACAGATACTCGCGCTGGGTCGTCTCCAGCCGGGTCGCGCTCAGCAGTTGGGCCGCGCCCAGGACGCCGTTCATCGGCGTGCGCAGTTCGTGCGAGATGACGCCCAGGAAGTTCGACTTGGCGTCGTTGGCGGCGTTGGCCCGGTCGCGGGCGGCCTCCAGTTCGCCGATCAGGTGGGACTGATGCTCCTGGAAGGCGCGGATGCGTTCCTCGCGCAGCATGGTCATCATCACCATCACGATGATACCGCCGCCCGTGAACGGGATCAGCGTCAGCAGCGACCAGAAGGTCGGCGTGCCCCACTGGCTCAGCAGGATGATCGCCGTGACCAGCGTATAGGGCGACGAAACCACCACGGCCTGGCGCGGCGAGCTGCGCAACTGGCCAAACACCAGCACATAGCCGGAAATCAGCAGGGCCACGGCCAGCGCCTGGCCGAACGGGGTGCCGGAATACCAGGCCAGCAAGGGCGCGACGGCCCAGACGGCCGTGGTCACGGTGGCGACCGCCGGGAAGATCAGGCCCCAGCCGGCGCCGACGCGCTGACTGACCCGGCGCTCGACAGCGCCGCGCAGCGAACCGGCCAGCATGGTCGCCACGAACCACAGGCCGGCGACCTGCCAGCCCAGGGTGCCCAGCACGCCGATCGCCCAGCTGGCGATGATCAGATAGCGGAGATACTGCGTCTGCAAGATCGCGCGCAAAGCCTGCGCGGCTTCGCCGGGACGCTGCTCTTTCAGCGCGCCCGCGATGCTGTCGGACTCGACCATCCCCCACTCCGATCCGTTGTCCCCAGCGTCACGCTATCGTCAAAGGTTCTAAGAGGATGTGAATGCAGCAGCCGTTTGCAAACCGGCGGTTGTCCAGTTCGGGACGGTCAGCCGGCCTCATCATTCGTCAGCGCCCGGATGGAAAGCGCATGCACTGGCCCCGCCAGTTCCTCCTTCAGCGCGGCGTTGACCGCCCGCTGGCGCGCCAGCCTGCCCTGCCCGGCGAAAGCGTCCGAGACGATCATCAGGTTGAAGTGACTCTCGCCTCCGGGTTGGGCGTCCATCCCGCCTTCATGGTGGTGGCCAGCATGCCGCCAGCTGTCATCTTCCAGCTCCAGCCGTTGCGGCGCGAACGCATCCGTCAGTTTTTTGCGGATAATCGTCGCTATGGGGCCTTCTGACATGCGCCGTTCCTTGATGAGGTCCAATTCCGCCCTACACTTCGGATGATGGCCGCGTCGTTTCAATACAAGCCGCGCTTCACCGACATTCGGGTGAAGCCTCCGAAGCCCGAAGAGGAAGCGGCCCAGGCCGATGTCCTGCACCTCAAGCCGGGCGAAAAGCCGTGCCAATGGCCCGACTGCCGCCGGCCCGCCACCGCCCGTGCGCCCAAGTCGCGCGAACGCATCGGCGACTTCTACGACTTCTGTCAGGGTCACGCGGGCGAATATAACAAGGGCTGGAACTTCTACGCCGGCATGAGCGAGGGCGAGATTCGCGCCGCCCAGGAAAACGAGGCCATGACCGGCGGTCGCCCGACCTGGGAGATGAAGGCCGGCAAGAACACGCGTGAGGCCGCCGCCTTCGCCGCCAAATTCGGCACGACCAACAACTCCGGCGCGGGCTCATGGCGCGACAGCTTCGGCCTGTTCGGCCGCCGCACGCGCGAGGCCGCCGCCGCCGCGCCCGAGGATCGCCGCATCGGCAAGCTGGAGCGCACCGCCCTGTCCGATCTGGGCCTAGAGCCCGGCGCCGACAAGGCCGCCATCAAGGCGCGCTATCACGAGATGCTGAAACGCTTTCACCCCGACACCAACGGCGGCGATCGCGGGGCAGAGGCCAAGCTTCAGCGTGTCATAAAGGCCTGGAAGACGCTCAGGAAAGCCGGGCTCGCCTGAGACTGCGCAACAGGCCGGGCGGCGTCGGCTCCGGGATTTGCGGCTCGACCCGCGTCACCACGCTGTCCTTCAGGCCATCCCAGATCTCGGCGAAGGCCGGGTGCGACCGATCATCAGAAATCATCTGACGCGCCTCGCTGACGGCGGCCGGCAGCGTGTCCGCCTCAAGCGGAAACATCAGCGGCGTCGCCTCAGGCATGTCGTAGACGTAGCAGAAATACTGCGGTCTCATCGTCGTTCTCCCCCGACGGGAGGTTGATTACACAACCCTAAACCTCGCTCGCCGAACAGGCGAATCACATCGGTTGTTATCGCGCGTCGGCGCCCACATCAGAAGGCGCCCCAAACAGGAGATCGACGATGGAAGTCCTCTACAGCGCCCACGCCACCGCATCCGGCGGCGGCCGTGACGAAGGCCGTTCGGCCACCGACGACGGCAAGATCGACGTGCGCCTCTCCGTCCCCACCGAAATGGGCGGCAAGGGCGGCGACGGGACCAACCCGGAACAGCTTTTCGCCACCGGCTACGCCGCCTGCTACCTGGGCGCCCTGCGCCTGGTCTCGGGCAAGGCGGGCACGCCCGTGGGACCGGACACCCGCGTTCATTCCACCGTCGGCTTCGGCAAGAACACGCGCGGCGAAGGCTTCAACCTGGATATCGCGCTCAAGATCACCGACCACGGCCTGGACCAGGCGGTGATCGACGACCTGATCCACAAGGCCCACCAGGTCTGCCCCTATTCCAACGCCACGCGCGGCAACGTCGACGTGGCCCTGTCGGCGGAATAGGTCATGCTCCCGCCCGGCCCGGTCCTGATCGCCGGCGCCGGGCCTACCGGCCTGTCCGCCGCCCTGTTCTTGGCCCGACGCGGCGTGGCCGTTCGGATCATCGACTCCGCCCCTGAGCCGACCCGCACGTCCAAGGCCCTGGGCGTCAATCCGCGAACGCTGAAGCTGCTTGAGAGCACGGGCGTCACCGCCGCCATCGAGGCCGAGGCGCAGGCCATGCGGACTCTGCGCCTGCATCGCCGCGGCCGGCCGCTGGCGTCCCTGACCATCGACTGGCCCGCCTTGGGCGCCGAACATCCGATCGTGATCCTGCCCCAGGCGCGGACGGAGGCGCTGCTGGCCGCTGCGCTGGCCGATCTGGGCGTGATCGTGGAACGTGGCCTCGGCCTCGTGGACCTCAACCAGACTGACGACGCCGTGACGGCGACCCTTTCGGACGGATCGTCCGGTTCCACCCCCATCCTGTTCGCGGCCGACGGCGCCCACTCCACGGCGCGCAAGGCGCTGGGCCTCGACTTCGCCGGGGACGGATGGAACGAGCCATGGCAGTTGATCGACGTGGATCTGACCGGCCCCGCCGCCGACGAAGGCTGGATCGACCTGAGACCGGACGGCCCCTTTGTCTGCCTGCCGTTCTCGGGCACGACCTTCCGTCTGATCGGCTTCGGTCCGCCGATGCTGGATCATCTGCCCGCCGGCTGGACAGCCGGTACGGTGCGCTGGCGTTCCGACTTCCACATCTCGCACAGGATGGTCTCGCGAATGACCGCTGGTCGCGTCTGTCTGGGCGGTGACGCGGCGCACATCCATTCCCCCATCGGGGCGCGCGGCATGAACCTGGGGATCGAGGACGCCTATGTCTTCGCCACCTGCGCCGCCGACGCCGTGGCCGGGCAAGCCGGCCGCCTCGCCGATTATGGCCGCCTGCGTCAGCCGGTCGACGCCGCCGTGGTGCGCAACGTGCGACGCCTCACCTCGGCGGTGCGAAACACGTCGCGCACGGCGGATCTGCTGCGCCTGGCGATCATCCCGGCGGTGGCGCGGACCCCCTTTGTCCTGAACCGTATCCTCAAGGTCGGCATGGGCCTCGACCACCCGGTTCTGCTGCGCTAATCCGCTCCCATCATGACCTCTCCGCTCGACGCCACGCCCGATCCCCTGATGACGCTGGAGCCGCACCGCAAGGTGACGGTCAGGGAGGCGTTCGGCGTCGACTCCGACATGGTCGTGCCGGCGTTCGAGACGCGCGACAGCCATGTGCCCGAGATCGACGAGGCCTATCGCTTCGACCCGCAGACGACGCTGGCCATCTGCGCCGGCTTCGCCTTCGACCGCCGCGTCATGGTTCAGGGCTATCACGGCACCGGCAAGTCGACCCACATCGAACAGGTCGCCGCCCGCCTGAACTGGCCGCTGGTCCGCGTGAACCTGGACAGCCACGTCTCGCGGATCGACCTGGTGGGCAAGGACGCCATCGTCCTCAAGGACGGCAAACAGGTCACCGAGTTCCGCGAGGGCATGCTGCCCTGGGCGCTGCAACGCCCTATCGCCCTGGTGTTCGACGAATACGACGCCGGCCGCCCCGACGTGATGTTCGTGATCCAGCGCGTGCTGGAGGCGCAGGGCCGCCTGACCCTGCTGGACCAGAACCGCGTTATCCGGCCGAACCGCTGGTTCCGCCTGTTCTCGACCACTAACACCATCGGCCTGGGCGATACCTCGGGCCTCTACCACGGCACCCAGCAGATCAATCAGGGTCAGATGGACCGCTGGAACATCGTGACCACGCTCAACTACCTGGACCACGATGTCGAGGCGGGCATCGTCGCGGCCAAGGTGCCCGAGTGGGACAACGCCGACGGCCACCGCCGCATCGCCGCCATGGTCCGCGTCGCCGACATGACCCGCAACGCCTTCATGAACGGCGACATCTCCACCGTCATGTCGCCGCGCACCGTCATCACCTGGGCCCAGAACGCCATCATCTTCGGCGGCGATGTGGCCCTGGGCTTCCGCCTGACCTTCCTGAACAAGTGCGACGAGTTGGAACGCCCGACCATCGCCGAATTCTACCAGCGCGCCTTCGGCGAAGACCTCCCCGAAGCGGCCACGCGGGTGAAGGTCGGCTGACTCCTTCCTTGCTGGGCACGACCCGCAAGACCGGATGAGGGATCGCGTCGCTCCGCTGCGATAGCCGGCACGCGAATCCCGCACGTTTTCAACGGCTGCGACAGCGCTCGCCCCGTTCGGTCCGCCCTGCCCCGCGCTCCGGCCATCATCCACGGGTCCGGCCGCTTTCAGACCAATCAGACTATTCAGACCCTGTTTTTCGGTTCTGACTCTCCATCCCCTTCATGGGGAAGGTGGTTGCGCAACGACCGGTGGGGGCGACTCCTCATTCACTTTGTTCTTGATTTGTTCTGTTTTCCGGAACATCTTCCTGCGCATGGGAGCCGCAACAGCAAAGGGTCGTGGCGCGCGATCGAACGCTTCGGGCCGGTACGAACCGGTCGTTCATGAGACGTTCGACGACGGATGGACGGGCGAGGATCAGGACGCCCCGCCCCTGCGCACCACCCTGACGCCCGAGCGGGCCCGCACCATCATCGCCCGGAACGACAGTCCGGACGTTGGCTTCGACCGCTCCATCAACCCCTACAAGGGCTGCGAACATGGCTGCATCTACTGCTACGCCCGTCCTTCCCATGCCTGGATGGGCCTATCCCCGGGCCTGGATTTCGAGAGCCGGATCTTCTTCAAGCCCGAGGCCGCGCGTCTGCTGGAACAGGAGCTCGCAAAGCCCCGATATGTCTGCAAACGCATCCACATAGGCGGCAACACCGACCCCTATCAGCCGATCGAGCGCGAGACGAAATCGACCCGCTCGATCCTGGAGGTGATGCGACGCTTCAACCAGCCCTTCAGCATCATCACCAAGTCGGTGCTGATCGCCCGCGACGCCGACATCCTGGGGTCCATGGGACGCGAGGGGCTGTGTTCGGCCTATGTCTCCATCACCACCCTGGACCGCAAGCTGGCCCGGGCGATGGAGCCGCGCGCCTCGACCCCGGTGAAACGGCTTGAGGCGATCAGCCGCCTGGCCGAGGCGGGCGTGCCCGTCGGCGTCGGCTTCGCCCCCGTCATCCCCGGCCTGAACGACCACGAGATGGAATCGGTGCTCGAGGCCGCGGCCAGGGCCGGCGCGACCAGCGCCATGTACGTCACCTTGCGCCTGCCGCTGGAGATCAAGGACCTGTTCCTCGAATGGCTGGCCGACGCCCGCCCCGACCGCGCCGCCCGCGTCATGTCCCTGGTCCGCCAGACACGCGGCGGCCGCGATTACGATCCCGACTGGTCCCAGCGCATGAAGGGAACCGGCCCCATGGCCGACCTGCTGGCGACCCGCTTCAAGGCCGCCATCAAACGCTACGGCCTCGACACCCCTCGCACGCCCCTCGACATCACCCGGTTCCGCGTCCCGCCCGACATGAAGACGCAACTGGATCTGTTCGATGCAGCTTAAGGCCACGATCCGCCGCGCGCGCCGATTGCGAAAGTCGCCGACCTTCACCGAGGCGGCGCTGTGGCCGCTGCTGCGCGACCGCGCCGTAGCCGGTCTGCGGTTTCGCCGACAGGTCCCGATTGGCGATTATGTGTGCGATTTCGTCTGCCTGTCCGCTCGCCTGATCGTCGAAGTCGACGGCGGTATCCATCGCCTTCACCTGGAGCGCGACCGGCGCCGCGATGATTGACTGTGGGACCAAGGCTTCACTATCCTGCGCTTTTCCAACCAAACGGTCCTTAGTCGCCCGCACCTGATCCTTGACGCCATCCGCGCCCACATTCCTTCCCCCATTTCGGGGGAAGGTGGGCCGCGAAGCGGCTCGGATGGGGGTTTACGACAGGTAGAACCAGCGCGTCCGCTGAATGCTGAGCCTACCCTGCCCCCATCCGTCGGGCTCCACCCGCCACCTTCCCCCGAAATGGGGGAAGGATTCAGCGCCGAAACACCCCCACCAGCTCCACATGGGTCGACCACAGGAACTGGTCGATGGGGGTGACGCGCTCCAGCCGGAAGCCGGCGTCGATCAGCACGCGGGCGTCGCGGGCGAAGGTGACCGGATTGCACGACACGCCGACCACCACGCCCGCCTTGGTCCCGGCCAACTGCTGGGTTTGCTCCAGCGCCCCGGCGCGGGGCGGGTCGATGACGATGGCCTCGCAGCCCTTCAGATCGTACGGCGACAGCGGCCGCCGGAACAGGTCACGGGCCTGCGCCTCGATAGACTTCAGCCCCTTGGCCGTGCCGATCCCCGCCTTCAGCCCCGCAATTGACGCGGCCGAGGAATCCGCCGCCGTCACCGCCGCGACCTCGGCCAGCGGGAAGGTGAACGTGCCGGCCCCACAGAACAGGTCGGCGACCTTCTTGGCTCCCTTCACCGCCGCCACGGCCCGGTCGACCATGGCCGCCTCTGCCGCCGGCGACGCCTGCAGGAAGCCGCCCGCCGGGATCGGCACGCTGGCCCGGCCAAAGGTCACGCGCGGCTGGCGCGCCATCACCAGGGTGTCCCCGTCCAGGCTCAACCGCGCCAGATCGGCCGCGACCGCCGCCGCGATGGCGGGCGTGGTCTGGTCCGCCGTCAGGCCGCCGCTGCGTTTCTCCACGCCGGTCACATCGACATCCAGCCCGGTGTCCGTGATCGTCACATGCAGCGTCGGGGCCGACTTCGGATGCCCCAGGAACGGCTCCGCAACCCGGGCCAGCGCCGGCAACGCCGCAGTCAGGCGCGGGTCCGACACCGGACAGTCCGTCAGCTCCACCAGACGCCACGACCGCCGCGCCTTGAACCCCAGCAGCACCCGCCCGTTCGGCCCGCTGCGCGCGTGCAGCGCCAGGCGGCGGCGACTGGCCGGCGGCGTCGCCACCGTCGCCTCGACCTCGGTCTCGATCCCTTCACGGGCCAGCGTCTGGATCACCAGATCGCGCTTCCACGCCAGATACGGCTCGTCCGCCCAGTGCTGAAGCGGCGCGACCCCGCATTCGGCATAGGCCTCTGAATGGATCGGCCGCCGGTCCGCGCTGGCCTCGATCAGGTCGAACGTCTCGGCCCGGCCATCCCGGACCTCGGCCGACACCACCTCGCCCGGCAGGGCGCCCGGCACGAACACCAGTCCGTTCGACGTCTCGGCGATCCCGTCGCCCTGATGGCCCATGCGGGCGATGGTCAATGTCTGCGGCATGGGCGGCTTCTAGCCTTCCTTGGCCGCGCAAGAAACATGAACGAAGATGAACGCCCCGATCAAAAGCCGTTCAGCTTGGTTCACCTAATCCTCGTTTCACAGACAGGGGACCGCGCCACGACGAGCCCGGACTGTCGGAGGATGAGACAATGATCGGTTCCAAGTCGCGCAACGCCGCCGCCGTCGTCGCCCTGGCCCTGGCCGGCGCCATGGCCTTGCCCGCCGGCGCCAACGCCCAGTCGTACGGCTCCTATCCATACACCAGCCACGGCTACAGCAACGGCTACGACCAGCCCTATTACGACCCGTGCGCCCGCGACAAAACGCAGCGTGGCACGACCGGCGGCCTGCTGGGCGCCGCAATCGGCGCCGTGGCCGGCTCGCAGATCGCCGCGCGTGGCCGTCGCACCGAAGGTTCGGTCCTGGGCGGGGTCCTGGGCGCCGCCATCGGCGCCGGCGTCGGCAACTCCTCGGCCGCCTGTCAGACCCAGCGGTACGAAGGCGGCTATGACCGTTACGACACCGTCTATGCCCCACCCCCGCCAGCCTATGAAGAACCGCGCTATGACGATCGCTACGACCGTTATCCCGAGCGCGACTACAGCTATCCGGCGCGCGAGACCAACTATCAGAATACGGACGGATGCCGTCTCGCCGAGAGCGTCATCCGCCTGCCGGACGGCCGGACCGAGAGCCGCTATGTGCGGACCTGCCCGGACGAATACGGCCGCTATCGCGTCGTCGATTAAGCTTCAGCCCCCCTGTCGATCGACGACGTGACGGGAACCGCCGGAGGAGCAATCCTTCGGCGGTTTCTCTTTACTTAGGGGGCCTACCGCGCTTCGCGCTACTTGAGGCCGTTCGCGGTGGCCTCCCGCGCTCGGGCCGTTAGCGTTTCCGCGCCCATATCAGGAACTCCACGTTCCCATCGCCGCCCGTGATCGGGCTCTCGGCCTCGGCCTGAATGGCCCAACCCTCCGCTTCCAGCCAATCGCGGACGCGGCGGGCGGCGGCGGCGTGCGCCTCGGGGTCCTTGACCACGCCCTTCTTGCCCACGCCCCTGGGTCCATCGGCCTCGAATTGCGGCTTCACCAGCGTCACCAGGTCAGCCCCCGGTGCCGCCAGCGCCAAGGCCGCCGGCAGAACCTTTGACAGACTGATGAAACTGGCGTCGCAGACGATCAGTCCCGGCGCCGGGTGGATAATGTCGCCGGTCAGATCGCGCGCGTCGGTCCGCTCCAGGTTCACGACGCGCGGATCGGCCGCCACCTTCGGATGCATCTGCCCGGAGCCGACATCGACGGCGAACACCCTGGCCGCACGGCGATCCAGGCAGACCTCGGTGAAGCCGCCGGTCGAGGCGCCGACGTCCAGCACCACCCGGCCCTCGACCGCGACGGGCCACAGGCTCAGGGCATGATCCAGCTTCAACGCCCCGCGCCCGACCCAGCGGTGGGCGGCCTCGGCTTGGATCACCGCATCATCGGCGATCTGTTCCGAAGGCTTGGCGACCGTGCGCCCGTCTACCGTCACCCGCCCCGCCTCGATGGCGGCGCGGGCGCGGGCGCGGGTGTCGAACAGGCCGCGCGCGACCAGCAGCTGGTCGGCGCGGTTCTTCACCCGATGGCGCCCAGACGAGCGAGGGCCGCTTCCAGGCGCGCCTTGCCCGCCTCGGCTTCGGCCAGTTTCTCGCGCTGCTCGTCCACGACCTCGGGCGCCGCGCGGGCGACGAAGTTCGGATTGCCCAGCTTCTTGTTCACGTGACCGATGTCGCTGTCGAAGGCGGCGATCTCCTTCTCCAGCCGCGCCTTTTCGGCCGTCAGGTCGATGATCCCGGCCAGCGACAGCGCCGCCGTGGTCGAGCTGGACACGATGGTCACCGTCCCTTCGGGCGCCGCGTCGGCCATGGCCAGTTCGGACACTCGCGCCAGCGTCAGGATCAGATCGCGATGCCGCTCGATCAGGGCGCCCGTGGCCGCATCCGGCGCGACGAAGGTCAACGGCGGTTTGGCCGAAGGCGGCACGTTCATCTCGCCGCGCAGGCCGCGGATGTCCGTCACCAGGTCGACCAGCCAGCCGATCTCGGCCTCGGCCGAGGCGTCGATGAAGGCGTCGGGCAGCACGGGCCATTCGGCGCCGATCAGCAGGCCTTCCCGAGCCGGGCCTTCCTTGCCCAACTCGGCCCACAGCTCCTCGGTGATGTAGGGCATGACCGGGTGCAGCAGCTTCAGCATCTGGTCCAGCGTCCAGGCCGTCATGGCGCGGGTCTCGGCCTTGGCCGCTTCGTCGGCGCCGTTGAACACCGGCTTGGCCAGTTCCAGATACCAGTCGCAGAACACGTTCCAGACAAAGCGGTACAGCGCGCCGGCCGCGTCATCGAACCGGCCGCCCTCGATGGCCTGCGACACTTGGCGCTCGGCCTTGGTCAGCTCGCCGCGGATCCAGCGGTTGATCGTCTGCTGGACGGTCGCGGGATCAAAGCCCTCGACCCGCTTGGCCTCGTTCATCTGGCTGAAGCGCGCGGCGTTCCACAGCTTGGTGCCGAAATTGCGATAACCTTCAATGCGCTGCTTCGACAACTTGATGTCGCGCGTGCCCGATAGGATCGCCATGGTGAAGCGCAGCGGGTCGGCGCCCAGCTCGTCGATGATGCCCAGGGGATCGATGACGTTCCCCTTGGACTTGCTCATCTTCTGGCCCTTCTCGTCACGGACCAGGCCGTTGATGATGATCCGCTTGAACGGGACCTCGTCCATGAAGTGCAGACCCATCATCATCATCCGGGCGACCCAGAAGAAGATGATGTCCGCCGCCGTCACCAGGTCGCTGGTTGGATAGAACCGCTCCAGATCCTCGGTCTTTTCGGGCCAGCCCATGGTCGAGAACGGCCACAGGGCCGAGCTGAACCAGGTGTCCAGCACGTCCTCGTCCTGAGAGAGACGAACTTCACTGTAGACCTCGTCGTCGCCGAAGAAGCCGGGAGCCGTGTCTATCGTGGCAGTGCAGCGATAGAACTGCTCTGCCTGAAGCCTAGCTTCCTCAGCCGTCTCCGCGACAAAGACACGAAGGGGAAGCTTGGAGGGATCGGCAGGCCGCGAACCATCATCATTGGCGGGCGGGCCATAATAGGCCGGGATGCGGTGACCCCACCACAGCTGGCGCGAAATGCACCACGGCTCGATGTTACGCAGCCATTCGAAATAGATCTTCGAATAGCTGGCGGGTTCGAACACCGTGTCGCCCTGCTCCACCGCCTTGATGGCGGGTTGGGCCAGGGTGTGGGCGTCGACGTACCACTGGTCCGTCAGCCACGGCTCGATGACGACGCCGGATCGGTCGCCGTGCGGAACCATATGCTTCGTCTTCTCGATCTCCTTCAGCCACCCTTCTTCCTCGGCGCGGGCGACGATGGCCTTGCGCGCGGCGAAGCGGTCCATGCCCTCGTACTCGGCAGGCACGTCGGGCGTGTCGGCAGCGGTGATGCGGCCAAAGGCGTCCATCACGTTCAGAGCTTCCAGCCCGGCGCGCTTGCCGACACCGAAGTCGTTGAAATCGTGGGCGGGTGTGATCTTGACCGCACCAGAGCCCTTGGTCGGGTCGGCATAATCGTCGGCCACGATCGGGATGCGGCGACCGGTGATCGGCAGGGTCACGAACTGACCGACCAGACCCTTGTAACGCTCATCCTCCGGATGGACCGCCACGCCGGTGTCTCCCAGCATGGTTTCGGGCCGGGTGGTGGCGACGACGATATGGTCGCGCGTCTCCCACTCGGTCGCCTTGCCGTCCTCGTCAAAGGCGACCGGATGCTCATAGGTGACGCCGTCGGCCAGCGGATAGGCGAAATGCCAATAGGCGCCGTCGACTTCCTTTTGTTCGACTTCCAGGTCCGAAATGGCGGTCTGGAAATGCGGGTCCCAATTCACCAGCCGCTTGTCGCGATAGATCAGCCCGTCCTGATGCAGTTTGACGAAGACCTTGCGGACCGCAGCGTTCAACCCTTCGTCCAGGGTGAAGCGCTCGCGCGACCAGTCGCAGCTGGCGCCCAGACGGCGCAGCTGGCGGACGATGGTTCCGCCAGACTCGGCCTTCCACTCCCAGACCTTGTCGACAAAGGCGTCGCGGCCCATCTCGCGCCGCCCGACATTGCCGGCGGCGGCCAGTTGCCGCTCCACCACCATCTGGGTGGCGATGCCCGCGTGGTCGGTGCCCGGCAACCACAGCACGGCCTTGCCCTTCATCCGGTGATAGCGGGCCAGGATGTCCTGCAGCGTGTTGTTCAGCGCGTGGCCGATGTGCAGCGACCCCGTCACGTTCGGCGGCGGAATGACGATCGAATAGGCGTCGGCCGCGCCGTCCGTCGGCCGGGCGGCGCGCGGGACGAACAGACCGCTGTCTTCCCACAGGGCGTACAGGCGGGGTTCGGCGGCCTGGGGTTCGAAGGTCTTCTCAAGCATCGTCATCATCATTTCTTGTGGCCCTACCGCTCCGCACGCGGTGCGTCGCTGCATGAGGGTGGGTTTCTTGAAAGCAAAAGGGCGGCCCCGCCGGAGCCGCCCTCTGTGACTTAGTGTCAGGTGAAGCGAAGGGCTAGCCGGCGTTGCGGGCGATGCGTTCGACTTCCTTGCGTACCTGGGCCTCGACGATGGCCGGCAGGTTCTCGTCCAGCCAGTCCTTCAGCATCGGACGCAGCAGCGACCGGACCAGTTCGTCCAGCGTCGGCCCGCTGGGCAGCGGATCGGGCGCATCCGGGCGGCGCAGCGAGGCGGCCAGGCCGGCAAAGGCCGAGGCGGCGCTGGCGGCGGCGCTTTCGCCGACCAGCGGGTCATAACCCTGGGCCTGCGCGGCGGGCGCCGGGGCGGCGTCGAAAGCGCTGGGGAACGGTTCGGTCGAGGCTTCCTCGACATCCAGATCGCCGATCGACTGGGCGGCCGGCGCCTCATAGCGGTCCGTCAGTTCCAGCACGTCCTCTTCGGACGAGACCGGCTCCTGGACCGAGGGCGTTTCGTCCATCAGGGCGGGCGAAACCTCGGACTCGGCGGCGAAGGATTCGACGGGCGCGGGTTCCGGTGCGACTTCCGACTCTGGCGCGCTGACGGGCGCGGCCGCGGTTTCGGCCGGGGCGTCGTCTTCAGAGATGATCCGGCGGATCGACGCCAGGATCTCCTCCATGGTCGGTTCCTGGGCGGTCTGATCGGTCATGGCGCAACCTTAGAATCGCAGCGGTTGAAGAACCCGGGGGCGCCGCCCGAGGGCAGCACGTCAAGAAGGCGGCCGACTCCAGCCGCTCGCCCCCTCGCCCTTTGTCGTCGCATCAACGCCCGTCGGAATCAACGGGCGTTTTCGCCCGACGGGGTAATCGCGTCGCCCTTAGCTGCGCGGCGCGGTCTGGATCACCTCGCCCTTGAGCTGGGTGTCGATCGGGGCGTCGGCGGCGTCATTGGCCGGAACCACGGCGGGCGCGGCGATGCGATCGATGGCCTCGATCACGCCGTCCCACGGCAGGGCGCCGCGATTGCGGACGCGGTTGTAGTTGGCGCTGGGATCATAAGCCTCGACCGAGGGACTCAGGGTCGGGCCGTCCAGAATGCCCATGGCGGCCAGCAACTGGGCCTGGGCGACGTATTCGTTGCGACGGGCGCTGGCCAGGGTCACCTGAGCCGAGCGCAGCTCCAGCTCCTGGTTCAGGACGTCCAGAGTGGTGCGCAGGCCGACCTGGGCTTCCTGGCGCACGCCCTCGGCGGCGACCGAGGCGGCGCGAACCGCCTGTTCGCCGGCCTGCAGGGTCGCGCGCGACGACACCACCTGGGCGAAGCTGCTGCTGACGGTCTGAAGCACGCCGCGACGCTCGCCCTCGACGCCGATCTGGGCGGCGTTGGCCTGCTCCAGGGCCTGGGCCACGCGCGAGCGGTTCAGCCCGCCGGTGAACAGGGGAACCGAGATGGACGCCGTCGCCTGGAAGCTGGTGCGATCGGCCAGGTCAAAGTTCGACAGGTCGTTGGTCGAACCGCCGTACGACGCCGACAGGCGCGCGGACGGAAGATATTCGGCGCGGGCGGCGGCCACGCGGGCCTCGGCGGCGCGCAGGCTGTAGCCGGCCGCCAGAACGCCCGGATTGTTCTCCAGCGCACGATCCAGCGCGGCGTCGAAATCGCTGGGCACGCCCGGCAGGGTCGGCATCGGGGCCAGATCGCCCGGCGCCTGGCCGACGACGGCGGCATAGGCCGCGCGCGAGGTCGACAGCTGGGCTTGGGCGTTGGCCAGATCGGCTTCGGACTGGGCCAGACGGGCCTCGGCCTGGGCCACGTCGGTACGGGTGATCTCGCCGACTTCGAAGCGGGCGCCGGCTTCGTCCAGTTGGCGGCGCAGGACGCCGAGGTTGTCCTGGCGGATGCGCAGCACCTCGACGTCGCGGATCACGTCGGCATAGGCCTGGATGACCGAGGCCATCACCTGCTGCTCGATCTCGCGCAGGTTCTCACGGCCGCCCAGGATGTTCGCCTCGGCCGCCGAAATGGCCAGGCTCGTCCGGCCGCCGGTGTAGAGGTTCTGCGACAGGCCGATGCTGGCGCCGCCGCTTTCGCTGTCGCTGGACCCGCCCGTGGTCGTGGTCGAACCCGGGAATGTGCCCGTGGCGTCGGCGATGCCGTCGCCGTCCGTATCGATGGGGAAGGTCGTCGCCGGGGTCGTGGTGGTGACGCGCGGCGTATCCGCGCGGGTGTAACCGGCGCTACCGCTCAGATCGATGTTCGGGCGCAGGCCAGCGCGCGCCTGAACCACCGATTCATCCAGCGCGCGCTGGTTGGCGCGCTGGGCCAGGATGGTCGGGTTGGTCTGGTAGGCCAGGGCGATCGCGTCCTGCAGCGTCTCGGCCCAGGCCGGCGCGGCCCCGCTTCCCAACGCGATGGCGATCAGGGCGACCGAAGCGAGCGAACGCGAACGAGTAAACATGGGCAGTTCCTGCAGGCCCCGGACACCGGCGCCGATTAAGCCTTAGAGTGGCGTAAGTGCGAAATAGCCTCGCCCGGCGCCAGTTAAGTTTTTTTCACGCAAACGGTCCCGGTTTCCGTCGCGCCGGGTTGCGCCTTTTAAAGCGCGAAGGCGGGCTCGGCGCGGGTTTCGTCCAGAATCGGCGGCGCGGCGTTGAACAGTTCCCGGCGCGAGACGCCCTCGCGCCCCTTCACATACAGGACCGCCTGACCGACCGGCCCCGTGCGTTCGACCGTCACCAGACGGCCGCCTTCGCGCAACGCGGCGATCCACGCCTCGGGCCGGGTCGCCGTGGCGCCCTCGCAGACGATCAGGTCATAACCCTGGCCCTGCGGCTGGGTCAGCGGCGCGATGGTCAGGGCGACGCCCGCATCGGCCAGGGCCGGCGACACGACCTCGGCGACCGCCGCGTCCGATTCCTGGGCGGTGACGTCCAGGCCCATTCGGGCCAGCACGGCTGCAGCATAGGGCGCGGCGATGGCCAGGGCGCGTTCGCCGCGCTGGGCCTCGGCCGCCTGCAACAGTTTGGACAGGTCGCGGGGCAGCATCAGCTTGCGGTCCCCGGCGATCGGCGTCTCGACCTCGGCGTAGGCCGAGAAGGCGCGGTCCGGCGCGCAGAAGCGCTCGCGGGCGACCGCGCCCAGCGCGGCTTGCAGCTCACGGTCGGTGACGTCGTTCACGCGGACCTGCGAGTCCACCATGACCTTGCGCGCGGCGGCGAAATCCATCTGTCGCTGATCCCTACTGATCCGAAAGTTCGGAAAACTGACGGGCTTATAGGTCTCTGCGTTGCAGCGGACAATCCGATCTGATAGCGAACGCCCCTCGCGATGGCGCAGCCCCGGTTCCGGGGTCACGGCCTGATGGCGGAGTGGTTACGCAGCGGACTGCAAATCCGTGTACGCCGGTTCGATTCCGGCTCAGGCCTCCATCGCGAGTCTTCTCCCACGATCCGGCCCCGTTTGGGCCTTTCAGGCCACGGGCGCCGTCAGCCAGCCTATGACCCCGGCGGCGCTCAGCGCGGCCATCGTCATCGCCACGAACACGACCAGTCGCGCGCGACGCCCGACAAAGACGGTGATGCTGCTGAACATATTGCTCCCCTTCCCTGTGGACAGATCGCCACAAGCGGAGCTGTTCATCAAGGTGTATAAAAGGTTAACCGCCTGACATCCCTGTGATTGAAACCCCGGAAACCGAAAGGTGGTGCAGAGCCACCGCGCTGGTCGCCGCGACGTTCAGCGAATCGAAATCACCCGCCATGCGGATCGCCACGGGCCGGCAGCGGTCGATAATGGCCTGCGGCAGGCCCGGCCCTTCTGAGCCCAGCAGGATCGCCATACGCCCCGCTGGCCGGATCTGATCCAGCGCGACCGTCGCTCCCGGCGTGAAGGCCAGGATCTCCACCCCAGCCGCCTGTAACCGGGTCACGGCCTCGGCGCCGCTCAGGCCCGTCACCGTCGGCATGCGCATCACCGCCCCGACCGAGACGCGTATGGACTTGCGATAGAAGGGATCGCCGCAGCGATCGTCCAGGATCACCCCTGCCGCGCCAAAGGCCGCCGCATTGCGGAACAGGCCGCCGATGTTGTCGTGATTGCCGATCCCGCACGCCGCCACCAGAATCGCCCTGTCGTCCGTCGCCGCCAGTAGCGTCTCCAGCGTCATCAGCGGTGGCTTTGCCCCCAGCGCCAGAATGCCGCGATGCAGATGGAAGCCGGCGATGGCGTCCAGCACCGGCTGCGGCGCCACATGGATCGGTGGACCACCGGGCAAGGCGGACAGAACCGGAACCAATCCCTCCAGCCGATTCTCCGCGATCAGCACAGAAACCGGCCGGCAACGGCACGCTGGCGACGCAAAGGTGCGCAAAACCACCTCGCCCTCGGCCACGAACAGGCCCTCGCGGCCCGTCAGGTCGCGCTCGCGAATGTTCTGAAAGCCCGCAATCCGGGGATCTGCGGCGTCTTCGACGCGTATGATGTCCATCAGCCCATATTTCCATTGCGCTAGGCGGAAGTGTGTTGCTATAGCCGCCGCCTTCCCGAGCAACTGTTCCGCGGTAGCTCAGTGGTAGAGCAGCCGACTGTTAATCGGCTGGTCGTAGGTTCGAATCCTACCCGCGGAGCCACTCGGTCTTTCCAGGCCATCGCCAGCCCCAAAAAAAAAAGCCCGACGCGAGCGTCGGGCTGAAGAAGTTCGGTGATGGTGGGTGTCCTCGAAGAAAGAAGACGCCCCCTAGATCGGGCGGTTTGGTTAACGACGCCTTAATCAGCCACGCGCTTGATCGGCAACCAGCTGCTCTGCCGCGTTTCCACGGGGCGCGTATCCGCCGCGTCCGCTGAAGACGAGGCCATGGCCGGCCAAGTGACCAGCACCCCCTCGCCCACCCGAACGGCGGAAAAGCCTGTGGCCACCCCGGCGCCCGGATAGGCGAACTCGGACCCCGCGACGCGAATCGTCGTCGCCCCGGCGTTATTGACCATCAGGCTCCAGCGGCCGCTGGAATCAGCGCCGACCTGCTGGGTGCGGGCGCCGACCGTCACGGTCACAGAGGCGTTGGGCTGGCCCCGCCCCGACACCAGCAGCGCATGGCCGTCACTATCGACCGCGCCCAGCGCCGGCGCCTCATCCAGCCGCCGCGTCGCCTCGCCGCCCGAAACCACGGCGACCGGGCCCTGCTGAAGAATCAGCAACCGCTCCTGCCCCGGCGTCGCATCCTCTCCGACCTGGATTTCGGGCGTGAACAGGGCGTCGGCGACCGGTGTCGTCATGCGCAGGGAAAAGCGGCCCTTGTCATCCGCCACGGCGGCGAAAGCGTCGGCGCCCTGCCCCCTCAGCACAACCCGGCCAGCGGGCTCGGCCACCCCCTGCACGATCAGGCCTGAACGGCTGTGGCTCACCGACTGGATTCGAGGCGGCGCGACCCAGCCCGTCGGCCGCGGCGCCTCCACCCGATCCGGCGCACGCTCGCCCGCCGGCGAACAGCCGCCCAGCGGCATCAGCACCGCGGCCATCGCCGCGGAACACAGGGAAAGGTTGATCCGACGTTCCATCCAGCCTCGCGTAGCGATATGGCTAGTCACCCTGATAGCGCGTCGCTCGGCGCGCCGTCTCGCGTTTCGTCCTTCCTGAGGTTTCATGTCGCTTTCCGCCTTCACCATCGAGCCCTTTGACGGCTCTTCCGTCTGCCTGTTCTGCGGATCGTCGGATGCCGCCCATCCCGACTATATCGCCGCGGCCCAGCAGTTCGGAACGGCGACGGCCGAGGCCGGCTGGCGCCTGGTCTATGGCGGCGGCGGCATCGGCTTGATGGGCGCGTCCGCGCGCTCGGCGCATGAGGCCGGCGGCCGGGTCATCGGCATCATGCCGGCCTTCCTGCGCAGCCGCGAACGCCTGTTCGACGAGGTCGAAACCATCGTCGTCACCTCGATGCACGAGCGCAAACAGCTGATGTACGATCAGTCGGACGCCTTCGTGGTCGCGCCGGGCGGCGTCGGCACGCTGGAAGAAGTGGTCGAACTGCTGTCCTGGAAGCGCCTGGACCTGCACGCCAAGCCGGTCATCTTCCTGAACATCAACGGCTTTTGGGAAACCTTCTTCGCCATGATGCGTCACAGCGTCGAGGAAGGCATGACCCCCCGTTCGTTCCTGGATGCGTGGGTCGTCTGCAACACTGTCGAAGAGACGATGGTCGCTCTGACGCAGGCGGACGAAACGCCTCACTTGAAACATGATCGCCGTTAAGTAAACGTCAGTCACATTCGTCGGATCGTTCGTCGCTTTTGAAAACTCTCGCTTGACAGTTTTCTAAAACAACGGACATTGACGAAGCGGCCCCATCGGGCCACCCGTTTACTCCGGAGACCATCCATGCGTGCTCTGTTTATCGCTGCGGCCCTGTTCGCCGCCGCCCCGGCCCTGGCCGACACCCCCGCCACCAGCCTGACCCTGGTTGACGCCGCCAAGGCGCCAGCCGGTCGCACGATCATCGACGGCGCCGCCTGGCGCTGCGACGGCGCCCAATGCACCGCCACCGGCGGCGCCAGCCAGCCGGCCTCGCGCGCCTGCCGCCGCGTCGTCGCCAAATTCGGCGCTGTCGCCGCCTTCAGCTACAGGGGCGAGACGCTGGACGAACAGGCCCTGGCGACCTGCAACGCCGCCTGATCCTGACGCTCACGCGCCAGAATTGAGAAGGCCGCCTTCCTGCGAAGGCGGCCTTTCTTGCATCTGACGATCGCCTTGGCCTCAGGCCGTCTCGCCCTTCAGACGCCGTTCGATCTTCTCGCGACCGATCAGGGGGGTCATCGCCGCCATGTCGGGACCATGCGGCTGACCGGTCAGCGCCAGGCGCAGCGGCATGAACAGCGCCTTGCCCTTGGCGCCCGTCTTGTCCTTCACCGCCGCCGTCCACGCCGACCATGCGCCCGCGTCGATCTGGGCCGGCAGAACCTCCAGCGCGGCGGCCGCAAAGGCGGCGTCCTCGATCACCGGCGCGATCGGACCGCTGACGATCCGGGCCATGTCGGCCACGTCGGCGAATTTCTGCAGGTTCGGCCGCACCGCGTCCCAGAACCCCTCGCCCAGATCGGCGCCCATCGCCGCCAGACGGGGCTGGGCGGTCGCATAGTCCATGGCGTGCAGCGCCTGCGCGTTCAGACGATCCAGATCGGCGGTGTCATAGCGCGCCGGCGAACGCCCCATCTTGGAGAAGGCGAACGACTGGCCCAGCGCCTCGACCGATACGGCGACTTCCAGCGCGTCCGAGGTGCCGATCTTGCCCAGGTGGCTGGTGATGGCGATGGGTTCATAGCCCTGGTCGCGCATGTCGCTGATCGACAGCGAGCCCAGGCGCTTGGACAGGGCCGCACCATCCGCGCCGACCAGCAGCGGCATGTGCGCAAAGCCCGGAACCTTGGCGTCCAGCGCCTCGAAGATCTCGATCTGGGCGCCGGTGTTGGTGACGTGGTCCTCGCCCCGGATGATGTGGGTGATCTCCATGTCGATGTCATCGACGACCGACGGCAGCGTATACAGGAACAGGCCATCCTCGCGGATCAGCACCGGGTCCGACATGGAGGCGGTGTCCACTTCGGCATGACCGCGCGCCAGATCTTCCCAGGCGACGCGCTTGCCTTCCAGCTTGAAACGCCAGTGCGGACGACGGCCCTCGGCCTCATAGGCGGCCTTCTCGGCGTCCGTCAGCTCCAGCGCCGCGCGGTCGTAGATCGGCGGCAGGCCGCGCGACAGTTGCACCTTGCGGCGGCGGTCCAGTTCCTCGGACGTCTCATAGCAGGGATAGAGACGGCCCGACGCCTTCAGGCGCGCGGCCGCGTCCTCGTAGCGGTCGAACCGCTTGGACTGGTTGTAGCGCTCGTCCCATGTCAGGCCCAGCCAGGTCAGGTCGGCCTCGATGCCGTCCTCATACTCCCGGGTCGAACGCGCCAGATCGGTGTCGTCGATACGCAGGACGAAGCTGCCGCCCTGCCCTTTCGCGAACAGCCAGTTGACCAGGGCGGTGCGCACGTTGCCGACGTGCAGGCGACCCGTGGGGGACGGGGCGAAGCGGACCTTGACGGACATGGTTGTTCAGCGACCTCTGAAAGAGAGGCGGCTAGGTCGCGCCGCCGCCCCCGCAAGTCAAGCCGAACCCGCCGTCAGTCGTCGCGATGGACGCGTTCGCGGCGTTCGTGTCGCTCCTGGGCCTCGACCGACAGGGTCGCTGTCGGTCGTGCTTCCAGGCGGCCCAGGCTGATCGGCTCGCCCGTCTCCTCGCAATAGCCATAGCTCCCGTCCTCGATCCGGCGCAGGGCCTCGTCGATCTTGGAGATCAGCTTGCGCTGACGGTCGCGAGTCCGAAGCTCCAGCGCCCGATCGGATTCGGAGGACGCACGGTCCACCAGATCGGGGTGGTTCTCGGTCTCGGCCTTCAGGTTGACGACGGTCCCCTTGGATTCCCGCAGGATGTCGTCTTTCCAGGCCAGCAGCTTGGTTTTGAAATAGGCCAGTTGCCGCTCGTTCATGAACGGCTCGCCGTCGGACGGCTTGTAGGTGGCCGGGTCCGTTTTAATTACAGACGCCAATGCGTTCATCGCACTCACGCTCGGTTGTCGCGCCCCCCTGTGGCGCAGTCCCGGCTATAAGCAGGGCGGCGATCCGCCGCAACGCGCTTCTCGCGAGCGTGATCTTGTTAAGCTTCGCTAACGATTACGGCGTGACATTTCTTCATCACCCGCCAATCGGTGAATGCTGATTTCGCTAGGCTTTTTTGGCGGTCAGGCGCGAGAGCGCGCGAACTCGATCTTGGCCAGTTCAACTGCCGCGCGAAGGTCGATCTGATCCAGAACGGCCGAAAGACCCGGTTCGGCGTCCAGCGGGCGCTCTTCGCGAACCGCTCGTGACAACCTTTCAACAGCCGGAGCGCCAGATTCGCCCGACAGCAGCGCCAGCTTCAACTCGTCCAGCCGATCCAGAAGCCCCCCGCCCCGGCGTATCGCGCGCCGACGCCGCTCGGTCGCGTCCTCGACCCCTTGCAGGGCCATCAACGCCGAGATGTCCGCCACTCCAGAGGTCGACGCCGTCTGGGCGGCCGGGCCTGCGGGCGCCGCGGCGCCCGTGGATGGCAGGGCGAAGCCGCCCGCGGACTTGCCCGCACGCGACGACGACGAAGATGTGGGGCCGGTCGGACCTGTGACCTTCATGGGCGGAAACTCCGGTTCATGGAGTCCCTATCAGACCGCGCGTCACCTCTTGGTTAACGCCCCGGCAGATTCTGCCGCGACGCCAGCCAACCCACAGCATCCTATTACTGAAATTGCTGCGCTTTTCCTACGGCACGATCCTCGCATGGTTAAGCGCGACAACCGTGACCGGACACCGACCGATGCAAAAGTTGCTGGCCTCCCTGCTCGCCCCCCTCGCCGCCGTGGCCGTTCTGGCCGGGGCTGACGCCGCGTCGGCCCAGTCGCGAATCAAGGATATCGCCTCGATCGAGGGGGTCCGCTCGAACCAGCTGGTCGGCTACGGCCTTGTCGTCGGCCTGAACGGCACCGGCGACAGCCTACGCAACTCGCCCTTCACCCGCCAGTCGCTGGAAGGGATGATGGAGCGTCTGGGCGTCAACATTCGCGACGCCAACACCAACACCAAGAATGTGGCCGCCGTGATGGTGACCGCCGAACTGCCCCCCTTCGCCACGCCGGGCTCGCGCATTGACGTCAACGTCTCGACCATGGGCGACGCCAAGAGCCTGCTGGGCGGCACCCTGCTGGTGACGGCGCTTCAGGGCGCGGACGGTCAGGTCTATGCCGTCAGCCAGGGCTCCATCCAGACCGGCGCCGTGTCCGCCTCGGGCGGCTCGGGCTCGTCCGTGACGCGCGGCGTGCCTACGGCCGGCAGGATCGCCTCGGGCGCGACGGTCGAACAGGAAAGCGGCTTCAACCTGGCCAATCAGCAGCAGGTGCGCCTGAACCTGCGCAACCCCGACTTCACCACCGCCCAGCGCGTCGCCGCCGCGATCAATCAGGTCTATCCCCAGAGCGCCTTGGCCGAGAACGGCACGGTGATCGCCCTGCGCGCCCCGACCCAGATGGGCATGCCGGGCTTCATCAGCCGGATCGAGAACCTGGCGGTCGCGGTCGACACCCCGGCCAAGGTCATCATCGACGAGGTCAACGGCGTGATCGTGATGGGCGAGGCCGTTCGCGTCTCCACCGTCGCCATCGCCCAGGGCAATCTGACCGTCTCGGTCCAGGAGACGCCCCTGGTCAGCCAGCCCGAACCCTTCAGCCGGGGCGGCCAGACGGTCGTGGTCCCGCAATCGACGGTCAACGTCGAGGAAGAGCTGGGCCGTCAGATGCGGATCGTCGGCGGCGGGACCTCACTCTCGACCCTGGTCAACGGCCTGAACGCCCTGGGCGTCAGCCCGCGCGACATGATCAGCATCCTGCAGGCGATCAAGGCCGCCGGCGCCCTGCAAGCCGACATCGAGGTGATGTGATGGACAGCCTGACCAGCCTTTCCCCCGACCTGCTGCGCCCCACAGCTCAGGCGCCGTCCGCCCAGTCGGGCAAGATGCGCGAGACCGCCGAATCCTTCGAGGCCACCTTCCTGGCCCAGATGATGAAGCCGATGTTCGAGGGTCTGAAGACCGACGGGCCGTTCGGCGGCGGCGAGAGCGAGGCCACCTGGCGCAGCTTCCTGGTCGAAGCCATGGCCAAACAGACCGTCAAGGCCGGCGGGATCGGGCTGGCCGACCACGTCGTCGCCCAGATGATGAAGATGCAGGAGCAAGCCGCATGACCGTTCCGGACGCCGCCGTCATCACCGCCACCGCCCGCGTGCGCCAACTGCTGGGCCTGACCCAGATCCTGACCGCCCGGCTCGAGACGGAAACCGCCGCCTTCGCCGCCCAGCGCCCCCAGGACGTGGCCGAGGGTCTGGCCGAGACCCAGGACCTGGCCAACGCCTATCGCCGCGAGTCGGCCCAGGTGAAGGCCGATCCCTCTGCCCTGGCCGCTGCGCCTCTGGCCGAACGCAAGGCGCTGATGAGCGCCACGCGCCTGTTCGACGCCGCCGTCGCCGCCCACGCCGGCGCGGTCGAGGCGGCCCGCCAGATTTCCGAGGGTCTGGTCCGCGCCATCGCGGGCGAGGTCACCGAGGCGCGCGGCGCGCCCGCCGGCTATGGCGCATCGGGCCACGCGGCGGTCGCGGACGGCCGGGCCTTCGCCCTGAACCGCACGGCCTGAGCCTTAACCCAGCGCCACAGTCCGCTGCACGCCGATGGCGTCCAGAAAATCGCGGTCGTGGCTGACCACGACCAGGGCGCCGTCATAGGCCCTCAGTGCCGCCTCGACCGCCGACAGCGAATCGAGATCCAGATGGTTCGTCGGCTCGTCCAGGATCAGCAACTGCGGCGTCTGACGCCCGGTCATCACACAGGCCAGCCCGGCCCGCAGCCGTTCGCCGCCCGACAGCATGCGCACCGGCTTGTGGGCCGCGACATTGCGAAACAGGAATCGCGCCAACCCCGCATGGGCGTCGTTCGGCGACGCAGCCGGGTTAAGCCGCAACCACGCCTCCAGCAGGGTCTCGTCCGGCCTTAGCAGGCCGACATGCTGATCCATCAGGGCGGCGGGAACGGGCCGCTCCACCCGTCCGATCGTCGGCGCCAGCGCGCCGGTCATCAGCTTCAGCAGGGTCGTCTTGCCGGTCCCGTTCGGCCCGGTGATCGCCACGCGCTCCGGCCCCGTGAGGCGTAGCGACACCGGCTTGAGCGCCTGTCGCCCCTCAGGCGTCGTCCATCCCGCCTGATCCAGCACCAGCACGGTCCGCCCAGCCGCAAGGCCGGACGGGGGCATGGGAATGTCCATCTGCCGGACCCGCTCGACCTTCGCCGCGGCGTCGCTCAGGGCCGCATCGGCCGCTGCGGCCAGCCGGGCCGCCGTCTGCTGATCGCGCGCGCCGGACTGCTCGGCCCGCTCGGCCCTGAAATCCAGCAGCATCTTCGGCTCCGAGGCCCGGGCGCGAAAGGCGCGGCCCGCCTTGTCCCGACGCGCCTTGCGCTCCACCGCGGTTTGAGCCGCGCGCGCGGTCTGCTTGACCTGCCTTTCCGCGTTCTCCAGCTCGCGCTCGGCGGCCGCCCGCTCCAGCGCCTTGCGCTGCTCATAGGCGTCATAGTTCCCGCCATAAACCGCACCACCCAAGCTGGACAGCTCCACGATCCGATCCATCTGGCGCAGCAGGGAACGGTCATGGCTGACCACGACGGCTCCGCCCTTCCAACCGTTCAGCACCCTGGCCACGATCTGGCGCGCGTCGGCGTCCAGATTGTTGGTCGGCTCATCCAGGATCAGCAGGTCCGGTCGCGCCATCAGCAAGGCCGCCAGTCGCAGACGCGTCTGTTCGCCCCCGCTCAGGCTGGACGTCAGCCGCTCACACGCCATACCCGCCAGGCCCGTTTGCCCCAGCGCTTCGTCCAGCCGCGCGTCCAGCGTCCAGTCCGCCTCGGCCATATCGGCATCGGATCCCTCACCAGCCAAAATGCGCGCCTGGATCGCCAGCGGTTCGGCGACGCCCAGCGTGTCCGCCACCGTCTCGCTTGGCGCGGGCTCATGGCGCTGGGCCAGCACGCCCAGGCGACCGGCGCGCGTCACCGTCCCCTCGGCGGGCGCAATCAGCCCCTCGATGAGACGCAGCAGCGTGGTCTTGCCCACGCCATTGCGGCCCACCAGGCCGGTGCGCTCACGCCCGAAGGCGAGGCTCAGATTGTCGAAAAGCGTGTGGCCGTCAGGCGTTCGGGCGGCGACGCTGCTGAGCGTCACGAACGCGGATGGGGACGGGCTTGGGCCGAGGCTGGAGAAGGACATAGGCGAACACGAGCAGCGGAGCGGAAAGGGCGAAACCGATTTCCAGCGTGCTGATCATGATCGTCAGGCCTCCTGTAAAAACACTCGACAGGGAGACAATGGGGTCATGTGCGGTTGGTTGCAAGCGCCACCTTGGCGCCCGCCGCGCCACCTGTCGCATGGCGCACCGATACGGCCCGTCCCATATTACGCCCACCACGAGGCTCTCATGACCGCCATCCCCTTCCCCGCCGCCGCGCCGCCCGAGCGCGAAGCCGCCGCCCTGCGGCGCGCCGAGGCGACGGCGCGCATCCGCGATCAGACCGGCATAGACGAGGTGATGATCGACCGCCTGGTCGAGACCTTCTACGCCAAGGTTCGCGACGACGACCTGATCGGCCCGGTCTTCGCCGCGCGCGTTCGGGACTGGGGTCCGCATCTGGAACAAATGAAGCTGTTCTGGTCGTCCGTGGCCCTGTCCACCGGCGTCTATCAGGGCAGACCGATGCCGAAGCATCTGCCCCTGCCCATCGACGGAACCCATTTCGACCGCTGGCTGGCCCTGTTCGAAGCAACGACGCGCGAGGTCTGCCCGCCCGTGGCCGCCGCCCATTTCATGGAGCGTGCCCGGCGCATCGCCGAGAGCCTGGAGCTGGGCGTCGCCAACGCCAACAATGTCATGCTGGGCGTCGGCGAGCGCTATCGCCGAACGGGCGACTGAGGCTCAGTCCACGCGGGGCAGCAGATCGCCGTCCCAGTCCAGTCGCACGATCCGGCCGTTTTCACGCACGAACCGGGCTTCGTCTGGCGTGACGATCGGGCTGGATTGCGCGCCGAACAGATCAGGCGCCGCGGGCGTCAGCCGTGCTGAAATCTGGCCCAGGCGCAGACGCAGGCCCTCCCCGTCCCGCTCGACCATCACATCGCCCAGGTCCGACCGATATCGCCCGACATAGGCATCTAGCGTCGCCGCATCCGGCGTCCACGCCCAGCCCTGCCACACCGCCTCGCCTCGCGCCTGCGCCAGTCGCTCGTGACGCCGTCGCATCTGCTTGGTCAGCATGTCGCTGAACGCCTGACCAAAGGCCGCCGGCGTCTCGGGCTGATAGGCGGGATCGATCAGCGTCGTCAGGAAGGTCTTGACCAGCGCCCCGCTCAGATAACCCGTCATGCTGTCGCTGTTCGACATAACCGCCACGCCCACGCCCAGCCGCGGCACGATGGCCATGCCAGACCGCGCGCCGGTATAGCCGCCGCCGTGCAGCAGCACGGGCTCACCGGCGACCAGACAGGTGCGCCAGCCCAGGGAATAGCCCTGACAGGCGATCCCTTCCTGATTGGCCTCGGCGGATATGAGCGACGTCTGCGCCTCGACATAGGCTTCGGGCGGCAAGGCCATCCGACCCGCATTCGCCGCCAGCCACCGCGCCATGTCGTTGGGCGAGGTCATCAGCCCGCCGGCCGCGTGCATCAGATCGTCCGCCTTGACCGACCGCGTCTGCCACTGACCGTCGCCGATCCATTCATGGCCCGCGGCCGCGACCGGCCAGCCGCTGACCCGCGACGCCGTGTGATCCATGCCCAGCGGCCGGATCACCGTCTCGTCCAGCCAGGTCCGCCAGTGCCGCCCGGTCTTCAGCTCCAGCGCGGCGCCGTACAGGATGTAGCCCAGATTATCGTACCGGAACCCTTCGTCCCGCGCCTCTGACCAGGCCAGGAAGGCGCCGTAGTCGCCCGCCGGAATCTCGCGGACATAGGCTGTCCCGCCCGTCAGCTCATCGTTCTCGATCGCGGCCTGATGCGACAGCAGCTGACGGAAGGTGATCATCGACGGATCGCGCCCCTCGATCGTCAGACCGGGCCAGACATCCGTCATCGTCTGGTCCAGGTCGAATACCCCGCGCTGGTCCAGGGTCGCTGCCATCAGCCCCACATAGGCCTTGGTCATCGAGGCGATGTAGAAGGGCGTGTCTCCATCCGCCCGGGCCCCCGTGCGCACATCGGCGACGCCGTCGACATAGATGACGGGCGCCGCGCCCGGTCGCACCACGATGACCGACAGCGCGGGCGGCGCCGACGCCGGCGCGCGGGTCGCCTTGGCCAGATCCATGACCGTGCGGGCAGCCAGATCGGCGCGGTCCGCCTGCTGCGCCTGAACCGGCGTGGCCAGCAGGCTGGCGGACAGAATGGCGGGGAGGAATTTCATCGGTCGTCGCTCCTGTGACAGCAGCGATGTGCGGGTTTCAGGCGGCCCGCGCTTGAACGGATGTAGCGCGCGCGAACAATTCCCGCACCCGCGACAGCGGCGCCCCGATCTGCCGCCGACTGGTCCGCGCCATATGGCTCTGGTCGGCGAAACCCGCATCCGCCGCGACCGCCGCCAGCCCCTCCCGCCCTCGCAGCGCCTGCGTCAGCGCCCGCGCCGTCATGACCCGCGCCCGATAAAGGCTGGGCGCCAGGCCATAGGTTTCGGTGAAACACCGGCTCAGATGCACCCGGTGCAGTCCCAGCTCACGGGCCATGTCGTCGATGCGCCCGCCATCCGGCCGGGCGTCCAATGCCTTTTTCAGTCGTCGCGCCGCATCCTGCCCGCCCCGCCCCGTCGGCGCAGCCGACCCCGCCGTCAGCATGCCACGCAGATCCTGCGCCATGTCGGCGCGAACGGTCGCATCATCTGTGGCCAGCAGCCCAGCGATCAGCGTGTCCATGGCCGGGGTGTTCGGCAGCCACTCGGCCGCCTGACGCGGCGTGGCCGGATCCCGGTCCAGCGTCATGGACAGCATCAACGCGCCGTGCGGGCCGAACTCCGCCGCATGGCTCTGGCCGCAGGGTTTCAAACCGTGGGATCGCCGCGCCGTCTCCACATCTTGCTGACGCGTCACCTCGCGCAGGGTCCCGGCCAGCAAAATCGACAGTTGCGCATCATCATGACGATGGCGCGGCTGCGCCAGCCCAGCGGGATAGTGGACCAGACGCAGGTCCATCCCGTCCTCGCTGTGAAGCGTCGCTTTCAGAATGATGGGGGCGGCTGCGGGGGTCATTCCTGCACACTAGGACGCCCCGCAAACCCAAGGCGAGTGAACTCGCCGCAATGTTCCCACATTGTTCTTGCTGAATCGGGCGAATTGATCCCCATATAGCGGCGTCGTCCCGGACCGATCCGGGCTTTGTCGCGTTCCCGGACAGCATGACCGAAAAGCATAACTTCATTCGCGTTCGCGGAGCCCGCGAGCACAATCTCAAGGGCGTGGACGTCGATATCCCGCGCGAGAAGCTGGTGGTCATGACCGGCCTGTCCGGCTCGGGCAAATCCTCGCTGGCGTTCGACACCATCTACGCCGAGGGCCAGCGCCGCTATGTCGAGAGCCTGTCGGCCTATGCGCGCCAGTTCCTGGAGCTGATGGGCAAGCCTGACGTGGACCTGATCGAGGGTCTGTCCCCGGCTATCTCCATCGAACAGAAGACGACGTCCAAAAACCCGCGCTCGACCGTCGGCACGGTCACGGAAATCCACGACTACATGCGCCTGCTGTGGGCGCGCGTCGGCGTACCCTATTCGCCCGCCACCGGCCTGCCGATCGAAAGCCAGACCATTTCGATGATGGTCGACAAGCTGACCGCCCTGCCTGAGGGTGAGCGCATCCTGCTGCTGGCCCCCGTCGTGCGCGGTCGCAAGGGCGAGTATCGGAAAGAGATCGCCGAGTGGCAGCGCTCGGGCTTCCAGCGGCTCAAGATCGACGGCGAATTCTACGCCATCGAGGACGCGCCGACTCTGGACAAGAAGTTCAAGCACGACATCGACATCGTCGTGGACCGGATCGTCACCAAAACCGGGCTGGAAGGTCGCTACGCCGACAGCCTGCAGACCGCCCTGGGTCTGGCCGACGGCATCGCCGTGGCCGAATGGGCCGGCGTCGCCGAGGGCGAGACCGAGCCACGTCGCATCACCTTCTCCGAGAAATTCGCCTGCCCCGTCTCCGGCTTCACCATCGCCGAGATCGAGCCGCGCCTGTTCTCGTTCAACAACCCCTTCGGCGCCTGCCCGACCTGTGACGGTCTGGGGGTCAAGCTGGCCTTCGACGCCGATCTGGTGATCCCGGATCGCGACAAGACCCTGCACAAGGGCGCCGTCGCGCCGTGGGCGCGCGGCCCCTCGCCGCTCTACACCCAGACGCTGCAGTCGCTGTCGACCCACTACGGCTTCTCGATGGACAAGCCGTGGCGCGACCTGCCGGAAAAGGCGCAGGCCGTCATCCTGCAAGGCTCCGGCGGCGAGAAGATCAAATTCGTCTATGACGACAACGCTCGCAAATATGAGGTCTCCAAGGCCTTCGAAGGCGTCCTGCCCAACCTCGAGCGCCGCTGGCGCGAGACCGACAGCGCCTGGGTCCGCGAGGAGCTGGGCCGCTATCAGTCCGAAACCCCCTGCGAAGTCTGCGGCGGCAAGCGCCTGAAGCCCGAGGCCCTGGCCGTCAAGGTGGCCGGAGAGGACATCGCCGAGATCAGCTGGCTGTCCATTTCCAAGGCCTATCTGTGGTTCTCGACGCTGGAAGAGCATCTCACTGAGAAGCAGATGGAGATCGCGCGGCGCATCCTGAAGGAAATCACCGATCGTCTGCGCTTCCTGAACAATGTCGGCCTGGATTATCTGAACCTGTCGCGCAGTTCCGGCACCCTGTCGGGCGGCGAGAGTCAGCGCATCCGCCTGGCCTCGCAGATCGGCTCGGGCCTGACCGGCGTCCTCTATGTGCTGGATGAGCCATCAATCGGCCTGCACCAGCGCGACAACACCCGCCTGCTGGAAAGCCTGATGGGCCTGCGCGACCTGGGCAATTCCGTCCTGGTGGTCGAGCATGACGAAGAGGCGATTCTGACCGCCGACTACGTTATCGACATGGGTCCGGCCGCCGGCGTCCATGGCGGCCAGGTCTGCGCCGAGGGCACGCCCGCCGAGGTGATGGCCAATCCGAACTCCCTGACCGGCAAATACCTGACCGGCGAGCGCGAGATCGAACTGCCCGCCGACGGCCGCCGCCCGATCAACCGCAAGAAGATGCTGAAGATCAGCGGCGCAACCGGCAACAACCTGAAGAACGTCACCGGCGAAATCCCGGTCGGGGTGTTCACCTGCGTCACCGGCGTGTCCGGCGGCGGCAAGTCCACCTTCACCATCGAGACCCTGTACAAGGCGGCCGCCCGCCGCCTGAACAATGCGTCCGACGCCCCCGCCACCTTCGACCGGATCGAGGGGTTGGAGCATTTCGACAAGGTCATCGACATCGACCAGTCGCCGATCGGTCGCACCCCGCGCTCGAACCCGGCCACCTATACCGGCGCCTTCGGGCCCATCCGCGACTGGTATGCCGGCCTGCCGGAGTCCAAGGCCCGTGGCTACGGCCCCGGTCGCTTCAGCTTCAACGTCAAGGGCGGCCGCTGCGAGGCCTGTCAGGGCGATGGCGTCATCAAGATCGAGATGCACTTCCTGCCCGACGTCTACGTCACCTGCGACGTCTGCAAGGGCAAACGCTACAACCGCGAAACGCTGGAGATCGTCTTCAAGGGCAAATCCATCTCCGACGTGCTGGACATGACGGTCGAGGAGGCTGCGACCTTCTTCAAGGCCGTACCCTCGATCCGCGACAAGATGCTGACGCTGGAACGCGTGGGCCTGGGCTACGTCAAGGTCGGTCAGCCGGCCACCACCCTGTCCGGCGGCGAGGCCCAGCGGGTCAAGCTGTCCAAGGAACTGTCGAAACGCGCCACCGGCAAGACGCTGTATATCCTGGACGAACCCACGACCGGCCTGCATTTCGAGGACACGCGCAAGCTGCTGGAGGTGCTTCAGGAACTGGTCGAGAACGGCAACACCATCGTCGTGATCGAGCACAATCTGGATGTCATCAAGGTCGCCGACTACCTGCTGGACTTCGGTCCCGAAGGCGGCGACGGCGGGGGCGAGATCGTCGCCGTCGGCACGCCGGAACAGGTCGCCGACAACCCCGCCAGTTGGACCGGTCGCTATCTGAAAGAGGTGCTGGAACGCCACGAGCAGCGCCGCAAGGCGCGCGTGGCGGCCCTGGGCGCGCCCGCGGAACGCGCGCCAAAGGCCCGCGCCCGCAAGAGCGCCTGAGCCCCGACCTCAGCCCGCCGTTCAGGCGGCGGGCTGACCCTTGATGTCGCGATAGGCGGCCGAGAACGGCGCATACAGGATGGCCGTCTGCATCGCCGTCAGGATGCTGTTGATGATCAGCCAGACCGTCAGCGGGACGGCGGCGGCGCGCAGCACCTCCTGAAGCGAGGCGTCCTCCAGCCCCGCCAGCCCCTGCAGGCCCGCGCCCGTCGCCATCGTCAGAGGCATGGCGACGACGCCGCCCAGCATGCTGACGACGATGGCCATGGCGAAGGCGATGACCGCCATCCCCAGCAACGGCGCCGTCCGCCCCTTGGTCAGGGTCCAGCTTTCGAACGGGGCGACGCGGCGTTCCGCAAAGGTGATCGGCACGACCAGGCTTAACCGCACGGCCATCCAGAGCAGCAGCACCACGCCCGCCAGACCGACCAGGATCGCCAGGCCCGCCAGCGCGCTCTGGCTTCCGCTGACCGCCAGCGTCGCCAGCGTACCGACCACGCCAAAGACGATGAACCCGACCAGCCCCATGACGATGCCCACGACCAGCGTCGCCAGCGCCACCCGCACCTCGTCCATGCCCAGCCGCAGATAGGCGAAGGCGCTGGCCTCGGGCTTCAGCACGGATCGCGCGATGGCGGTGCTCAGCACGGCGCCGAACACGATCCCCAGCGGCGCGGCCCAAGCCATCATGCCGACATACAGCCGCCCGATCCGCTCCAGGTCCGCCATCGACGGCTCGGCCCCGCTCTCGATCCCCTGCGTCGCGCTGGCGAAGGCCGTGAGCGTGTCCATCATCAACAGGCCCATCACGCCCGTCATCACGATGCTGAACAGGGACCAGCCGACCAGGGCCAAGGGTCGGCGCCGCACGACCCGGAATCCTTCGAACGCGGCCTCCGTGGGTGAAAAGCTCATGGTTTCCTCCGTCAATCCGATCGGTTCAGTCTAGCCCAAGTCAGCTTGAGGCGCGCCGGGCCCGGGTCCCGCCAATTGCCTGACCGCCGACGCCAGCGGCCCATAGGACAGCACGTGGATCACCCCCATCAGGATCGAGGCGGGGATCAGGGCGATCATGGCCAGCGCCCACACCTGCGGGCCGCTGTCGAGGCTCAACTGGGCCATCTCGCCCAACTGCTCCAGGTTCGGCAGGGCGATGCCCAGCACCAGGGCGATGATGATCGCCAGCAGGATGATCGCCGCATACAGCGTCACGATCAGCACCAGCGCCGCCAGCGACACGCCCAGGATCCGCAACGCCTGACCCTTGGCCAGACGCCATCCCTCGGCGAAGGCGAACCGGTGCGCCCGCACGCTGGCCGCCGGTATCAGCGACACCCGCAGCATCAGCCAGACCACGGCCACCCCACCCACGACACCGATCAGGACGCCCAGGCCGATGGCCACGCCCTCGTTCACCGCCCACAGGATCAGGCCCGCGGCCACTCCGGCCAGCCCCACCACGATGATGCCGGCGTACACCGCCGCGATCATGGCGATGTAGGATACGGCGACCCACAACTCATCCATACCGAACCGCATGAAGAATGCGCGCCTCTGCCCTTCC
>Ga0160449_1000224_pt1 | contig 43806 bp, 38 predicted proteins | sample HID1975I_E1MG_FD_108216 | JGI IMG/M metagenome (GOLD analysis project Ga0160449, IMG submission 108216) | Enriched soil microbial communities from UW Madison campus, WI, USA - HID1975I_E1 MG | ecosystem: Environmental > Terrestrial > Soil > Unclassified | place: USA: Madison, Wisconsin...
CAAGCGCCGCGCCGGGGCCTAACGCCGCCAAGCTGGCCTTTGGGCTGTTTGCCGCCGTTCTGTTCATGACGGCCGGCGGCGGGACGATCGCCCTGATCGGCCTCGGCCAATTCTCCGGCGACGTCGATCCGCTCCGGGCGCCGGCCTGGTTCTGGTACTATCGCGGCGATCCAGAAGTGCGGCGCTGGCTGCTGATCGGGTTCGGGTCCGCGACGTTCCTCACCGTGCTCAGCGCCGCCGCCGCTCTTCTGAGCCGCCGGCGGCCCCTTCATGGCGCCGCTCGGTGGGCGACGGCGTCGGAACAGCGAGCCGCGGGCTTGCGGGCGCGCCAAGGTCTCATACTTGGTCGGGCCAGGGAGGGTGGTTTTCTGATCAGCGACGGGCCTGAGCATGTGATGCTCTACGCTCCCACGCGGACGGGCAAGGGCGTCGGGGTGGTGATCCCCAATCTCCTGACCTGGCCTCATTCAGTCGTCGTCCTCGACATCAAGCGCGAAAACTTCGAAGCCACGGCCGGCTACCGTGCGGAATGCGGCCAGCGGGTCCTGATGTTTGATCCCCTCGCGTCGGATGGCCGAACGGCCCGGTTCAATCCGCTCGGGCACGTGGACCGATCGGACGCCCTGGCGGTGCTTGACGAACTCCAGCGCATGGCGGCGATGCTGTTTCCCGGCCACGACCACGCCGATCCCTTCTGGTCGGAAGCGGCGCGCACCGGCTTCATCGGCGTCGGCGCCTATGTCGCCGCCACCCCGGACCACCCCTTCACTCTGGGCGAGGTCTTCCGCCAATTGACGGCCGGCGATCCCCGCCAGCGGTTTCCGAAGGCGATCGAGGCGCGGCTCCGCGAGGGCCGCCCTCTGCCCACCGGCTGTGTCGCGGCGCTCAATGATTTCTGCGCCTCCAGCGAGAACACTTTCGCCTCGGTCCGCCAGACTCTCACGACACGCATGGGCCTTTGGCTGAACCCCCGGGTCGATGCGGCCACGACCGCCAGCGACTTCGACCTCCGCGATCTTCGGTCCGGAACGATCTCCCTCTACCTCGGCGCCTCGCCGGACAATCTGCTCAGGGTCGCCCCGCTCTACAGCCTCTTGTTCCAGCAGCTCGTGGACCTCAACAGCCGGTCGCTTCCGGCGCCGGCCGATAAGCCGACTTTGGTGCTTCTGGATGAGTTCGCGCGGCTCGGCGCAGCGCCGGTCCTGGCGCAAGCCTTCTCCTGGGTCGCCGGCTACGGCCTCCGTCTTCTTTCGGTGATCCAAAGCCCGGCCCAGTTGAGAGCGATCTATGGACACGACCTGGCCGAGGACATCTTCGCCAACTGCGGAGTGGAGGTGGTGTTCGCGCCGAAGGACCTGAAAACCGCCCAGGATCTCAGCGAAAGGCTCGGCGCCTACACTTACGCCGCTCGCAGCCGCAGCCGCCCGAAAGGCCTCGGCGGCGGTCGCCGTACGGTCACGGTGTCCGACCAGCGGCGTCCGCTGATGCTGCCGCAGGAGCTTCTGCAGATGCCCCCGACTGATCTGCTGGTGCTCAAGGCCGGGCTGCCGGCCATCCGTGGCCGAAAGATCGCTTATTACAGGGAGCCCGTCTTGCGCCGACGCCTCCGCCCAGCGCCGCAGATCAATCGCGCGCCTCCGCTCCCCATAGACGCTTCCCTCCCCAACCCCATCCCGACAAAGGAGAACGGCGAAATGGACCTCGATGCGATCATCCGGGCCTTCGCCGAAGAAGGCCTTCCCCCGCCGGCGCATGGCGCCTCTGAGGGGCAGGTCCGAGACTGGCTCGACCGCGTGATGGCCGAGCCCTCGACCGACCCGGAACGTGACGCATGACCGAGCCCGTCGCGCCTCCCCGCACCCCCGAAGCCGAAAGGCCCGGCAACCACATCGGCCCCGACCGGGCCCGACGCGGCGAGGCGAAGACCCGCTCCACCGCCAAGGGCGATCTGCCTCAGGCCATTCTTGATCGCTATCTGATCGAACGGGACCTAAGAGGGCGTCCCGAACGCTTCTACCGCGACCACCGAACCCCTGACCCGGCGTTCCGAGATCAGGGTCGCCGCCTGAGCACGGATCGGGCCTATCCCGATACTGTGGCCGACATGCTCAAGGTCGCCCAGCACCGCGGGTGGATGCGGCTGAAAATCGAGGGCGACGATGTCTTCCGGCGCGAGGTCTGGGTTCAGGGCCGTGCGATGGGTTTGGGCGTCCAAGGCTATCGTCCGCGAGACCGTGATCGCGGCGCGGCGGGCCAGCCCGTCAGTCGGCGTTTCACGCAGGAGCGCTTGGACAGGGTCTCTGCGGTGGTTCGGGCCCTCATCCGCGATCCGGAAGCGCGGCGACGTCTTCTCGATCATGCCGCCGTTCGGGCAAATCTCGCCAAGGATCGCACGTATTCGGATTCGGTACGGTCTAGGCACGAACGCTATCGCTGAAGCCACAACTTTGCGGGGAGTCTAGGCCCCCGTGCTGTTTTGCATATCCGCGACATCCGCTAAGTCTCAGGTGCTGCGACCCGCGTCGCCCTATGATTCTGGAGGCGCCAATGGCGCAAGGTGTGCAACTCGACGTTCTGCGGCGCTTCACGTCATGAAGGTTTCAGTGCACAGCCACTGCTCCGGGGCCGAACGCGTGCCGACCGAAATCCTTGAGGGCGTGGTTGCTTCAGTCGCCGCCGTGGACGTGCGGGTTGAGCGCGGCGCCGCTCGACGGATTCGCGATCAGTTCGTCGCAGAACTCCGCACGCGCGGCTGGTCCAGTGAAGTGACGGTTGCGCGCGGCTCCGACATGAGCATCACCTCCATGAGGGAGGGTATCGGCCTCTGTCTTCAGACCGGCAACATGGCGCGGATGTATGCCGACCTCATCAAGCTTCAGACACTCTATCTCGACAACGCTATCGAAGCCGCAATTCTTGTGCTGCCTTCCCAGCCGGTCGCCTTGTCGATTGGCGACAACATCGCCCAATCGGCCCGTTTGGAGCGTGAGCTCGAAATCTTCCGCAAGGTCTTCTACGTCCCCTCGCTGGTCGTATCCCTGGAGTGAAAATGCCGGACAACGCCTTACCCGACACTGCCAAGGGCTCCCGGTTTGGCTGGCCGCGACCCGCGCGCTTGGAGGAGTTCAAGACCCGGCTCGAGACCAAGGGGCTTCCGACGGACCGCGTGGTGTTTCAGGGTCTGAACCAAGACTTGCCGATCATCCGGATTCCGATCGACCTGCCCAAATATCGGATGGCCAACGGGCGCACGGCGTCTCTTCAGGTGGAGCACCTGGCGCTTAACCCCGACCTGCGATCCGACATGTTCACCGGTGACCCTGAGATGTGGGACGCCCAGGAGGTGCAGCACGAGCTCCTGTTGAAGTTGGGACGGCTTTCGGACCTGGACGGCTATTTCGAGGATCCGGCGCACCAACAGGTCAACCCCCTGCTGCTTGACGAGAACGGCTTTGTCGTCAACGGCAACCGCCGCCTTTCGATGTGGCGGCAGCTTCTTCACGATGAACCTGAAAAGTATGGTCACTTCGAACATATCGAAGTCGTCGTCCTGCCGCACGCGACGGAGAAGGATTTAAATCGGCTTGAGGCGCAGCTTCAGATCGAAAAGGACATCCGAGCTGATTACAGCTGGGACGCCCAGGCCAATATGATGGTCGCCAAGATGGAGCGTGACGGCATCAAGGCCGAAGAGCTGTGCAAGCTTTATCGGATGAAGGACGCCGAGTTCGCCCAACTCCTCGACATGCGGACCTACGCCGACGAATATCTTCGGTCGCGCGACAAGGCCAATATGTGGTCGGAGGTCTCCGGTCAGGAGCACACCTTCCAGCGCCTGGTGCAGAGTCGGTCGAGGCTCTCCGGTGTGGTCCGCAAGGAAGTTTTCAAAGAAGCCGCCTTCGCCCTAATCGACGAACCGACGGCGGTCGGCCGGCTGTACATCGCCATCCCCGACCTCGCTGCGAACCTAGACAAGGTCGTTGAACGGCTTGCCGCCGAGCTCGAGGTGGAGACCACGACACCGGATGACGGGCTGGACGACCTCTTCGGGGCCGGAAAGACCGACGATGACGCCGGCGCCAGGGAAACCGGGCTGATCAACGCCTTGAAGGACCCGGAGCAGCGCGCTCTCGCCCGCGACACGATTGCTGACGTCCTTGAAACAGAGCGACAGCTCAAGAAGGACGTCAAGAAGGCCGGCTATCTGCTCGACCAGTGCGCCAAGGCGAACAGCTTCCTGACGGTGGCGGCGAAGGACGGCCTGCGGCCGGAGTCGAAGCTCACTGGCGTGTCCAAGCAGCTTGATGAGATCGAGGCGCGCGTCGCCACCATCCGCGCCTATCTGGCCAAGCATGCTTAGCATCGACTACCGGGCGGGAGACGGGCGGGCGGTCTTCACCTGGGACGCCGGAGAAAGCGCCTCATCCTGGGCGGCGATGCTGAAACGCGTTGCCTTCGACACAAGCCGTGAAGCTGCGCTTGAAGGGGTTGCTGGCGTCTCCCTGCCTTGGTGGGGATTTGTCGGCGCACGTGATCAGTTCTTACAGGTGTTCCGGGCTGGCGGTTTGAAGGTCGGCGATGGTCTGTCAATCAGCCCCAGAGCCACGACGCTGCTCCAGCAATCCCAACGCGCGGCGGCGAGCTATTGGGCTGCTGCCGAAGCTCCCCCGATCGCGCCAGAGGCGCTTCGGGCCTCACTGCAGGCCGCAGGGTTCGGACGCGACCTGTCCCCACATCAGACACCAAACGTAGGTCGGCTTGCCGCCCTGCCGGCAGCGGCGACCTTTTCGGTTCCCGGAGCGGGCAAGACCACCGAGGCGCTGGCGTTCTTCACATTGCGCGCCCAGCCGGGGGACCGTCTCCTCGTCATCGCCCCCAAGAACGCCTTCGCGGCTTGGGACGAACAAATCCGAGAATGCCTGCCGCAAACCGAAGCCACCTTTGAACGCCTTCGCGGCGGACGTGACCGCATCCGCGCCGCCTTGGCGGCCGATCCCGCCCTGATGCTGATGACCTATCAGCAGTTGCCAAGGGTTCAAGATTTAGTCGCCCAGCACCTAGCGCAACACCGCACCTTCGTTTTCCTGGACGAAAGCCACCGCATCAAGGCCGGCGTCAGCCGCACCAGTGGGCGCTCGGTAATCGAGCTGTCGCATCTTCCGGTCGGGAAGCTCGTGATGAGCGGCACTCCCATGCCGCAGGCGGTCAGCGACCTCATCCCGCAGTTCCAATTCCTCTATCCGGAAGTTCCGGCGCAAGAGGATACGGTCGTCGATCTGATGCGCCCGATCCACGTACGGACGAACAAGAAGCAGCTCGACCTTCCGGACGTCACCCGCACCCTGGTGTCATTGCCGATGGCGCCGGTCCAGCGAGAGCTCTATGAATTAATGCGTCTGGAGGTGGCGCGAGAAGCCTCCGCCGTGCTGGACGCTCAAGGTCGCCAGACATTCCGTGCCTTGGGCCGCTCGGTGTCCAGGCTGCTTCAGTTCGTGTCCAATCCTTCGCTCCTCGCCGCCCAGATCGGCTTCGCCCATCACGACCTCCTTGCGGCCGTCTTAGCGGAAGGCGAAGGTCCCAAGCTTGAGTACGTCCTTAAGCGGGCCCGGCAGCTCTCGCGACAAGGTCACAAGGTCCTGATCTGGTCTTCGTTCGTCCGCAACGTCGAATATATGGCCTCGCGTCTGGCGGACCTCGGCGCTGTCTATATTCATGGCGGCGTCGACGCTGGCGACGAGGATGACGCGGACACCCGCGAAGGCAAGATCAGGGCCTTCCACGACGACGACAATGTGCGTGTCATGGTCGCCAATCCTGCAGCCGCCAGTGAAGGCATCAGCCTGCACCGCGTTTGCCATCACGCCATCTATCTGGACCGAACCTTCAACGCTGCCCATTACCTTCAGTCCGAAGACCGGATTCATCGGTTCGGCCTACCGCGCGACCAGGAGACGATCATCGAGATCGTCGAATGCACCGGCACAGTCGATGAGACTGTCCGCACCCGTCTTGGCTTCAAAATCGGAGAAATGGCGAAGGCCTTGGAGGATTCGTCGCTGGCGCCAGATCCGATCCCTATCGATCCGATCGACGTCGAGGCAGAAGATTTCGAAGACTATACAACCGGCCTCCAGCTCGATGATATCCAAGCGCTGGTTGATGAGCTGGGCCGAGCCTCGTGACCTTGCCGCTTTCGCCCGGCCTGGCCCAGGCGGGCATCGCCCTGCTTGAGCTACTGCAGCGCCGTCCCATGAAAGCTCCGGAACTTCTTTCTGGCTTGCCGAAAGTCGGCGCCATGCCAACCAGCAATGCGCTGTCACTCGCCGAGACCCTCGGTTGGCTCGACATCACGGACGCAGGACTGCTGCAAGCCTCAGCGGCGGGATGGAAAGTCCAGAGCGCGGCCGGCTACGAGGCCGCCCTGCGCTGCATCCTTCTTCATTATGTGGAGGCTCATAAGCCTGACTGGCTTCAGAACGCCACCTATGGGCGATCCCGGGTGCTGAGCTTCTGTCCGGTCGGCGTACGGCAGGTCTTCGTCGAGGCCGGCCTAGCGGGTCAACCGACCGGCGAGGTCGTCGACTTCTGGGACTTGCTCGCCGGAATCGCGCGAGGCCTGCAGAAGGATCGCCTCCTGGCTATCGGCCGCGAAGGCGAACGGTTGACGCTCGCGTACGAAGAAGCCCGGACTGGCTCAAAACCGCATTGGACCGCGATCGACAGCAATCAAGACGGCTACGACGTCCTTTCCGTCGTGAGCAAGGACAACCGCACCCTGCTGTCCATAGAGGTCAAGACAAGTCGGGCGGGAGCGGACGGCGCTTTGCACCTGACCCGTCACGAGTGGGAAATCGCGGTCGAGCGCACAGAGCACGTCTTCCACCTTTGGGATTTAAGAGTCGCTCCGCCCCGACTAGCGACCATCAGTATGGAGGTCATGGCTAAACACATCCCTGCGGACGCCGGCGCGGGCGGCTGGGAAATGGTGGAAGTCCCCTTCGCCGCATTCAAAGACTTGTTCAGTCAGACAGACCTTTAGTCAGGCGGCCGCTCTCAAACGGCGATGCCACGGCAGGGTGTTGAACCAAGCCCCAACGAGAAGACCGCTCAGTATAGCCAGCGCGTTTGTGGTGAGCTTCTTCGACCCAGGAATATTATCGCCCTGCTCTTCCTCAGCCGCCGCAGCCATAACGTAACCGATCACAGCATGTTGGTCGTCGATCGCCATGATCTCCAGCCTGCGGTGAACCTTCGCGGCCAGTTCGCCTAGAAGGTCCGCCACCTGAAAGGGCCGCAACCCCTCCGCACGGTGGGACCAGGCCGCCTGAAGCGCGCCCGGCGTCGTCTCCTGCAGCTTTTGCTCCGCCGTCGCGAACTCCACTCCCGTCGACATCATGAGCGTTTTGACCAACGGGGAGGTCCGGAGCTGTCGCAATAGGTCCTGGTCGAGTTCGATCTCACGGATATCTACCGATGGGCCGAAGAAGAACCGAACCTGCCAATCCCGCTCCTGGCCGCGCCCATTGGCGAGCTCGAACCTCATGCCGCTTTTGAAGCGCAACCCAGGCAGGGCTGCGCGAAAGCTTCGACCTGCCGGATAGGTGCGGCCCTCAGTGGTGGGCGGCGTCACTAACGCGGCTTTTTCCGGCAGTGTCAGGGTCGAGCCCGCTGTGCTGTAGGTGACCAGAGCCTCGGCCTTCACGCCTTGGGCGGCCCGGGCTACGAGGTAGGTGAAGGTCGGAGGGATGGCGTTGCCGACCATCTTTGCCTTCTCAGGGAAGGAGCGCGCGTAGAACTGATAGGTGATCGGGAACCCCTGCAGGCAGGCACGTTCCCGGATGCTCAGGCGGCGGAAGCCTCCGGCGCCGTCCGCTATGACAATGCTTTCACGCGACACTCTGGTGCAGGTCGCCGTCACCGTTCGGCCCGGCAAGTCCATTGCATCCGGAAAGGCCATATTATTGTAGACTGGGTGGTAGGTCTTGGCCTCACGGTTCATGCGGAGTTCCTCCGCGTTCAAGGCGCCTTCGGTCTCGCGTTCGGTCACTGCGGCGGCGGGGAGCGCGCAACCCCAGACCGGATCGACCACGTCTTGGCGAGCCGCGAGCGCCGCGACGACGTCTCCGAGGGTCCGTCGCGGCAGACGGGGTCGATAGGAAGCGATCAGATCGAAGGGGATGTTTCCCGCAATACACCGCCGACGGGACTGGGGCGTCCCATAGTCAGAAAAGTCGATGACCTCGATCCGCATCCCCAGATCGCGGAACCGATAAAGCGGATGTTTAGGGTCTGACATCCCGCGCCGTAGAACGTGCGCGACACGCGGTACATTTTCGAGCGCCCAGAATTTCGGCTTCAGATGCTCCACGACCTCGAGGAACCGGATGAGGTCCTTCAACCCCTCCTCGAGATTCCCCCCGCCGCCCCGGTTGGAATAGGAAAACTCGGTGCAGGGAGGACTGCCCACGACAAGGTCGATGTCGGAGGGCAGGTCTTCTAGACGGAGCTGACGAACGTCTGTCGGCTTGAGAACACCCCCGTGATTGCCGTTGTGGGTGTCGACTGCCGCTTGCCACCACTCATAGGACGCGACGACATCTACCCCTGCCAGGCGGAGTCCAAGGCTCCAGCCGCCGATGCCGGCGTATAGGTCGATTGCACGCACCAGTGATCGCTCCAGCGCGACTCACGCGCAGCTCCATTACAGGTGCAACAGTCTATCGCAATGACGCCCAGCCGCAAGATCCAATCGAGTCTCCGATGCGCCAGGAGCGGACTCGAGTAAGCCTCCAGGTTCCGGACGCTTGTGGGGTCTGCTGACCACTCAGATAAGCCGATCCTACGCTAGTCCAGATGGACTGTCGGCGCGGCCCCATCGGTGACAATAGTCAACTGGTGCGTCGCCCGGCTCATGGCGACGTAGAACAGGCGTGCTCCGTAGGCCCCAGGCGGATACTGTTGGGCGTCAGCTGGACAAACCAGGACGCGGCGGAACTCCAGTCCCTTGGCCTTGTGGACCGTGCTGGTGCTCAAGGGCGGCAAGCTGCGCCGGCGCCGTAGACGGCTGAGCGCATGAAGATGACCGCGCGGATCATCAGCCCTACCGATCGCTCGAAGCGCGGCGGCGTGGTCGCCAAGGCGAATGCGATAGCCCCCCGGCGTGCGCGTGGCCAAGCGATCCATTGCCGTGGCTAGGCCGCGGTGGCTGGGATCGGCGTAGATCGCTTCGAGCGCATGGAGCCAAGGTGCCTGCTTGGCACCGGCTTGGGCGCGATTGAGCTGAGCGCCCGCGCGATTGCCGAGGCCGTCGCGCAGCGCCTTGGGAAAGCCTGAACCGATGTCGGTCGCGAAAGCCAGGAACCCGGCCGCGAGCTTGGCTGCTGTTACAGCGTCCTCCTCCGCCTGTGCGAGAAGCCGATCGAGATGTTCGAGCACGGCACCCTCGTTTACCCCGGCTCGCCAATTCGCGCCCTGAGCCAGAGCGCGCACCATATCGCTAAGGTGGGCGATCACGACCGCCCGACCTTGGCCATCGTCCAGGAACCCATGCAGGATTTCCCCGGCCAGTTGCGGGTTCTTGAACTTCTTGCGGCCTGCCAGACCCGTCTCCGTGCGGACACGCAGTTCGGACGGCACATCGCGCAGGCTTACCGATCCGCCGGCCTTAAGCGTCGTGCGCGCCGCGGTGATCCATCTGCCGAGGTCCGGAGCCTCGAGCCACCGCTTCGGCTCAGTAAGTTCGCGCCGATCCTTGCAGCTCGCCCACAGCGCATCCCAGTCTACGTAGTGTTCGCTGGTCCCGCTGTGCAGCGCCTGCATGGGGTCGCCAAATACCCGCAGACGAGACCCGCCGACTGTCATCAAGGTCATCGCGAGCTGATGCTGCGTGAGGCTGGCGTCTTGATGCTCGTCGAGAATGATCACGGGATACCGGGCGCTGATCAGGCGCGCGACCGTCGGCGAATGCCGGACCAGATCGGCCGCCTTCGCGCGGATAGTCTCGAATGGCAGACCGGCGCGCCCCACCAGGTGGTCGAATGGATAGGGGAGACCGAGCGCCGCGGCGTAGGGACCGACGACCTTCAGGGCGAAGCTGTCGCAGGTCTCCACATCGATACGCAGGTCCGGGCCGGTACAGCGCCGGTGAAACTCGCCGCAGGCGCCGTGGGTGTGGGACAGCAGCAGCACCCGCTGGTGGCTCAGCCGGGCTGACATCTCCTTTGCGAACTTAGCCGCCGTCCAGGTCTTGCCGCAGCCCGCCGCCGCTTCGACTACGACTAGGGGCGCGTCGGAGTGGAGCAAGTCGTCGAGTTGGGTCACGGCGCCGTGGCCGTCTCGATGGCGGCAAGGAAGGCGTCGACCTTCACCATCAGGTCGGGCGCCGGGCTGAGCGCTAGCAGCTTGTCCGCCAGGAGGTAGCCACCGTCGAAGCTCTTGAACCAACCGCGCGGCTTCTTGTTGGCCTCCGGTTTGGGACAGGCGCCTGCGAGCACGGCGGCCAAGAAGGCGTCGCGCCCCGCGTTCGCAAACATCTCGGTGATCGACTGGCCTTTCTCAGCCGCAAGCTCTCGACGAATTTCCGCCAACTGGTGGGCTGCGCTTCGATGGGTGACCTGTTCGCCCCAAAGGTGGACCTCCTGAAGCTGGGCGTCCGGCATCGCCGACAGAACCGCCGCCTCAAGGCACGCGCCGTTGTCCCAACGCAACAAGTTCGCCGCCTCGGAAACCATCGCCCAACTCCCGCTCTTCTTGCCCTCGTCGTCGACCACTGCGGCCACGGGAAAGCCGGCCGCAAGCAAAGCCTTGCAGATGGGCAGCGCCTTGAAGTGACCTCCGGCGTCGAGGCAGTAAATCCCGCGGCACGCAAAGCCTTCGCCGAAGCGATGCTCCAACAACCGGGTCGCGAAGCCGACCTCGCTCGCGCCTTCACAGACCACCGGCAGCTTCGCGAACAGCGCCTCGGCCTGGGTCGCCGCGATCAGCGTCAGCTCGGCGCCGGCCATGACAAACAGCGCATGGGACGCGGGTTCCTCGACCGTGCTTTCGTCCTTGTCCTCCGGCGGCGCAGCGGGAGTTGGCGCGTCCCCGATCCGCCAGGTTTGCGACGTTGCCTTGGCGGCCTGGGCGAGCACCGCCGGGGCGTGCGTGGTGACGAAGGCTTGGCGGCCAGGGGCGGCAAGATCGCGAATGAACACGCGCTGACGGTATGGCTCCAGTCCGGTCTCCGGCTCGTCGATGACCGCGATCGTCTTGGCGCTGACCCCGAGCGTCGAAATCTCCAGCGCCGCGAGCCTGCGGGTGCCCGTGCCCCAAGCTGAGAGCGGCAGACAGGTGGGATCATCCGCACCGACCGTCAGGCCAACGCTCGCGGCCAGCGAGACGCCTGGCGTTCCGACCAAGCCCAGCCTAACCGGATGGGGAAGGTTGCGGGTCTCGAAGCCATCGCTGATCACCTTCAGCGCCGCCTTCGGGCCGGCGTCGAGCTGATCGTGCAGCGGCGTCTTCATCACGGCTTGCAGGACGGTCTGACGAATCTCCTGGCCTTGAAGGTATCGATCCAAGGCACCGCCCTGCACTAGCCGAATGTCCCGGTCCCCGCGATCGGCGACACCGAGCCGGGCCAACCCGATACGCCGCCTCATGGCGCGGCTGAACGGCGTGCGAATCTCTCCGCCGGCGCCGATGACCTCATAGTGCGACTCCTGATCGGGCGTTCCCGTGAGCCGGCATACCAAGACGGGCTCCGCGCCCGCCACGTCCGGCAGGTCCGTCAGCTTGCCGTTGAGCCAGCCCTGCATCGGCGGCGCCGGAAAGCCCTCGTCGCGCATGACGCCGATATCGTCGAACGTGAGGACCGCCTGGATGGAAAAACCCGCGCCGACGTTCCGTCCATGGTAGTCGAATTCCGACAAACTATAGTTGGGGGCCGGCGAAAACAGCAGCGCGATGGCTTCCAAGAGGGTCGACTTGCCGCCGTCGGCGGCCCCTACAATGACGTTCAGTTCGGGATGGGGAGACCAGCTCAAGCCGCGCACCCCGCGGAACCCCCTGATGTCAATGTGTCGGATTATTGCTGACGCCATCTTTGCCCCGGGGCCGCACTTCTCAGCCTATGGTCGCGCCCGATCATCGACATGCTGCACAGACTCTCATGGCAAGCTCGAGCGGTTAGGATAATCTCAGATAGCATTTGCCGCCACTCGGCAAGCCAAGAGGGTCAGATGGTTGATTTCAAGAAGCTCCGGGAAAGCAAGGCCAAGCCGAAGTCCATTAATCCCCGCGAAATCTTCAATGCGCTGCCAAAGCCGCCGGGCATCAACGACCTCTACGCCAGCCAAGCCGAAGTGCTCGACGCCTGGTTTGCCCGCCGCACAGACCGGGACGTGGTGGTCAAACTCCATACCGGAGGCGGCAAGACTCTCGTTGCTCTGCTAATGGCGCAGTCGGTGATGAACGAGCTTGGTGAGCCGGTCATCTACCTTGCGCCAACCAATCAACTCGTCGATCAGGTGATCGCGAAGAGCAGGGAATACGGAATCTCCGCCGTGCGCTACGTCAGGAAGCAGTCGCTTCCTGGTGACTTCTACGATGGCAAGAGCGTGCTTGTTGGATCTTACGAGACCCTCTTCAATGGCCGTAGCAAGTTCGGCGTCCGCAACTCCGGGCAGGACATCGTCAAAGCTGGCGCCATAATTCTCGACGACGCGCACGTGGCGCTTTCTTCAGTCCGAGATGCCTTCAGCCTCTCGATCTCGGCCAGCGACCATGAGGAAGTCTACGCTGATCTTGCTGGCCGGTTCAGGACCGCGTTCAAAGAGGTCGGACGCAGCGGTTCGTTCGCGGATGTGACGAGCGGCAAAGACTTCGGCGTGATGGAAGTTCCGAGTTGGGCCTGGCAGCGCAAACTTCCCGAGATCGAGCAATATCTGGCTGGGGTTGTAGATGAGATCGATCCCTTCGTGTGGCCGTTTCTACGTGACAACTTGGCGGTCTGCCACTGCTTGTTTAGCCGCAGGTCGGTGACCATCACACCGATCTTCCCCGCGGTCGATCTTCTGCCTACCTTCGAGGATTGCAGCCGCCGCATTTATATGTCGGCGACGATCGCTGACGACAGCGAGATCGTGCGGACCTTTGGTGCGTCCGCCGACGCGGTTGGCAAGCCCATAACATCTGCCTCCTTGGCCGGCGTCGGCGAGCGAATGATCCTGATTCCCGAGCTGATGAAGCTCGCGGATACGCCGATCACGCCAATGGTGAAGAACATCGCGGTGAAATTGGCTGAGAATAAGCGGGGTGCTGCGATCCTGACCCCATCAGGTGCCGCCGCCGAGCAGTGGAAGGATGTTGCAGAATATCCCAGCACTGCCAAAGTAGTGGCCGAGCAGATCGCGGCTATGCAGGCGGGCGCGAGCTATGGGCCCGTGGTCTTAGCCAATCGTTATGACGGGATCGATCTCGCTGGCAACGCCTGTCGGTTCTTGGTCATGGATAACCTGCCCCAAGGCACCTCGGACTATGACCTTTATCGCGTGAATGTCGTCGCGGACTCCGCTGTCAGCTCGTTGCTTGCTCAGCGAATCGAACAGGGCATCGGACGCGGAACGCGCGGCGGCGGGGATTATTGCGCCGTGATGCTGATCGGAAGTCGCTTGGTTGGCTGGATCGGCCGCAAGAGCAATCTTGCCTTCCTAACCGCCAGTACGCGGGTGCAACTCACCATGGGCCAAGAGATGAGTGAGACCGTCACGACCGTGAGGGAGGTCCACCAAACAGTGATGAAATGCTTGAATCGCGACGTCGATTGGGTGGCTTACCATGCGTCCGAACTAGCCGAGGCCGCTCACGCCGTACCGGTCAACACGCTGGCGCTTCGTGTTGCCGGCGGCGAACGCAAAGCGTTCAGGCTCCAGCGGCTCGGTCAGTATGAGAAAGCGCTTCAGACCTTCGAGAACCTGATCAGGGACGACGAACTAAAGTCGGACGGCCAGCGCCGTGCGTGGCTGTCGGCTTCCGCCGCCCGCATCGCGTACCAGATGGATGATGAGGACCGCGGGCAGAAGCTCCAAACAAGCGCCTTCTCCATCAGCAACAATCACTCGCCGCCCAAGGTTCGGCCGCCCTACGTGCCGCGGCCAATCCCCGGCAAACAGTCCGTGTCCATTGTCGGCCGGTTGCTTGAATATGATCTTCGCGGCGCTTTGCTAGCCGACTTTGATGAGGCGGTGACCGAGTTGGTGCCGGAAGCGTCAGCTGCGCGGTATGAAGAGGCGCTCGCTAGTCTGGGCTCATATCTCGGCTTTGAGGCTGAGCGGCCTGAGAAAGTCTACAGTAAGGGACCTGACGTTCTCTGGCGCACCGGCGCGGCGTTTGACTTCGTTATCGAAGCAAAAAGCAAGAAAGAGGATAATCCACTCTACAAGAGTGATCACGCGCAACTCCTCGAAGCGGAAAACTGGTTCAAGGGTGCCTATCCTGGTCGAGAGGCTGTGCGGGTTTCCGCTCTTCCGGAGGCTGTCGCAGACAAGAAGGCCAGCACGGTAGGGAGCTACGCCTTGCGGCTGGGTGAGATCACCAAGCTCGTGGGTGCCTTGCGAAGCGTTCTAAGCGACTTGGCTGCGTGCCCGGGCAACGTCGACGCGCTCCAGGAGCGTTGTGAGGCGGCGCTTCAGAAAGCGAAGCTGACGCCGGATGGGATCAGAAGCACCTATCTCATCGCCTTCGAAAACGCGGCGGGCAAAGGCGCATAGCGAGGGCCGTCAGTGGACTTTCCCAAGTTCGATGCGCCAAGCTACGACATTCACCGATCCTTATCTCGGCGGTCCAATCGCGATAAAGGGAACCTTTCCTCCCTCGGACGACCGTCGACAATGGGGCGCAGATGCTCCGTCAGCGCTAAGCCCAGCGCGCGATCTATCGAGCGATTTGAGCGTGTCAGGGCGACAGCCTCAGCCGAGAGCGCACGAAGTACTCGCGCACGCCGATTCCGCTGGTTTGACTCCCATTGCCTGGAATTGTCCTTCTTGACGCCATTCCTCTGGCGATCCTGCCATTCAAACGTTGTCCCAGCCCCTCCTCGCTCGCGCAGTTTTCGTATTGTTGTAGGCTCAGCTTTGCGCAGGATCCCGCGCGCCCGACGCGGGCTGGCCTCCGCCTCCACGCCGCGGTCGCGCAGCGCCTGCGCGAAGCGCTGGCGCCAAACCTCCAGGTCCGCCTTTCTGGGGTTGAGCCGCGTTCCGTCCGAACCCAACGCTCTCACCGTCAGATGCACGTGGGGATGTCCACCCTCATCGTGCAGGGCCAATACATAAGGAAACCGATCCCCGAACGCGTCCGCCGCGAAAGCTCGCGTCGCATCGTGCAGTCGCATCGGGTCCGTGCCCCTCGGCATGCTCAGCACGATGGACCGGGACAGAGGCCGATCCCGCCGGCCGCCCGGCTCGAGCATTGCCTCCACCGCCCAGTCCGATGCGAGGACCTTCATTGCCGATCGCCCCTCGAGTCGCTCGCCGTCCGGTCCCTCCAGGGTCAGCCTGCCGTTGCGGCTGATGTAGTCCAGATGCCGCATCAGGTGGCCGCCGTCGCGGGTACTGCCGGTGACCTTGACCATCACCTCCGGCGCGCGCCGGATGATCCGCGCCAGCTGCGCATACGCCGCCGCATCACCGGCCCGTCCAGGCGGCCTGAGCACCGGCTGGGTGATGCGGGCCCGGCGCACGTCGATCGGCGGCCTCAGCGCCTCCTCGAACCCGAGCGGTCGGCGGAAGTCGTTCATGGCTCGGCGGACCAATAGGCCAGGTTACCGGCGAAGGCTTCCTCCAGCCCGCCCAGATGCCCTCGAATCTCGGCGGCGAAGGCGGCGAGTTGGGCCACCTCCAGGTCGAGGACGGCGCCCTCCATGACAGCGGTGTTGAGGGCGCGGGCGATCTGGTTGATGTTGACGCCGATGCGGTGAAGCTCGCGCCGAACGCCGATCAGAGCGATCGCTTCCGGCGGCGTCAGCTGCAGGCGTCCATGTAATCGCCGACGGATCAGGGCTGTGGCCCATTGCGTGCGAAGCAGGCCCACACGAACCGCCTCGGCCTCCAGACACACCATGTCGTCGTCGGACAGCCTGAGGGTCAACTTGGCCGCCTTGGCGCCTGGCGGACTCAATTCGGGTGTCGGCAGGGGCGCCTGCGCGGCGGCTTTCATGACTGTCCGCAGGTAGCGGGACCGTCCGCCGCGCGAGGCCGCCGCCGCGTCGAAACGGCGGGCCAGGTCGGACGAAAGGCGGAGGGTGAAGCGGTCCATAGGGAAGCGAGTTCGTCAGACATTGCCGGCGCAAAGCCTATCCTGCCCTAGACCGCGAACCGCCTCGTCCCGCAGGCCTACGGAGGTTCCCCGCCCTCCCCTCGGCGGCCGAAATCGGCCGCTCGCCCGCCGCCTTAAAGGGCGCCCCAACCGAGGGCAGCGACATCCGTCATCGCACCTAGCTCCGCCCCCTTGCGGCAAAGAAGAAGCCGCGCCCCGTCAGGACGCGGCTCAGGCTCAAAGCGACGATGCCAGGCCCGTCAGGGATGCGCTTCGTGCATCCAGGCGACCGCTCTCTGCGCATGCGCCGCCGCCGAGAACAGGAACCGCTTGTCGGCCCTCAGCACCTCGAGCCAGTGGCCGAGATAGGCGGCGTGATCCTCGCGCGGCTCCAGTTCGAGCCTGAGGTCGGCGCAGAGGAAGGCGGCGCCCAGTTCGGCCACCAGCTCCTCGCGAGCATAGGCCTGGGTCGAGCGGCTGAAGTCGCGGGCCAACCGCGATCCATGGCCGGTCCAGTGCACGCACTCATGTCCGAGTGTGGCGTAGTAGGCGCCGGCGTCGTGGAAAGTCTCGAACGGCGGCATCTGCACATGATCCGACGCCGGGACGTAGTAGGCGACCGATCCGCCGTGGCGGATGTCTGCGCTCAGCCCGGCGAAGAAGCGTTCGACCGCTTCCAGCCGCTCATGGGGATTGACCGGCTCCGGCAGCGTCGGCCGATAGGTTTCCGGCAGGTCGTCGATCTGTTCGATGTTGAAGACGGTGTAGGCCTTCAGGAACGGGATGCGCTGTTCGACCTCTTCGCCCGCGTCGCCGGTTTCGGTGCGGGCAATCTGGTTGGCGTAGACGACGGTGGACCCCTTCTCGCCCTTGCGGACGTGGGCGCCCAGCGCCAGAGCCTGGCGGAAGGTCATCCAGGTCGGCGAGGCGAACCCTCGACTGAAGGCCTCCGACCATAGCAGCAGGACGTTGATGCCGCTATAGGGCGTGCCGTCGTGGCGGAGTGGACGGGTGACCGGGTTGCCTCCGGTCCAGGGCTGGGTCCACGGCCGGACACCGGCCTCCAGCTGGTCGATGATCTGGTTAGTGATCCGGGCGTAGATGTCCGGACGAGCGGGATCGGCGGGGCGCGCCATCGCGGCCTCCTCAAGGATGGATTGTTCGGATGAAGGGGCGGCGGCGCGTCCGACGCGCCGCCGCTCCGGTTCAGCGGGACCAGATCAGGCTGTGTCCGCCCTCGATCTCGACCAGCGAGGCGTAGATCGGCGCCGGGAAGCTGGGATCGTCCAGTTTGACCGAGAGGTATTCCCGGTTCTCGCGGGAGGTCTTCTTCCAGGCGGCGCCGAACTCGGTCTGGCCCGAGAAGATGCGGTAGTCCGGCGCCTTGTCGTCCGTCTTCTCGTTCGGGCGCAGGGTCGCGCTCTTGACGTTGAGGGTCAGGGTCTTGATTGACCCGGTGTAGCCGTCGCTCTGAGCGGTGAAGGTGCCAATAGCGGCCATGTCAGTCTCTCCTTTGCTGTCGGGCCACGCCTGTCGCGGCCTCGATGGCGATCGGGAGACCGGAGGCCGGTCGGCGCGCAGGGCGAGCGCAGTCGAGCCCCCGCAGCGCAGCGGAGGACCGCAAGCGAGAGTTTTCTTGTCCCGCGAGGAGGCCGTCAGGCCGGGGAAGAAAGTCGAGCGCGCGGTTGCGCCCAGCCGACCGCCTTCCGGTCAGATCCGCCCTTTCGAGAGGCCGCGCCGTGGCGCGCGCAAACACAAGAGAGACCCACAGACCGCGAGGTGCATCACTGACCCGGCGACATGACCCCGGAGATCAGGCCCCACCCTGATGCTTAGAGCCGCAGACCAAAGCCAACGTCGGAAGAGAAAAGGTGCGGGCGTTGGAACCTCTGCGTGGAGGCCCGGGACTTTCAGGCGGCGCCGCGACGATTTTCCGGCGGACCGGCCCTACGGCGAACAGACGACGCCCTATGGAACCGGCGCCCGCAGATGCTAGCGTAGCGATTATAAGCGCGGCAGCCTAGTTGCGCGCTGATCGGGGCGTTTCGACTCTTGCGTGTCGGCTCCGCATTTCGGAGACTCCGGGCATGAAACGTCCGCTGAGGAAATTGCCGCTCGCGAAACAGCGTGAACTCGACGCCGCCGTCGGGATCATCCAGGACGGCTTCGCCAAGGCCATCTCCACGCGCCGTGCCGACCGGCTGAAGAACGGCCGCATCCTCAAGATCATCCTGTTCGGCAGCTATGCGAGAGGCGACTGGGTGCACGATCCGGTCGGGCGCTATTTCTCGGACTTCGACCTGCTGGTCGTTGTGGACCACGAGGACCTGACCGACTTCGAGTTCTGGGAGGACGTGGAGAAGCGCCTTCTGGCCGAATTGTCGGCGAACGCCATGCGCACGCCCGTCAGCCTGATCGTCCATAGCCTGGACGACGTGAACTGGAAGCTGGAGCACGGGCGCGGATTCTTCATCGACATCGCCCGCGACGGCGTGGTCCTTCAGGACACGCCCGGCGTGGCATTCTCCGAACCACAGCCCCTGCCGCCGTCTACGGCGCTGGAAGAGGCGAAGGAGTACTATGAGGAATGGAAGCAAGACGCCGACGAGTTTCTAGCGACGGTCGAATTTTGTCGGTCTCGGGGCTTCACGAAAAAGGCCGCGTTCAATCTGCATCAAGCAGCGGAGACGATTTATCAGGGGCTCCTGCAGGTCCTGACCTTCTATTCGCCCAAGAGCCATAACCTCATCCGCCTCCGAAACATGACGGAGCCGCTCGAACCGAGCCTGCGCGAAGTCTGGCCGCACGATACCAAGTTTCAGAAGCGATGCTTCGAACTGCTGCGGGCGGCCTACGTCAAAGCACGCTACTCACGGCACTACCGCATCACCGACGAAGAGCTGGCCTATCTCACCGAACGGATCGGGGTGCTGAGACAGATCGTCGCCGACAGGAGCGACAATCGCGTTACCGAGCTTCGAGGAGCCGCTGAGCAGGCGTGAACGACGTTGCTTCTTCGGACAATGATCGCTTAGACGCGAACTTGCGTCGCGCTGGGCACGTCATACGTTCGGATTGAGAAGGCCGAAGAGAGACGGTGATCCAACAGCGCTGTGATGATCTCGGCACATGTCTCAGCAGTGGCGACTATTTTCCCGTCATCCGCGAACTGAATGGTGAACCCTAGACCGGGCCCCAGTCGCCGGAGCCGGTCCATAAAATCAGCATCGCGATAATGCCCTTTCTGACGAATGGCAGATACCCGTCTGAGTTGGATCTTATTGTCGCCGACGTGGGCCACCAGGGGTGCCAAGTCCATAAATGCTGAAGAAAACTCGTTCTCCAACTGAAGTTCGGAGAAGTCTTCAACATGAGCAGCCTTGTACCGAAGCGTCGATTCAAAAGAACCCTTGTTCAGGATCAAAAGTTCATCACCAAGCACAAAATAGTCGATCGATTTCTCGATTTCAAAATGGGGCCTGTCATCAACGGAAAGGCGATGCTCATCGTACACGAAGGATCGCATGGATCGCGTTCGCTTGGTTTTCCAAGCGCCGGATGTACGGCGAACGGCGTGTAGGACCTTCTCCTCATGAACAAGCTTTATCAGATAAAAACGCGTGTTCATCAGGTGCCGCTCCGCAGAAGCCCTCTTCTGCGCAACTTCTGCTGCGACCGCTTGAACCAACAAGTCAGCGTGCGTCTCATCCTTGCTGATCTGCATAGCGCTAGCTTCGTTGTTTTGCACTAACAGACCATAATCTATAGCCTCTTCGATGCGCGCCCGTTCGGAAACCACCGTGTCTTTGAGGATGTCGTCGACGTCATCTGTGGTTTCGACCCATCGAGCACTGTAGCGGGGCTGCTCGCCGGCTGCTCCATTCGGGCCCTTAAAGACCCACAGGGAAACCTGCGCCTCGTCCACATTAAAATCTCGGAGGTCGTTAAGTACCGGCATTTTCGGCTTCCTGCCCTTTATCGTTGATCGCACCCATTATCAGGATGTCTTGCACGCTCACTTGCGCACGCCGCTGGCCGGACTCCAGTTCTCCCCGGATCAGGGCTCGGCCGTTTCTCGCCTCTCTCTCGATCTTCTCGCCAGGAAAGCGGTAACTGACCTCATAGAGCCGCCAACCGAAGGCGATTAGGAGGGGATTGAGAATGAGTTGGCCGGATGTGTAGCTAATCCAGAACATCCAGATCAGAAAAATGGTAAGGCCGACAAATTTCCCCGTATCCTGATATCCTATACTCATGAAAGACACGACATACGGAAGCGTGTAGCTCATCAGCTCGGCCGGGACATATTTCACACTGACTATATCGACAAAATTCCTCGGCCTAGCCAAGGACAACGTCATCAAGGTGAAGCAAAAACTCAATAGGCAGAGAACGAATATTGTGAGAGAGAACGCCGGATGCGCCAAGGGAATTGCGCATCCCAACCGATTCAAAATCGGATTGCAGATTCCGGATTTGAGGAAGGCATAGTCGAAGTCTTGAGCCAGCAGGATCAGCGCAAGCGGTAGATAGGAACCCGCAAACACCATCACCGCAGGCAAGAGTCGAATTTGCAAAGAACACCACCCCTCGCAGGCGTTACGGCTAGACCGTAACCCGATAACATCGTTACCAATAGCCGATGGAGCGTCGTCATTCTAGTCGGAGTAGAACTTCCCCGCCGCTTCGCAACTCACGCTGACCGTCAGGTGCCCGGTTGATCGCAGGCTTAGAGGATGCCGCGCGCCATTCCGGGCGCGCGGCATCCTCGACGGCGTTGGCTGCGGTTATTCGGCAGCGAAGGGATAGGCATCATCCTCCGTAGGCGGAGGACTCACCGCTTGGCCCTCCTCGACCGCCTCCGTCCGCAGGACCGGCGGAAGCCATCCCCTACCCTCCAGCAGCCGTTCCGCCGCCTCGGCCATGTCGGCCTTCTTCATCCCGGCGATCCGCCCGGCCTCCTCGGCGCCGACCGCCTCGGTGACCGCCTCCAGCACCCGCGCCTTGGACACCCGCGAGAAATACCCCGCCGCCGTCGCCGACCACGTGCCGGTCATGTCCAGACCGACCGCCGTCGCCAGCGTCTCGGCCTGGGCCAAGGCGCCGGGTCTGCGGTCGTGCGGATCGCGCACGGCGTAGAGGCCGACGCCCGCGCAGACCGCCATCAGGTCCAGTAGGTCGGCCCGGTCCATCGGCGCCAGCACGGCCCACAGGTCCTCGGCCTTCTCCGGCAGCCGCGCGCCCCACGCCTCCAGCCTGTCGGCGACCCGCCGTCCGGCGGGCGCATCGCTGACACCGGGCGCCAGTCGCTCAAGACCGGTCACGGTCAGGCGCAGCTGCAACGGCGTCCATAGGCCGTAACCCGGATAGAAGACTTGCAACGCCAGCGCATGCACCACGGTCAGCAGGGCGGCCCCGACATCGGCCTGCACCGCGTCCCGCAGGCCCATGGTCCTGTACGCGGTCAAATCCATGACCAGTCGGTCGGACAGGGGCGCGAGCCCGCCGTCCTCGTCCGGGTCGGGCGCGCCGGCGGCGGCAGGCCCCTGCACGCCGTCATCCTCCCCGGTCGCCTCCCCCTCCTCCCAAGAAGGCGGCTCATTCGCCGCGTCCTCGGCGCGGACCAGTCCGCGCTCGAAACGGGCCAGCCCGTCATAGCCGAGCAGGACCATGACCCCCGCGCGCGCCTTGGTTTCGGGCGCATAGTCGAAGTCGGGACCGAAGGCCTGCAAGGCCCGGTCGATCTCCTCGAGCCGCGCGTCTACCTCGGGCGGCAGGGTTTCCGCCGCGTCCGTTTCCGAGACGAGGCGGTCGTATTCCTCTGACAGGGCGGCGATCTCGGCCGCGTTCGCCTCGGAGCGCGCGACCTCCACGGGATAGACCCGACCGAAGGCCGAGGCCTCGGCATGGTCCGAGCCGACCTCGGCCCATTTCCAACCCTCTCGGGCTCGGGCCTCTTCGGCCAACCCGGCCAGCTTCTCCGCCACCAGTCGGTCCAGCAGGGCCACGTCCTCCAGCCAGCCGCCGCCGTCCTCGGTGAACAGGTCGCGCAGGACCGACCCGCCCGCCTCTGCGTAGGCCTCGACCCCGACGAAGACCGCGCGACGGTCGTCGGCCCGCACCTTGGCCTCGGTCATGGCCCGGCGGATGGCGTAGGCGGGGGTGTGCGGCCCGACCTGTTCCAGCACCTGCCGCTGCCGGTCCTGATCCTCGCTGACGCAGAAGGCGGTCAGCTGATCCAGCGCCAGCGCCCCGTCCCGATAGGCCGCCATCAACTCCGGCGCCGCCGCGCCAAGCCGCAGCCGCTGGCGCACCACATGGGCTGAAACCCCGAACCGGGCGCCGATCTCCTCGGGGCCGTAGCCCTTCTCGTCCGCGAGCCGCTTGAAGGCCTCGAACTGGTCGGCGGGATGCATCGCCTCGCGGGTGATGTTTTCATCAAGGCTGATCTCATGGGCGTCGTTGTCGGCGTCCACGATCACCCGCACCGGATGGGTCCGCCTGATCGCCTTGCGCTTGACCAGAAGCCGCAGGGCCTGACGCCGTCCCTCGCCGATGGTGACGAGGAGGCCGCCGGTCGGCGCGCCCTCCCCGTCCCGCTCGATCTCGACCACGGGCGGCTGCAACACCCCCTTGGCCCGGATGGAGGCGGCCAGCGCCTCGATGCCCGCCGCCGAGTGCTTCACCTTCCGGGCGTTCCGGGGCGAGGCCTTGAGCGTGTTCAGCGGCACGATGATCGTCGCGCTGAGTTCCGGGGCCGCGACCGGGGTCGCGGCGGTTGGGTTGGATTGAGAAGTCATGTCTCTGCCTCCTTTGGGCAAGGGTTGCAGGCACGCGAACTGCGCGCCTGAAACCCTGCCCGTCGGCGAGACCGGGGTAGCAAGGGCCAGGGCGGACCGGCCGGAGGGGGATCGCCCGGCCTGCACAAGCCTCGGCCCTGTGCGCGCCGTCGCCTCTTCGCCGGCGCGGAAGGCCGGGGAGACCGGCTGGTCCGGCGGCGCAGCCGCAGACCCTGGCGCGCGCGAGGGCGGAGCCCTTAGCCCTGGATTTGGTCGGAAGGGCTCGCTTGCGGTCGGGGCCTCGGCCATAGGGCCCCATCGGCGGCGTCGCCCTCGTCAGTCGGTGGAGCGTCGTCGTCGTCGCCGTCGGCGGCCGCCGCATCGAGCGAGGCGACACTGATGATGGATCGAAAGCCCGAAAGGATTTCCGGGTGGCGCGCGGCGAGCCACTGCTCGATCGCCGGATTGGCGACGAGCCGTGACAGGTATCCCGAGGCGATGACGAGATGCAGGACGTCATCGCCGTAGGAGGCTTCCAAGGTTTTGAAGTCGGCGGTGAGCGACGCCATCTCGCGCTCCATCCGCGCCATCTGGTCGGCCGTCATCCCCCCGATCTTCTTGGGCTTGTGGGACTGGACCAGGTCCGACTGCCGCGTCGCAACCAGCAAGGCGCGGGCGTAGGAGCCGGTGAAATTGCCCGCCGAGATCATCAGCTCCGCCGCCTCGATCTGGCGAACCGCCCGCATCTTGCGCAGCATGGTGAAGGTCGAGGTGTTGACCGAGCGGTCCTTCAGCAGATCGACCACTTCCGGGCAGATGCCGCAGAGCATGTCGCGCTTGCGCTGGATCGCCTTGACGTCCACGTCCAGCGCCCGAGCGAGCTTTTCGGCCGGCACGCCGCGCTCCAGGGCGCGCACGATCATGTAGTGTTCCTGGATCGTCGCCAGCCGGTTGACCCGGCGGTTGTAGGTGAAGGCCTCGTCGTCATCTGAGACCAGGCAGCGGATGTCCCGCTCCCCCAGCTCCTTGAGGATCGACAGGCGGACGTGGCCGTCCAGCAGCATCCAAGGCCCCTGCCCCCGCGGGCGTGCGACGACCAGGGGCTCGATCACCCCGACCTCGGCGACGGAGCGGGCAATGCGCCGGTACTTGACCGAACGCAGCACGCGGTCTTCGACCTGCCGCATCGGCAGGATGTCCTCGACCGGGATGACCCTGAGGTCGCGTTCGAAGGCGGCTTTGACGGGCTTGTCCATCTCAGCCCTCCGCCCGGCCCAGCCGCTCAGCCAGGGGTTTGGGCAGGGTGTGCATGGCCTCGGCCCGAAGGAGGGTCACGAAGTGGTCGTCGTCCAGCAGCTGCCGCAGGCCGTTGACGACGAACAGCAACCGGCTCTGAGCCAGGGACGCCTTCTTCACCAGGAGTTTCTGACGATCGGTCTCACGGCGGTAGGCCCGCACTAGGGCGTCAGCCGTCACCGGCCGGTTGGGCCTCGGCCCGCGCGAGCCGCTGATCCCGGCCTTGCCGCTGGTGCGACGCTGTTCGATGATCCGGCGGATCGCCAGCACCTGGTTGCCTGGCAGGGCCTTCTGCTCATAGGCGTCGGCCAGGGCGGCCTGCACTTCCCCGTCTCCGGCCTTGGCGATTTCCACCGCGACCGAGGGCGGGATCAGCCCGCGCTCGACGGCGTTGATCAGACGCTCCTCGCCATTGTCGAGCAGGAAGCAGATGGCCCAGACCCATTCCGCGCTGGAGTCCGTCTTGGCGGCGATCTCCGCGGTGGAATAGCCGCGCGTCTTCAGGGCGCCGATCTCACGGACCAGGTCGAGGGGCCGATGCTGGCGGCGGGCGAGATTCTCGACGAGGCTCATGACGAAGCAGTCCTCGGGCGTCGCCTCGGCGATCACGGCCGGAATCTCAGCCTGGCCGAGCGCGTTGTAGGCCTCCAGCCGACCCTGGCCGCATATAAGGTCGTAGCCGCCGTCCTCGCGAGGGCTGACCGTGATCGGCTTCTTGAGGCCCAGATTGGCGATGCTGGCGACCAGTTCGTCGAAGATGCGCCGGTTACGGACACGTGGATTGAGAATGGTGATGGCCGACACCGGGACGGAGCGGATCTCAGGGACAGCCGGGGTCATGCAGCGCTCCTCAGGGTGGCGCGGCCGGTGAGCTCGAAGAAGCGCTCGAGATCATCGAACCGGTAGGCGTCAAGCGACACTCCGTTGGTCTCGGCCAACCGGACCCGGTCCTGCGGTCCCACGTCGATCCAGGGCAGAAGGTAGTAGTCGCGGACGGCGGCGTTGGCCCCGTCCATCCGCGCCGCGATGGTGATGTCCGGCTTTAGCCCTCCATCGAGACGGATTTTCCAGCGCAGGTCGCCCGACGCGGTCCGGGTCGAGCGCACGATCGCCAGGGAGGCGGTGAACTCCTCGTTGATGGTGAGCAGGTCGGTGACCGGATCGACACGCACCGCGCCGCCCAGGCGCTCGATCTGCGCGACCGTCCCAGACACCACCTCCGGATGGAGGGTGCGCAGGAAGCGGTTGGTCTCCAGGTAGCGGTAGTCGCGCGAGGGCGACCAGCCGACCAGTTCATAGGCCCGCATCAAACTCCCGAACCTCTGGCGATAGGTGGAGCTGGACGGCATGTCCTCAAGCTCGTCGATGATGAGGCCCGACAGACACCCGCGCCGCTCGAGCAGTTCGGTCAACCGCTCCAGCATCTCGGCGTCGGTGTAGCGCCGGCAGCGTTCGGCTATGATGCGCTGGGCCGCCGCGAAGAAGTCCGGGTCGACAATGCCCTCGAAGGCCCCGTCCGCCCGCACCCACATGTCCGGCGTATTCGCGACGCGCTTCTTCTTCAGCTTGAAGGAGACGCGGTTGTAAACGTTGTTGCCGATGTATTTCTCGTTGGTGAGAATCTGGTGGACGACCCCGCGCGTCCACGGGCGGCCGAGGTCCGTCACCTGCCCTTCGCCGTTCAGAAGGGCGGCGATCTCGCGCTCAGAGCGGCGGTTGAGGACGAACATCCGGTAGATGCGCTGGACCAGATCGATCTCCTCGGCCGGCCCCGGCGTCAGGACCACCCGGTCGGTCTGCAGGCTCTTGTGCTCTCCACGCATCAGCGTCGCCTTGGGCTGGCGCTGCTCGTCGACAAGCTGCCGCCGCAGGCCGTAGCCGGCCGGCCCGCCCTGGCGATAGCCAAGGCCGATCAGGCGGCACTGGCCGGTGAAGACCTTGACCGAGAGCTCGCGGCTGTACTCCCCGGCCATGGCCCGCTTCATGCTCTTGATGATCGTCGCGCTGAGGCTGCCGTCGTTCTCGAACTGCTCGGCGCAGTAGTGGATGCTGATGCCCGCCTCGCGGCACAGGAACTCGTAGTAGGCGCTCTCGTCGGCGTCCTGGAACCGACCCCAGCGGCTGACGTCGTAGACCAGCACCACCTTGAAGTCGGACCGCCCGGCCTGCACGTCGGCGATCAGCCGCTTCAGGGCGTCCCGACCGTCCAGCCGCAGCCCGCTCTTGCCGTTGTCGGCATAGGTCTGGACGATCTCGAAACCCCGCTGGGCGGCGTAGCGGGCGATGATCTCGGCCTGGTTTTCGGTCGAGTACTTCTGGTGCTCGGTCGACATCCGCACATATTGGGCGGCGCGGATCGTCTGGGCCGGCGCGGGCTCTGCACTGCTGTTTATTGCTTGGGTCATTCAGGGTCAGACGCCCTTCAGGGCGTCATGGGTCCTCGTCAGTTGGCTTTCCGGCCAAGCTACCGGCGGGGAGCCCTGAATGTCGTCTACGCAGAACGTCCGAAAACTTCGGTCAAATCACGGAAGAACTCTTCTTCCCGACATCTCCGCGACCTCGCCCGACCGATTTCCGGAGGCCGTCGCGGGCGCGCTGCGGCGCGAGTTCGGGGCGGTCCCGGGGGCCGTCAAGCAGGTGGTGCGGATCACCGGCGCGAACGAGCGGGCCGTCCGAAACTGGTTCGAGGCCCGCAATGCGCCGAGCGGCGAAAACCTCGTCGCCTTGATGGGCCGATCCGACGAGGTGTTCGAGACCGTCCTGCATCTGGCGGGGCGTCAGGACTTGATCGCCACCCGGCGCTTGTCCGGAGCGCGGGACAAGCTGCGGGAGATGCTGGCGATGATCGACGACATCCAGACCGGATGAGCCGCAGGCCCAGTCCGCAAACTCCGAAGGCCTACGGGTTCTCCCTTCGACTTCGTTCGGGTCCGATTCCTTCAAAAGAGGAGATGCGCCATGCCGACCCCGAACAGGCCCCTGCAACGGACGATCAAGAAGACCGAGTTGCGCCAGATGGTGCCCTTGGCGGACAGCACCATCTGGGAGATGGAGCGAAAGGGCGAGTTCCCGCGCCGGTTCCTGCTCACGCCCCGATGCGTGGTCTGGGACTTGGGCGAGGTCGAAGCCTGGCTGGCTTTGCGGCGCGAGCGTCCGATCGCACCGGCCAAGGGACCGGACGTGCGTCTTCGACGCTCGCGGCCCGTGGGGCGCGGCCGACCCGAACGACGCCCCTTCTAGGCCGCAGCGTTCACCCGTTCGGCCAATTCGGCGCAACTCGCCATCAGCGCCTCAAATGTCGGAGCGTCGCGCTCCAGAAGGCCGTCTTCGAGCATGCGCCTGTAGTCGTCCGCCAACGCGGCCTGGACGGCCGCTTCCGGCACGAGGCGCAGGTGCCCGGCAACCGCGCGGTGATAGTCGATCGCCGCGCCGTTCGCCGTCTCGCGAAAGAAGAGCGATTTGTGCCGAGCGACCGCGTCCGCCAAGGCCCGGTCGGCTGCCGCGACATCGGCCACCCCTGCGGCGTCCAGCCTCGCGAGATCGTACCAGTGGCGGGAAAATCGTTCGCCTCGCATCCTGCCCTGTTCGCAGTAGACATGAGCGGCCGTGGCCTTTTCCCAGAAGGTCCGCTCAGCCTTCATGACGCGGGGGCGCGCTGTCGGGAAGACAAGGCCGGGCAAAACCGCCGCAGCGTCGCAGACCACGTCTCGCGGCTCGGCTGGCTCTCCCGTGGCGCGAGCGCCGAACTCCAGGAGCACCGAGGGCGGCGCATAGCCCGTGCCCTGGGCCAGCGGTCCGTAGGCGACTGCCAGCTTGTCGCCGTCCTCGACCAACTCAGCATGCAAACCCTCGCCCGCCAGCGCGTCTTCAACAAAGGGGGACACCGTGCCGGACACCCAAGACGGCAGTCGCTCCCGCACGACCCGGCTCCACCGCCTTGCTTCGCCCATGGCCGCCGGTAGCCCATCGCCCTGCGGATCCGCGAGGTCCGGCGCGAGGGTGCGGATGTCATAGGTCAGGTCGAGGTCTTCGGAGAAGCGGTCGATCAGGCCGTAGGCCTTCGAGAGGGACGTTCCGCCCTTGAAGACTAGGTGCTCCCCAAAGGGCGCACGGAACAAGACGTCGAGAAGCCAGACGACCCAGACATCCTTCTCCAGCAGATGAACAGGCCGTCCCGTCGCCGCGGCGGCGACTTCGAGCGCCTCGCGCCGATCGGCGTCATCCAAGTCGAGGAAGGCGTCAGCCATGCGCCGCCAGGCTCACCGAGCGGGCGAGCCAGGTCGGCAGGCGTGCGCCCACCCCAACCAGTTCCTCGAACGCGCTCCGGGGCAAGCGCTGGCGCAGCGCCTTGAGGGCGCTTCCCGCCCGCTCCGGGCCAAGCCAAGCCAGGGCGCGGACCGCCTCGCCCGCAGCGCTGTGGGGCAGGACGAGTTGCCAAGGCGGGGCGTGCCGCAGTTCAACCGATTGCTTGCCGAGCTGCAGCCGACGGCTTCGGCCACTGGTCAAATAGACTTGGCGAATGGGTGTCTGGGTGGTGAGCCCCAGTTGATTGGCTGCGGCCGCGCCGCTGCGCACGACGGTTTCGCCGCCTTGGGCCGAGAGGCGCTCGACAACGCTTTCGATGGTCGGCGGGCGCTCGCCATAGCGGCCCTGGACCGGCAAGACATAGAGCCCCCACCCGGCTCGCAGGAGACGTCCGCGCCTGACGAGCCGTGATAGCGCTTGGTCCACGGCGGCGCGCTCGCCCAGGTGCAACAGGCCCTTCGCGGCCAGCGGCTGGCCTTCCGGCAAGGTCGCGGCGTGCGCGAGGATATGTTCGGCCAGGGTCTGCATCGGTTCGCTCCTGTCAGAAATATAGCTCATTTTCTGACACCTTCAAGTCAACGCCGAGAAGGCGGGGCTGAAGCGTGGAGCGCCCGTCTCCGGCGGCGTCAGCACGGGCGAGAACGAACGCCCCTGCTCCCACGCCTCAATGGCGTCCGACCACTGCTGCGCCATGTGCCGCCGCTGCATCTCGAACTCCGCTTTGTTGTAGACCCCGCGCGACGAGCGCTCCTCATGGGCAAGGCATTTCTCGATCCAGTCCGAGTTGAAGCCCATCTCATGCAGGAGGGTCGACGCTGTTCGGCGCAGGTCGTGCACGGTGAACGGCTCGAGCGGCAGATTCTGTTCGCGAGCGCGCTCGGCAATGGCCATGGTCACCCGATTGAAGGTGGCCCGGGACATGGGCGCGTCGGCGTCGTAGCGCGACGGAAGAATATAGCGGGAGTTTCCGGAACAGGTCTTCAGGGCGACCAGGATGTCGAGCATCTGCGTCGACAGATAGACGTTGTGCGGCCGCGACCGCTTCATCCGTTCCTTCGGGATCGACCAGACCGCGTTGTCGAAATCCACCTCGTCCCAGGTCCCGTCCTGCAGCTCGCTCTTTCGGACCATGCTCAGCAGGATGAACTTCAGGCCCAAACGGATGGTCGGGAGGGTCGCGACCTCCCCAAGCAAAGCGAACGTGATGCGGATCTCGGTCGGCGACAGCGAACGGTCACGGGGCCGGAAGCGCGCGATCGCCGCCGGCGCCACCCCGTCGGCCGGATTGTCGATCTTCTCGCCATGCAAGATGGCCCAGCCGTAGATTTGCTTGACGATGTCCCGCACGTGAATGGCGGTCGCGGGCGCCCCGCGATCGACGATCGACTTGCAATGCGCCCTGAGGTCATCGGGGGTGATCTCGCTTAGCAGCCGGGTGCGCCATTGCGGCAGGACCTCCCGATTGAAAATCGACCGGCGCATGTTGCGGGTGCTGTCCGCCATGGGGGCCTCGTCCATCCACTTCTGTGCCACATGGGCGAAGTCGCGGGCCTCCCGAAGCCGCCTCTTGGCGCGCTGCTTTTCCAGAGCCGGCGACACGCCTTCGGCGATCATCCGCTTGGCTTCGATGAGCTTCTCCCGGGCCCTGGCGAGCGACAGGCCGGTCAGCCCATAGGACCCGAAGGTGACAGTCTCGCGCCTCCCGTTGAAGCGGTAGTCGTACTTGAACGCGATGCCTCCTGACGGTGTTACGAGCACGTAAAGACCGTCCCTGTCGGTCTTTTTATACGCCTTTGATTTTCCTCGCGTATTCTTCAGTTCTGCGTCGGTAAGCATGCCATTTCCCCTTCCAAAAGACCGTCAGGCGTTTTCGGGGTCTTTCGCAGTCATTTTCTGCAAATAATTCAGCAACTTGCTTCGGAAAAAAGACCGTCAGGACCCCCTGGAAGCAGTGACGGTATGGAGCAGAGGCGGCGGAGGCAACGCCCACGAGACCGTCAGAAAAGACGGCATCACAAAAAAGAGACCCTCCGAAAGGCTTCGAAGGGTCTCGTCATAATTCACTTTTACGTCAGTGACTTATAGGTGCTTTCGGAAGTGATATCGAAAGCTCCCGAAAGGCCTGAATTATTCCCACTCGATGGTGCCGGGCGGTTTGGAGGTGACGTCGTAGACTACCCGGTTGACGCCGCGGACTTCGTTGATGATGCGCGTGGCGGTCTTGGCCAGGACGTCCCAAGGGAACGGGTAGAAGTCGGCGGTCATGCCGTCGGTCGAGGTGACGGCGCGCAGGGCCAGGACCTTTTCATAGGTTCGGGCGTCGCCCATGACGCCGACGGTCTTGACCGGCAGCAGCACGGCGAAGGCCTGCCAGATGTCGTCATACAGACCGGCCTTGCGGATCTCCTCCAGATAGATGGCGTCGGCGTCCTGCAGCGTCGCGACGGCGTCCGGCGTGATCTCGCCGGGGATGCGGATGGCCAAGCCTGGTCCAGGGAACGGATGGCGGCCGACAAAGGCGTCGGTCAGGCCCAGTTCGCGGCCCAAGGCGCGAACCTCGTCCTTGAACAGCTCGCGCAGCGGCTCGACCAGCTTCAGCTTCATATAGTCCGGCAAACCGCCGACGTTGTGGTGGCTCTTGATCACCGCCGACGGTCCGCCCGAAGCCGAGACGCTCTCGATCACGTCGGGATAGAGGGTGCCCTGGGCCAGGAATTCGGCGCCCTCTATCCTGGCGGACTCGCGATCGAACACTTCGATGAACAGACGGCCGATGGTCTTGCGCTTGGTTTCAGGGTCGGAGACCCCGGCCAGCGCGCCCAGGAAATCCTGTGATGCGTCAACGTGCACCAGCGGGATGTTGTAGTGCTCTCGGAACAAGGTCGTGACCTGAGTCGCTTCGTCCTTGCGCAGCAGGCCGGTGTCCACGAAGACACAGGTCAGTTGATCACCGATCGCCTCGTGGATCAGCACGGCGGCGACAGAGCTGTCGACACCGCCCGACAGGCCGCAGATCACCTTGGCGTCGCCGACCTGTTCGCGGATCTGGGCGATCTTCTCGTCGCGATAGGCGGCCATGGTCCAGTCGCCTTTCAGGCCGGCGATGCCGAACAGGAAGTTGCGGTAGATTTCGGCCCCGCGCGGGGTGTGATGGACCTCGGGGTGGAACTGGACGGCGTAGATGCGCCGCGCCTCGTCGCCGATCGCGGCGAAGGGCGCGCCGGCCGATGTGCCCAGCACCTGGAACCCCTCGGGGATGGCGGTGACGCGGTCGCCGTGGCTCATCCACACCGGCTCGCGGTGATCGACGGCGCCGATGCCGGCGAACAGCGGGCTGTCCCGAGTCAGCACGATCTCGGCTCGGCCGAACTCGCGGTGATGGCCGCCCTCGACCTTGCCGCCCAGCACGTCGCACAGCAGTTGCTGGCCATAGCAGATGGCCAACATCGGCAAGCCCAGGTCGAACAGCTTGCGTCCGATGCGGGGGCTGTCGGCCTCCAGCACGCTGGCGGGGCCGCCCGACAGGATGATCGCCTTGGGTCGCAAGACGTCCGCCGCAGCCTCGGCCTTATCGAACGGATGAATCTCGCAATAGACGTTCGCCTCGCGCAGGCGCCGGGCGATCAGTTGCGTCACCTGGCTGCCGAAATCGACGATCAGGACGGCTTCGTGAGCCAAGGCAGGAATGTGCGGCGCGGTCATCAGGTCTCGGGGTCCGAAGCGGGCGTGGATGGGGCGGGTTTGGGTGATGCGGGTTCGGGGCCGCCGAGGGCGGCGGGATCAAGCCGCAGTGCGGGCACGCAGGCCAGGGCGCTCAACCCGTCGCGGGCCATCACCTCGGTCAGCTTGTCCCAGGCCAGGGCAAGGTTTTGATCGACCTGCCCCAGGGTCGCGGTCCAGTCCGTCAGCCCTGTCAGTTCGGTGCGACCGTCGCTGACGCCGCGCAGCGCCACCAGCGGCACGCCGAAGGTCTGGGCCACGCGCAGCAGCGCATAGGTCTCCATGTCCGCCATGTCGGCGTCGATGCCGTCATAGGCGGCGCCGGAGATGATGTCCCCGCCGGTCGACAGACGCGCGGTCGGGATGCCCGGAACCGGGCACGGCAGCGCCAGGACGGACGGTAGGTCCAAATAGGGCGTCACCCCCTTGGCGAAGCCCAGCGGGCTGGCGTCCATGTCGCGATAGCCGACCTCGGACACCTGATAGACGGCCGCATGCTCCAGATCGCGCGACCCGCACGACCCCAGCGACACGATCAGGTCGGGCATGGCGTCGCCCGCCTCCAGCCGCGACAGGGTGGCGGTCAGGGCGATGGCCGCCTCGACCGGGCCGATGCCGGTGATCAAAGGCGAAATACGCTCTCGCAGGGCCGGGCCATACTCCTGCTCGGCCGCCATGACGGGCAGGACGGCGATCTCGCCGACTCCATCCATGGGGCCAGCACCGGTCGTCATGCCGTCCGCTCGTACAGGGCGACGAAGAAGCCGTCAGTCCCGGCCGCCGCGGGCGACAGCCGCAGCCTGTGCCCCAGCGCCAGTTCGCCCAGACGCGCGCGCCCTGCGTCGGTCAGGCCGGGCGCGGCCAGGGCGTCGGCAATCGGCACGGGCCGGAAATCACCGTGGGCGGCCTCGAACGCATCGGCCGTGGCCTCGTTCTCGCGGCTCAGCATCGAACAGGTGACGAAGACCAGCCGCCCGCCGGGCCGCACCAGCTGCGCCGCCTGGCCAAGAATGCGGAGCTGAAGCGCATGCAGCCGCTCGACCTCGTCCGGCGTCAGACGCCACGCATCCTCCGGATGGCGGCGCCAGGTGCCTGAGCCTGAACACGGCGCATCGACGAATACCAGGTCGGCCTGATGGTTCAGATCCTCGATCCCGCCGCCGTTCTGGCCCAGCAGGCGCAGGTCCGCCTCGATTCCGGCGCGCTCCAGCCGGGGCCGGATATTGTTCAGTCGCTTCTGCACCACGTCGCCGGCGACCAGCGTCCCCTGCCCGGCCATGGCCTGGGCCAGACCCAGCGTCTTGCCCCCGCCGCCGGCGCAGTAATCGACCACGGTCGTGCCCGCCTGAGCGCCCGCCAGCCAGCAGGCCAGCTGGCTGCCCTCGTCCTGAATCTCGAACCGCCCGGCCTTGAAGCCGTCCAGCGCCTGGATGTTCGGCGGCGGCTCCGACGTCAGGCGCAGGCCCCACTCGGACCACGGCGTGCGTTCGGGCGACAGGCCCGCCGCGCGCAGCTCGGCCTCGACCTCCTCGATCGTGGCGATCGCGCCGTTGACCCGCAGGTCGATAGGCGCGCGCGGCGCCATCAGCTCATGCCCTTCTTCGACCCAGCGCTCGCCGAAGGTCGCCTTGAAATCCTCGACCACGAACTCGGGCAGGCCCGCCGCGACCCAACCGGGCAGTTCGCCCGCCGGCACGGTGATGCGCGACCGCTCCTGTTTCGACAGCGGACGCGGGCCATAACCCTCGCCCGAGTGCAGGGCTTCGATCTCGTCCAGCGGCAGGCCGTCGATCAGCGACAGCGAGCCGATGACCAGGGCCCGGCCGTCCTCGCGTCCGCCCATGGCCCAGACCAGCCGGCCCCGCGCGCGCAGGACGCGGTACACCCGGTCGGCGACGGCGCGACGATCCTTGGACCCCGCATAGCGGTTCTGCTGGCCCCAGGCTTTCAGCACGGCCTCGGCCGGCTGGCGGCTCTGGCTGATGCTGTCCAGGACGGATGCGGCGGCGGCGAGGCGGGCGGAAGGGGTCAATACAGGCTTTCAGATAAAGAGGGCGGTCAGGATCATGAGCAGGCCCGCGAACGAAACCATCCAGACCAGCGACCGAATATAGGGGATGCCCAGGGCGTACAGGGGCACGAAGACCACGCGGCCCCAGAAATAAAGGGCGGCGCCCCAGGCCGTCAGCGCGCCGTTCCGGTCCGCCAGATGGGCGATCAGCACAGCGCCGATGAACAGCGGCAGGGTCTCGTACAGATTGACCTGGGCGCGCTCGAAACGGCCGGTCAGCGGCCGCGTCGAGGTGGGCGTGTCATCCCGCGCCCCGGCGTTCCATCTGGCGCCGAACTCGGCCGTTCGGGCGCCGGCCGGCAGGAAGATCTGCACCAGGGCCAGGATCAGCGTCAGCGCCAGCCAGGTGAGCTCGGTCGTCATCGTCAGCCCTGCCTGTAGTTGGGCGCCTCGCGCGTGATCATCACGTCGTGGACATGGCTTTCACGCAGGCCCGCATTGGTGATGCGCACAAAGCGGGCGCGATCCTGGAAGTCCCGAATGGTCGCGGCGCCGACATAGCCCATCGAGGCGCGCAGCCCCCCCACCAGTTGGTGGATCACCGGCGAAATCGGGCCCTTGTAGGCGGTCTGACCCTCGATCCCCTCGGGCACCAGCTTCTCGGTCGAGACTTCCTTCTGGAAGTAACGGTCGGCCGAGCCGGCGCCCATGGCCCCGACCGAGCCCATGCCGCGATACGACTTGTAGGACCGACCCTGATACAGGAAGACCTCGCCCGGGCTTTCATCCGTGCCGGCGAACATCGAGCCCATCATGGCGACCGAGGCGCCGGCCGCGATGGCCTTGGCCAGGTCGCCCGAATATTTGATGCCGCCGTCGGCGATGACCGGCGAACCGCTGTCCCTGGCCGCGCGGGCGGCGTCCATCACGGCGGTCAGTTGCGGCACGCCCACGCCCGCGACGATGCGGGTGGTGCAGATGCTGCCGGGGCCGATCCCGACCTTCACCGCATCGGCGCCCGCGTCGATCAGGGCGCGGGTGGCGTCATAGGTGGCGACGTTGCCGGCGATGATCTGCAGACGGTTGTTCTCGCGCTTGATACGCTCGACCACCTGGGCGACCGAGGTCGAATGCCCGTGGGCGGTGTCGATCACCACCACGTCGCAGCCCGCCTCGGCCAGCATCATCGCGCGCTCATAGCCCGCATCGCCGACGGTCGAGGCGGCGCCGACCAGCAGCCGGCCCTGCTCGTCCTTGGCGGCGCTGGGGAAGGCCTGGGCCTTCTGGATGTCCTTCATGGTGATCAGGCCGACGGCCCGATAATCCTCGTCCACCACGATCACGCGTTCGATCTTGCGGGTGCGCAGCAGGTTCTGCGCCTCTTCGCGGCCGGCGCCCTCGCGAACGGTGATCAGATCGCCCGTGGTCATCAGGGCCGCGGCCTTGATCGACGGGTCGTTCTCGAACCGCATGTCGCGATTGGTCAGCATGCCCACCAGACGCCCGGTCCTGGGGTCCACCACGGGGAAGCCGCTGATCTTCTTGCGCTCGACGATCTGGCGCACCTCGCCCAGCGTCGTGTCGGGTGTCACCGTCACCGGATTGATGACCATGCCGCTTTCATAACGCTTCACCGCGCGGACCTGATCGGCCTGCTCCTCGATGGTCATGTTGCGGTGAAGCACGCCCAGACCTCCGGCCTGGGCCATGGCGATCGCCAGCCGGCTTTCGGTCACCGTGTCCATCGCGGACGACAGCAGCGGGATATTCAGTCTGATGTCGCGCGTCAGCCGGGTCGAGACATCCGCCATCGCGGGCATGATCTCTGAAGGGCCGGGTTCCAGCAAAACATCGTCGAAGGTGAGGCCTTCGCGTATCTCCATGAGGAGTCTCCGTTTTGCGGGCCGCGTATAACGCCCGAGGGGGCGGAACCGCAACCCCACGTCGGACCTATCGTAACGATAAGAGGAATTGGCTTGAAAGGCGGGCTTCACAGCCACATGTTCTGATAATGGTTCGCATGTTGATCAGCACGGCCCGGCGAATGGCGCTCAAGATCGCGAGCTATGGGGTCATGCACCTGATCGTCGCGATCCTGGTGGCCTATGTGCTGACACGCGACTGGCGGATCGCCCTGGCCGTCGGGGTTGTCGAACCGGTCTTCCAGACCATCGCCTATTCCATCCATGATCGCGTCTGGCACCGGGTTGAGCGGCGCCGAATGCTGTCCGGCGTGGAAGAGACCGCCGAGGCCTTCACCGCCCGCCTGGAGCTGATGGATGCGCACGAACAAAGCCGCGCCCACGGTCACGGCCATCACGGCCACAGCCACGCCCTGCCCCGCAATCTGAGGCAGATCGCGTTGAAGACGATCACCTATGGCTTGATGCATTTCGCCGTCGCCGTTGCGGTCGCCTACGCCCTGACCCGCGACATCCGCCTGGCCCTGGCCATCGGCACGGTCGAGCCGCTGGTCCAGACCCTGTTCTTCACCCTGCATGACCGCATCTGGACCCGCATCGAGGCCCGCAAGGTCCGCAGCGGGGCGGAAGGCGCGACAGCCTAGCGCTTGTTCAGCGCCACCAGAAAGACCTCGGCGCTGCCCTTTCGGCTGGATTCCGGCTTGACGTATTTCACCGTCTCGAACTCCTCGCGCAGGCGCGCCAGCACGCCGCCGGCGTCGCCGCCCTGGAAATTCTTGGACACGAAATTCCCGCCCGGCTTCAGCGTGCGGATGGCGAAGTCGGCCGCGATCTCGATCAGGGCGATGATCTTCAGGTGATCGGTCTGGCGATGGCCGACGGTGTTGTGCGCCATGTCCGACAGCACCAGATCGGGCCGCCCGCCGATGGCGTCGATCAGCTGCTGGTCCACGCCGGGATGGGTGAAGTCGGCCTGGATCAGGGTCGCACCGGGGATCGGCTCGATCATCAACAGGTCCACCCCCGCCACCGCCATCGCGCCGCGATCCAGCGCCACCTGGATCCAGCCACCCGGCGCCGCGCCCAGATCGATGACCCGTGAGCCGCGCTTGATCAGGCCGAACCGGTCGTCGATCTCGATCAGCTTGAAGGCCGCGCGGCTACGCCAGCCCTCGGCCCGGGCGCGCTCGGACCATTTGTCGGCCAGCTGGCGCTTGATCCATTGCTGGCTGGACATCGACTTGGTGTCGGCGGTCTTGATCTTCTGGCCCATGCCGCGCCCGGCGGCCGTTCCGCCCGTGGGCGGCCGCACCATTCGGCGGCGTTCGGCAGGCTTTTCGTCTTCGCTCATGCTTCCCACATAGCGGCGACAGCGTTCAGCGGCTATGACCCCCGCATAATTCTGGCCCGCATACACGTAAGGAGCGCCTGATGGCCGACCAAACCCTGACCTTCACCCTGGACACCGGCGACGGCGCCGAGCGCGACGTGGTGATCAAGCTGCGCGACGATCTGGCCCCCGGCCACGTCGCCCGCATCACCGAGCTGGCCTCGGAAGGCTTCTATGACGGCGTGGTCTTCCACCGCGTCATCCCCGGTTTCATGGCCCAGGGCGGCGACCCGACCGGCACCGGCACCTCGGGCTCGAACAAGCCGAACCTGAAGGCCGAGTTCTCGAAGGAGCCGCACGTTCGCGGCGTCTGCTCGATGGCCCGCACCTCGGACCCCAACAGCGCCAACTCGCAGTTCTTCATCTGCTTCGACGACGCCCGCTTCCTGGACGGCCAGTACACCGTCTGGGGCGAGGTGATCGAGGGCATGGAGAACGTCGACGCCCTGCCCAAGGGCGAGCCGCCCCGCGCGCCGGGCAAGATCGTCAAGGCGACCGTCGCCTGATCTGACAGTGGCGGGGGCTCAGTCCCCCGCCCACCACTTCATCTGCACGCCGTCGAAGGTCCGGTCTCCGACCTTCAGCGTTCCGGATACGACCCGCCCCTCGTCGCCCAGATTGCGGCGCGCCGTGGCCAGGGCGTCCTGATCCAACCGCCCGTCGAAAGACACCTCGCCCAGATCGGCCGACCGCCCGTTGAACCGTACGCGCCCATCCGTAACCTCATAGCTGGACGGCAGGACGCGCGAGCGCGGCAGGCTTTCGCCCAACTCGCTCTGGACCGGCGTTCCGGCGGTATTCTCGAACTCGATCATCACCGGCGCAAAGGGTCCCGACCGGCCGCCGCCCTCCCAGGTCGTGAAGTCCGCCGGCTGGCCCATGAACAGGTGATGCAGCCGCCACTCGCCCACCGTGATGGGCCACAGCGGGATGAAATAGCCCGACACATCTCCGCTCAGCGTGTGGGAGAAGGCGGCTTTTGCGGGCGCCCTGGAGGGTTCTCCTTCGCCCTGCCCCGCCGGCGGTTCGCATGCGCCAAGACCCAGCGCCAGCACCGCAAGGATCAGCCCCGTACGCGCCCTCACGGCAGGTGCAGCAGCGGCGCCAGCCAGCCGATGTCCTGCAGTTTCTCGACCGACTCGAACAGCGGCACGGCCAGCAGGAACACCAGTCCGTCGCGCAGCGTCGTCAGGAAGAACCGGGGCCGGATTTCAAGCATCGCCTCGTCCCGCCATTTCGAGAAGTCCGGGCCAAAGCGCGGCGTGCGCGCGCAATAATCGGCATAGGTCTGGCCGAACACCTCCGACAGCCAGGCCTCCTCGCGCTTGACCGTGAAGTGGAAGACCACCACCGCCAGCGCCAGGAACAGCGCCGCCAGGGTGACGCTGCCGGTCTGGGCCCCGATGCCGAACGCGCCCATGAAGCTGAAGACATACAGTGGGTTGCGGCTGATCGAATACGGTCCGCGATCGACGATCTCGGCCTTCTTGCGCCCACCGATATACAGCGAGCACCAGGCGCGACCGACGATGCAGATCGCGATCAGGCCAAGGCCGAACGCCTCCAGCCCTTCATGCAGGACGCTCTCGCCGCCGATGGAGCGGGTCACGAAAGCCAGCGCCACCACGCCGATTAGGCCGACCAGAAGCGCCGCCTTGCGAATCTTCTGGACCCTTTGCAGGTCGAAACTCTGGGCGACGCTCATGACTACAGACTCCTGCTGACGCTCGGACAGAACGCCGGTTCAGCGGCGGATTCAAGGCCGATCTTCCTGCCGGCGCCTAGCGATCCAGCGCCGCGTCCAGCGCCCGGAAACCGGCGATGGCCAGTTCGGTCGCCGACTGGAACACCGCCGGGGTGATCTTGTCGAAGTCGTCGCTGGGGCGGTGATAGTCGTCGTGATAGTTCACGCCGAAATACAGGAACGGCAGGCCCGCCTTGTGGAAGGCGCCGTGGTCCGACGCCTCGACCCAGTTGTCGGCGCCCTTGTCTTCCGGCGTGTCCTTGCCGAACGCCAGGGTGATCGCGCCATTGGCCGGGATCGGCGCCAGGATGGGGCGCAGGTTCGGGTGCTGATAGGTGCCCGTGACCCACAGCTTGCCGTCGCTCTCGGCGCGGGCGGTCATGTCGTAGTTGACGTTCAGCACGATGGACGACAGCGGCACCGGCGGCGCCTCGACGAAATGCTTGGCCCCCAGCAGCCCGCGCTCTTCGCCGTCGAAGGCGACGATCAGCACGCTGTGCTCGGGCGGCGCGGCCTTCAGGCGGGCCGCCAGCTCTAGCATGGTGGCGACGCCCGAGGCGTTGTCGTCGGCGCCGTTGAAGATCTGGCCGCCGTTCAGGCCGACGTGGTCGTAGTGGGCGGTGACGACGATGTATTTGTCGGTCACCCGCGTGCCGGGGATGACGCCCAGGATGTTGGTCCCGTTGAAGGTTTTCGGCCCCTCGCGCGTGCGGCCCTGGGCCTCGAACGGCTGCAGGCGGCCCATCGCCGGGGCGGCGATCCCCAGCGCTTCCAGACGCGAGACGATATAGGCGCGGGCGCGTTCGCCGCCGGGCGCGCCGGTGTCGCGCCCCTCCATGTCGTCGGCCGACAGGATGCGCAGGTCGGCCATCAACTGATCATAGTTCGCGGCCGCTGCGGGCGGCGCGCTGGGCGGCGGCGACGCGGGCGTGGTGCAGGCGGCCAGCGTCAGGGCGACAGCGACCGAAGTCAGGGCGGCGAGTTTGGTGAAGGGACGCATGACGGCTCCGGCGAATTTGCAGCGACGCTAGACCGCTATCGCGACCGCGTCAGATTACATTCCTGTCATGCTTCACCGCCGCCCTTTCACCGGGACCGGCGGAACCGGCCGGTGCTAAACAGCCTCTCCTGTCCGGACAGCAGCGATTCCCATGGCCGAGATTCCCGTCGACACCCTGACCGAAGACCAGGCCCGCGCGGCGCTGGACCAGCTCTCGGCCGAGCTGGCGCATCATGACGCCCTCTACTACGCCGACGCCGCGCCCGAGATTTCCGACGCCGACTATGACGAACTGAAGCGCCGCGCCCTGGATATCGAGGCGCGCTTTCCGTCCCTGTCGTCCCCGGTCAGTCCGTCCCAGCGTGTCGGCGCCCCCGTCTCGACCCAGTTCGCAGAAGTCCGCCACGGCGTGCCCATGCTGTCGCTGGACAACGCCTTCGACGAGGGCGAAGTGCGCGACTTCGTCGCCCGCATCGCCCGCTTCCTGAAACTGCCGGGCGACGAGCCCATCGCCTTCGTCGCCGAACCCAAGATCGACGGCCTGTCCGCCAGCCTGCGCTATGAACACGGCGTTCTGGTCCAGGGCGCCACGCGCGGCGACGGCAGGACGGGCGAGGACGTGACCGCCAACCTGCGCACCATCGCCGACATACCGCAGACTCTCACCGGCTCGGGCTGGCCCGACGTGATCGAGATCCGGGGCGAGGTCTATGCCCCCAACGCCGCCTTCGACGCCTTCAACGCGGCGGCCGAGGCAGAGGGGAAACGCACCTACGCCAACCCCCGCAATTTCGCCGCCGGATCGTTGCGTCAGAAAGACCCGGCGATCACGGCCCGGCGCCCCCTGACCTTCTTCGCCTATGCCTGGGGCGAGACCTCGGCCCCGTTCGCCGACACGCAACACGGCGCGCTGGAGGCGTTCCGCAGTTGGGGCTTCAAGGTCAACACGCGGTCGCGCCGTGTCGAGGGCGCCGAGGGCCTGATCGACATCTATCGCGGGCTGGAAACCGACCGCAGCGGCCTCGGCTATGACATCGACGGCGTGGTCTACAAGGTCGACCGGCTGGACTGGCAGCAGCGCCTGGGCTTCATCGCCAGAAGCCCCCGCTGGGCCATCGCCCACAAATTCCCGGCCCAGCAGGCCACGACCGTGCTGGAAGGCATCGACATCCAGGTCGGTCGGACGGGGTCGCTGACCCCCGTCGCTCGCCTGCACCCCGTCACGGTCGGCGGCGTCGTGGTGCGCAACGCCACCTTGCACAACGAGGACGAGATCGCCCGCAAGGACGTGCGGATCGGCGACACCGTCATCCTGCAACGCGCCGGCGACGTGATTCCCCAGATCGTCGGCGTGGTGGAGAACCTGCGCCCGGCCGACGCCCAACCCTTCGCCTTCCCCACGACCTGTCCCGTCTGCGGCTCCGAAGCGGTGCGCGAGGGTGACGAGGTCAAACGCCGCTGCACCGGCGGCCTGATCTGCGACGCCCAGATCGTCGAGCGGTTGAAGCATTTCGTCAGCCGCCGCGCCTTCGACATTGAAGGGCTTGGGGAAAAGCAACTGATCGCCTTCCACGCGCGGGGCTGGATCAGAGAGCCGGCCGACATCTTCCGTCTGGCCCGCGACGAGGAAAAGCTGGCCCTGCTGCGGGCCGAGGACGGCTATGGCGAGACCAGCGTCCGCAACCTGATCGCAGGGATCGACGCCCGCCGGACCATCAGTCTGGACCGTCTGATCTTCGGCCTGGGCGTGCGCGAGATCGGCGAACAGACCTCGCTGGTCCTGGCCCGCGCCTTCGGCAGTTGGACCGCCTTTCAGGCCGCCTGCATGGCCGCCGCCGGCGGTCTGGCCAGCGACGACTGGGAGCGGCTGGCCGCGACCCACGCCATCTCGCCGCGCGTCCTGACCCTGATGGCCGAGGCGACGCCGCCCGCCGACGATCCCTGGCCAGAGGCGCCGATGGATCAGAAGATCGCCCTCGCCTTCCCCGGCATGGCCGCCCCCGCGCGCCGCGCGCTGGCGGAAATCTCGGACGGCTGGGCCGACCTGACCCGCTGGGCCCGCGTCGCGCGCGAGGAAGGCCGCTCCGACATCCTGAACCAGATCGCGGGCGTCTCCGGCGTCGGCCCCGTCGCCGCCGAGGCCTTGGCCCACTTCTTCCACGAGCAGCACAACCGCGCCGTCGTCGACGCCCTGCTGGCCGAACTGACCCAGGTCCAGGACGTGGCCGCCCCCACCACCGACAGCCCCGTGGCGGGCAAGACCGTCGTCTTCACCGGCTCGCTGGAACGCTTCACCCGCGACGAAGCCAAGGCCCGCGCCGAAAGCCTGGGCGCCAAGGTGTCGGGCTCGGTGTCGAAAAAGACCGACTACGTCGTCGCCGGCCCCGGCGCCGGATCCAAGCTGAAGGACGCGGAGAAGCATGGCGTGCAGGTGCTGACCGAAGACGAATGGCTGGCGCTGATCGGCGGCTGACGCCTTGATTTGGTCTCGCGACGGGGTCAGCTTGCATACTCGCAATCACGCGTTGGGAACCGCCCGATGAGCCGCCTTCTCCTTCTCGCCGCCGCCGCGTCGCTGGGCCTGGCCTCGCCCGCGCTGGCCGGTGATCCGACCGGCCTGTGGCAGACGCCGACCAACGGCGGCCAGGTGCGGATCGCGCGCTGTGGTCAGGCGCTGTGCGGCACGCTGGTGACGTCAGAGCATATCCGGCGCGAACCCGACGCCCGCGACGAACACAACAAGGACACCAGCCAGCGCAACCGCCCCCTGCGCGGCCTGACCATGCTCAGCGGCTTCACCGGCGGTCCGGCCGAATGGACCGACGGCTCAGTCTACAATCCGGCCGACGGCGGGACCTATCGCGGGACCATCACCCTGACGAACGACAACACCCTGCGCCTGCGCGGCTGCATCGTCGCGCCCCTGTGCAAGACGCAGGTGTGGACGCGGGTGCAGTAGGTCAGGCGATCCTCCCCCGTTCACGGGGGAGGGGGACCGTCGCAGGCGGTGGTGGGGGCAAGCCCATCCACCGCGTTTGAAGTCGCCCCCTCCACCATGCTGCGCATGGTCCCCCTCCCCCGCTTTGCAGGGGAGGATCAAGGATCAGCGGTTCAGGGCGGCGCGGGCCGCCTCGGCATAGCGGTGGCCCGACGCGGCGCCCTTGGGGAAGACCGCCTCGATGCGGGCCAGGTCGTCCGGCGTCAGCGACAGGTCCACGGCGGCGACATTGTCCTCCAGCGTGGCGATGCGGCGGGTGCCGGGGATCGGGACCAGATCGTCGCCTTGAGCCAGCACCCAGGCCAGGGCCAGTTGGGCCGCGCTGACGCCCTTGTCGGCGGCGATGGC
>Ga0160449_1000225_pt1 | contig 43511 bp, 34 predicted proteins | sample HID1975I_E1MG_FD_108216 | JGI IMG/M metagenome (GOLD analysis project Ga0160449, IMG submission 108216) | Enriched soil microbial communities from UW Madison campus, WI, USA - HID1975I_E1 MG | ecosystem: Environmental > Terrestrial > Soil > Unclassified | place: USA: Madison, Wisconsin...
ACGGGGGGCAGGTGCCGCACGCGACCGATCCGCACGAGGCGACGTCGCGGCCGAGCCACGCGGGATCGACGCCCTCGCCGAGGCCGACGACCGTGCCGGAGAACTCGTGGCCGGGAACGACGGGGCCGAGGTGGCCGCTCGCGGGGTGGCGGGTCTGGACGGGGTGCTGGACGGGGCCGTGGTCCCACTCCCCGGAGTCGGTGCCGCACACGCCGACGGCGGCGACCCGCACGAGCAGGTCTCCCGCTCCCACCTCCGGGACGGGGCGCTCCACGAAGCGGATGTCCCCCCGTCCGTGGTACTCCGCCGCGGCCATGACCGCTACCACCGCTAGCCTCCTCGCGTACCCCTGTGTCGTGGTAGGAAATGTACCGTGCTGCTGAACACTTGGGAACGCATCGACCAACACCACACGGAGATGTCGTGATTCGCCACATCGTGCTGTTCACCCTGAAGGGCGACGACGACGCCGCACGCCTCGCCGCGACGGAGCGGCTGCGGGCCGAGCTCGAGCCGCTCGTGGGAGCTGTCCCAGGCCTGCGGGCCCTGCGCGTCGACGCGGACGGCTCCGGCATCGCCGCGCACTGGCACGCCGCGCTCGTGAGCGAGCACGACTCGTGGGAGGCGCTCGCGGGATACCAGGCGCACCGCGATCACGTGCGGGTGCTCCAGGAGGTCGTCCCGCAGCTCGCGGTGGAGAAGGCCGTCGTCGACTACGAGCTGTAGCCCTCCACCTCCGAGCGGAGGAAGCGCCGGATGCGTGCGGCGAGCTCGGCGGGGGCTTCCTCGGGCACGAAGTGGTCCGTGCCGGGGACGACGGCGCCCTGCAGCCCGGCGCGCAGCCCGAGGCTGAAGGTGTGCGCGGCCTCGGACAGGAACGGGCTGTCCCCACCGCGCACGAGCAGCACCGGCACGGACGAGTCGCGCAGCGCCGGCACGAGGTCGACGTGCATCGCCTCGAGGGTCTGGCCGATCGCCGACGGCGAGGCGAGGGGGGCGAACCCGCCGTCGGCGACCGCGTACAGGTGCCGCAACCGACGCTCGACGGCGTCGACGGGCAGGAGCTCCGAACGCGTGCGGATGGCGCGTCGCACGTCGTCCTCGCTCGTGAGAGGGCCCTCGGGGCAGCGGGCTCGACGCAGGCCGACGAGCACCTCGGCGTCCATCCCGGCGGCATAGTCCACCGCGACGACGCCGCCGACCCGCTCCGGGAAGGCAGCGCCCGCGAGGATCGCGTTGCGCGCCCCGAGCGAGTGCCCGACGACGGCCCGCGCCGGCCCGAGCGCATCGAGCAGCGCCCCGACGTCGGCCACGTACTCCTCGGCCCCGTAGCCGCTGTCCGGCTTGTCGGAGCGGCCGTGCCCGCGCTGGTCGACGGACACGACGCGGAAGTCGCGCGCGAGGTCCTCGAGGACCGGGTCCCAGACGACGGCACCCGCCGTGATGCCGTGCAGGAGCAGCACCAGCTCCCCCTCGCCCGCGCTGCGGGTCGCGAAGGTGATCCGGTCGGTCTCCAGCCGCCCCTCGACGATCGCCATCAGTACGGGTTCGCCACGAAGAGGTCCTGTGCGGGGAACTTCGTGAGCACCTCGATCCCGTAGTCGGTGACGACGACCTCCTCCTCGATGCGCGCCGCGGAGACGCCGTCCGAGGCGGGGCAGTAGGTCTCCATCGCGAAGACCATGCCCGCCTGCAGCTCGACCGGGTCCTTCATCGAGTTGAGGCGAGAGATGATCGGTCGCTCGTGCAGTCCGAGCCCGAGGCCGTGCGCGAACTGCAGGCCGAAGGCCGCGAGCTCGGAGTCGAAGCCGAAGTCCTGCGCCTCGGGCAGCACGGCCGCGACCTCGTCGGAGCCGACGCCGGGGCGCAGGGCGTCGAGCGCCGCGTCCATCCACTCGCGCGCCTGCTTGTACGCGTCCTGCTGGCTCTCCGTGGCCCACCCCACGCCGAAGGTCCGGTAGTAGCACGTCCGGTAGCCGTTGTAGGAGTGGATGATGTCGAAGAACGCCTGGTCCCCGGGCCGGACGATGCGGTCGGTGAAGTTGTGCGGGTGCGGGTTGCAGCGCTCGCCGGAGATCGCGTTGATCGCCTCGACCTGATCGGACCCGTACTCGTAGAGCCGCTTGTTGGCGAGCGCCACGATCTCGTTCTCGCGCACCCCGGGGCGCAGCGCGTCGACGATGTCCTGGTAGACGCCGTCGACCATCGCGGCGGCCTGGTTGAGCAGCATGATCTCGTCGGTGTTCTTGATGACCCGCGCGTCGAGCATAGGCTGCTGGGCGTCGGCGATCCGGATGCCCTGGCGCTCGAGCTCGAAGAGAAAGGGCGGCTCGACGATGTCGAGACCCAGCGGAGCGTCGGCCACGCCCGCCTCGACGAGGAGCGCCTTGATCTCCTTGACCGCGTCGACCATCAGGTCTGCGCCGCCCTCGGGGGCCACGGCACCGCGGAAGCCGAGGAAGCCGGGCCGGTGGCTCTCCTGCGGCATCCAGTCCGAGTACTGCTGGTGGTGGCGCACGGCCGAGCCGAAGTCCCACAGGATCGGGTCCTGGCCGGGCAGCAGCAGGGCGTAGCGGATCATCTTGTCGCCGAGCGCCCCGCCGATCCACGTCTGGGTCGTGTAGCGGATGTTGTAGAAGTCGAAGAGCAGGAAGGCACCGCACGTGCTCGCCTCGAGCGCGGCTTGAGCCCGCCCGAGCCGGTACCGGCGCAGCCGGTCGAAGTCGACGCGGTGCTCGTAGTCGACCGCGATCTGTCCGGGGGCGCCGAGCGGGCGGACCCCGGCGGGGCGGGAGCTCGGACGCTCGAACGTCCGGGCCCCGCCCTGCTGGTGACCGTGATGGTGCATCTCAGACCGCCTCGAGCCCATCGGTGACGTCGGCGTCCTCGGACTGGATGTCGAGACCGGAGCCGCGGGCGATCGTGAGGATGAGCGAGGCGAAGTCCTGCTCGGTGTTGCCGTTGCCGACCTCCTGGGCCACGAGGTTGCGGGTCACGCTCGCGAGCGGCATGACCACGCCGAGGTCCTTCGCGGCGCCGAGGCCGAGGTCGAAGTCCTTCTGCAGCAGCACGGGCGTGAACGTCGGCGTGAAGTCGAGGTTCACGAGGGCGGGCGTCTTGTAGCCCGTGAAGACCGAGCCCATGACGGAGTCGTTGAGGAACGCGAGGAAGTCGGCACGCCTCACGCCTGCCTTCTCCGCGAGCACCGTGATCTCCGCCATCGACTGGATGACGACGCCGAGGAACACGTTGTGGGCGATCTTCACGATGCGCGCCACCTCGCCCTCGCCGACGTACGTCACGCCGCGGCCCCACGTCGCGAGCAGCGGCGCGACCACGTCGTACGCCTCGCGCGGACCGGAGGCGGCGACGGTGAGCTTGCCCGCCGCGATGACGGCAGGGTTGCCCGAGACGGGCGTCGCGAGGAAACCGATGCCCCGCTCCTCGGCGGCCGCGCGCACGGCCTCGCTCGCCTCGACGGACACCGTGGAGGCATCGCCCACGTACCTCGGGGCGGTCGCCGCGTCGGTCAGCAGGCCACCCTCGCCGAGCATGACGTGCTGCAGGTCCTTGTCGGCGGAGACCATCGAGAAGACGACGTCGCGGCCCGCGAGCTCGACGGGGGTGTCGACGACGGTCGCGCCGAACTTGGTCAGGGGCTCGGCCTTGGCGCGCGTGCGGTTGTAGACCGCGACGTCGTAGCCGGCGTCGAGCAGCCGCTTGGCGAGCTGGAAGCCCATCCTGCCCGCACCGATCCAGCCGACGGTGGGTTTCGTGTCAGTCACAACGTGCTCCTTGGTGGTCCGGGCTGCTTCGCACCCTGCTCGAGGGTGGTACGCAATCGATTGCAATACTCTGGGGATTCGGAAGGGTTGTCAAGTGTCCGGTGGCGCCGGCCGAGGCGTCGACCCTGCTCACCGGTCCGTCAGGCGCCCGGGGCGGCCGCCACGACGTGGAGCTCGAACCGAAGGCGCGGATCGGTCGCGAGGCGCGTGACCTGCACCGTCGAGCTCGTCGGGATGTGCCCACCGAACCAGGCCTTCTGATGGGCGTTGACGACGTCCTGGTCCGCATCGACGTCGACGAAGAACCGGATCATGTTGACGACGTCGTGCCGCTCGCACCCGGAGGCCTTCAGGGCGAGGTCGAGGTGGTCGAACGCGTTGGTCACCTGACCCTGCGCGTCCATCGGAATGGCGTCGAAGACGGCGGGGACGTGCGGGTGGTCGTGGTAGACCGGCGCCCCGGTGACCCCGCTGATGAACACGAGCCGCGCATTGCTCACCACACGGATCGCCGGGACGAACGGGCTGATGATCGTGTCGTCGTACCCCTCGTGGTGGATGATCTCGGCATTGCCGACCAGGTGAGGCTGGGGAACTTCGGTCACGGTGAACCTCCGGGCTCGTGGTGGGTGTCAGGGAAAGGCACTGGATGCGTAGGTGATGCGCCCGCCCATCACGGTCAGGTCGCTCAGGATCGCGGGAAGCTCGTCGTCGGCGCAGGCGAACGGGTCGGCGCTCGGCACGCACAGGTCCGCGTCGTACCCCGGGAGGAGTCGGCCGCGGTGGCCCTGCTCCCCCGTGAACCACGCCGCGTCGCGCGTGTAGGCCGCGAGGGCCTCGGTGCGCGACATGCGGTGGCGCACGTCGCGCACCCCGTGGCCGTCGAGCGTGCCGCCCGTGACGAGCCACCAGATCGACGTCCACGGCGAGAACCAGTTGGCGCGCGTCGCGTCGGTGCCGCCCCCGACGACGAGCCCGAGCTCGCGCATGTCGCCGATGGGCGGGGCGGACGCCGTCGCCTCCGGCCCCCAGGTCCGGACGTAGTCCGAGCCCTTGAGGACGAGCCGGTTCTGCACGAGCACCCCCGCGCGGAGCCGGGCGAGCCGTTCGAGGTTCGCCCGTGAGGCCTCGTCGGCGTGCACGACCGAGAAGCCCGCGCCGGTCACGCGTCCCGTCTCGCGCTCGACCTGCTCCCACGCGTCGAGGATCCGGCCGAGGGTCGCGTCGAGCACGGCGTGGATGCTCATGCGCCAGCCGCGCGCCACGCACAGCCGCACGATCTCGACGAGCTCGTCGTACGAGGCGTCCGGCACCGCGAAGGGGTCGAGGCCCTCCATGTCGTGGCAGCCAAGGTGCGGGATCTCGCCGACACCGACGACGCGGAGCATGCCGTCACCGCTGTCCGGCTGGACGAGGGACGTGAGCCGGTCGATGTCCTCGACCTCGCCGCCGCGGGTCCATGCCGAGATGAAGGTACGCGTGCGCACGTCGAGCTCGCCGCGTCGCCACACGGCGAAGAGCGGGTCGTAGTCGCGCGGGGTGACCAGGAGACCGCCACCGTCGACGACGCCGGTCAGCCCGTGCCGCGCGAACACCGCGTTCATCGCGACGACACCCGCCTCGGCCTCGCCGTCGTCGGCCACGAGCGCCTGGGCGAGCGGGACCGAGAAGGCGCCGACGCCGCGCACCTCGCCCGTGAGCCGCCCCTCGACGTCGCGCACGAGCGTCCCGCGGGGCGGGTCGGCGGACCCGTCGTCCCAGCCGCACGCGCGCAGCCCGGCGGAGCTGAGCACGCCGCGGTCGTAGAGCTCCTGGACGTAGACGGGGTGGTCGGGCGCCGCGGCGTCGAGCTCGGCGCGCGTGGGCGCGCGGCCCTCGGCGAGCTGGGAGGAGTGCCAGCCGCCGACGACGGACACCCAGCTCCCCGGCGCACGCCGGCCGGCATCGTCGCGGATGCGGGCGAGCCCGTCCTCGAGCGAACGCACGTCCTCCCAGTGCACGGTGCGGGTCCACGAGACGCCGCCGCGCACCGCGTGGATGTGGGAGTCGTTGAGTCCCGGCAGCACGCGCCGCCCGTCGAGGTCCACGACCCGGGCGGCGAGCGCGGCCAGCGGCGCGATCTCGTCGTCGGACCCGGTCGCCACGACCCTGCCCCCCGCGAGGGCGACCGCGGAGACCTCCGCCGGCCCCTCGTCGGGGTCCGCGAACGTCGAGACGCGACCGCGCCGCAGGACGAGGTCGACGACGGGGAGGGGAGCCACCCCGCTGGGCGTAGCCACGTGCGGACCTTCTCTCAGATACCGAGGTACTTCTCGAGCGGCAAGGTGTCCGCCCGAAGCTCGTCGACCGTGCCGCGCCATGCGCTGCGGCCCGTGTCGTCGATGATGATGACGTGCTCCGCGATGTCGAGCGCGAGATCGACGTTCTGCTCGGCGATGAGGATCGAGAGGCCGGAGCTGCGCAGGCCGGCGAGCCGGTCCTGGATGAGGTCGAGCACGCTCGGCGCGAGGCCCTCGCTCGGCTCGTCCATGATGAGCAGGCTCGGGTTGGTCATGAGGGCACGACCGATCGCGAGCATCTGCTGCTCGCCGCCCGAGAGCGAGCGCGCCATCGACCTCGCCCGCTCGGCGAGCCGGGGGAAGAACTCGAACACCCGCTCCGCCGTCCACGGGTCCTTGGCCGCGGCCGCCCGGCCCCTCGGCACCACGGTGAGGTTCTCGAGCGTCGTCAGGGACCCGAAGACCCGCCTGCCCTGTGGCACGACCGAGATGCCCGCTCGGGAGATGACGAACGAGGACTTGCGCGTGATGTCGACACCGTCGAACACGATCGAGCCCTGCGCCACCGTCGGCGGGCGCAACCCGCAGATCGAGCGCACGAGCGTCGTCTTGCCCATGCCGTTGCGGCCGAGCAGGGCCACGGCCTGGCCGTCGCCGACGCTGAGGTCGACGCCGTCGAGGACCTTGGCCGTCGCGTATCCGACGTGCAGGTCGGTGACCTCAAGACTCACTTCTTGTCTCGCCTTCCGAGGTAGATCTCCTTGACCGTCTCGTTCTCGCGCACCTCTTGCGGGGTGCCCGTGACGACGTGGCGGCCGTTCTCCATGCACATGACACGGTCCGTGAGCCCGAGGGCGAGGGTCATGTCGTGCTCGATGAGCAGGATCGGCAGCGTGCGCGGCAGGTCCGCGATGAGCTGCTTGAGGGTCGCCCGCTCGACGGCGGACAGACCGGCGGCCGGTTCGTCGAGGAGCAGGATCGTGGGCTCGCCCACGAGCGCCATCGCGATCTCGAGCTGACGCTGCTCCCCGTGGGAGAGGTCCGCGACGGTGTCCTCGAGCCGGTCCGACAGGCCCACGGACTCGAGCGCGGCGCGGGCGCGGACGGCGATCTCGTCCTGGGGCCGCTGCGGGCGCCAGAAGACGCGCGCCTTCGGCGTCCCCCCGCGTGCGGCGACGCGGGCGTTGTCGAGCACCGACATGTCCCGGAACAGGTTCGACACCTGGAAGGTCCGCCCCACGCCGAGGCGGGCCCGCCGTGCCGTGCCGACTCTCGTGACGTCGCGCCCGAAGATCTCGACCGAGCCCGACGTCGGCATCTCGTCGCCGGCGAGCATCTTGAACAGCGTCGTCTTGCCGGCACCGTTGGGGCCGATGACGCCGATCCGCTCACCGGCGTGCATCGTCAACGAGATGTCGTCGACCGCCGTGACGCCGCCGTACCTCTTGCCGAGCCCGTTCGCGACGAGGACGGGGGCCGGGGCCCCGGACCCTTGCGGGTCCGGGGCCTTCGCCGTGGAGACAGACATGCTCACCTATCCCTGGAAGCTCTGGGAGTAGGTGGGGCGCGCCATGGCCTCGTCCGGGTCGAGACCGAGCCACTGGTCCACGCCCGGGAACTCCCTGATCGGCAGGTTGTACAGCAGGCCGTCCCGCTCCTGGACCTCGCGGATGTAGACCGAGCCGACGGTGTTGTTGAACTCGTCCCACGACACGCCGCCGAGCACCGAGTCCTCGAACGAGATGTCGCCGATCGCACTGACGAGGTCCTCACCCGTGACGAGGCCGTTGTCCTCGAGCACCTTCGCGACGAGGCTCGCCGTCATGAAGCCGCCCGCGACGTTGGCCGAGGGGATCTTGCCCTCGAACCGCTCGGCGTACGCGGCGTTGAACTCCTCGACGACCGGGGACTCGCGACCCTCGGCCCAGTAGGAGATCGACTTGAAGCCGAGGACCTCGTCGCCGAGCGCGCGCAGCGTCGCCTGGTCCATGCTGCAGCAGTTCATGACGAGGTCCTGCGACTCCGTCAGCCCGAGGCCCATGAACGAGCGCAGGAAGTCGGGACCCGGCGCGCCGCCCGCCGTCGTGACGAAGACGATGTCGGCGTTCGCGGCCTGGATCTGCGAGACGTACGTCGCGAAGTCCGACGTGCCGTTCGGGTACCAGATCTGCGACGTGACCTCGCCGCCGTTCGCCTCGAAGCCCTGCTTGAAGCCCGCGCAGGACTCCCAGCCGAACGCGTAGTCCGGGCAGAGCGTGACGGCCGTCCGGTGACCCTCCTCCGCGGCCCACTGGCCACCGGGGTAGTTCATCTGCGAGCCGGACATCGAGCCCGTGCGGAGCGTGAGGCCGTTCGCCTCGCGCTGCGTCAGGTCGTCCGCGGCCGCGACGGGGTGCAGGTTGGGGATGCCGACGGAGGAGGTGTAGGCGGCGGTGGCGAGGGCCGTGTTCGCGAGCAGGGGGCCGACGACGACGTCCACCTCGTCCGACTCGACGAGCTTGCGGGCCTTCGTGAGCGACATCTCCGGGTTGCCGGCGTCGTCCTCGACGATCGTCTCGACCGTCACCCCGCCCGCCTCGGCGCCGTTGATCTCCCAGTACAGGTTCCAGCCGTCGACCATCTCCTGGCCGGCGATCGCGAAGTTGCCCGTGATCGGGGAGATGTAGCCGACCTTGAGCGTGCCGCCCTCGGGGGCCGGCGCGTCAGGGCTCTCCTCGCCCTCGGCATCGGTCGTCGTGGTGGTCTCGGGGGCCGGCGTCGGGTCGGCGGACCCGGCGGGCGCGCATGCCGCGAGCGCGAGCGCGGCCACCGCGCCGAGCCCGGCGAACGCACCCCACCGCCGGGGAGCCGACTTCGTTGTTGACTTCATGGCAGTTCCTTTCGTGTCACTTCGTGTCATGCGGACGGGTTGGCACCGGACACGGGTGTGTCCGTGAGCTGGCCTGGGTCGCCGGGAGGTCGCCCCGGAGACTTGCGGTCGCGTAGCCGCTTGGCGAGCTTCGCGGCGCTACCCACGAGACCCGAGCGGGCGAAGAGGATGGCCAGCACGAAGATGAGGCCGAGGACGGTCGGCCAGCGCTCGACCGAGTTGGACAGGACGTTCTCGACGAGCACCACGATCGTCGCGCCCACGAGCGGGCCCATCGTGGTGCCGAGACCGCCGAGGATGACCATGACGATGAGGAGCACCGAGCGGTGGACCTCCGCCGAGGACGGGCTCACGAAGTGCGTGTGCCACACGGACAGCAGCCCCGCGTAGCTCGCGATCGTGCCCGAGATCATGAAGGCGACGAGCTTGAACGCCGGCACGTAGTAGCCGAGGCTGCGCATCCGGCTCTCGGAGTCGCGGATGCCGCGCAGTCCCGCACCGAACGGTGAGCGACTCACGACAAGCAGCGCGAGCGTCACCGCGAGGAAGGAGACGACGACGAAGAGATAGAACGCCCACGGCTCGGCGAGGAACTCTGGCCGCTGGATGCCGGTGATGCCGTTCTCGCCTCGCGTGACGCTCGACAGGCGGTAGGCGAGACCGTAGACGACCATGCCCACGGCGAGCGTCACCATGAGGAAGTAGATGCCGTTCGTGCGCATCGACAGCAGGGCGTAGGCGAGCGTGACGACGATCCCGGTGCCCATCGCGAGGACGACCTGCATCGTCACGCTGTGCCCCTGCAGCGAGGCCCAGCCCGCGCCGTAGGCGGCCGACGCGGCGATCGCGCCGTGGCCGAGCGAGGCCATGCCGCCGTCTCCCGCGAGGAAGTTGACGGTCGCCGCGAGGATGGCCGCGATGAGCACGGTCGAGGCGAGCGACACCTGGTAGCCCGAGGTGCCGAGGTAGGGGAACGCGAAGAGCAGGACGAACACCGCGGCGAAGCCGACGACGTTGAGGGATCGGACGCGGGTCATGCGGTCCTCCCGAAGAGACCGGTCGGGCGGAACACGAGCACGAGCGCCATCGGGGCGAAGATCGTGAAGTACGCGAACTCCGGGATCCATGCCTTGGCGAACGCGTCGATCAGCCCGATGAGGACGGCGCCGACGGCGGCTCCCTTGATGGATCCCAGTCCGCCGATGATGATGACGACGAGGGCGTAGAGCAGCACGTCGTTCTGGATGCCCGGCCGGATGGACAGCACCCCCGAGCCGATCGTGCCGCCGAGCGCGGCGAGCGCCGCACCGACGACGAACATCCCGGTGAACACCCAGGAGATGTTCACGCCCATCGCGGAGATGATCTCCCGGTCGTCGACCCCGGCGCGGACGACGGCGCCGACGCGAGTCTTCGACTGGATGAGCGCGAGCGCGATCCCGATGGCCACGGCCACGGCGATGACGAAGATCCGGTACCAGGGGTAGGTGAGGGCGCCGATCTGCATCGCGCCCTGGATCGAGGCCGAGGCGGGCAGCGTCTTGGGGTCGCCGCCGAAGATCGCCAGGCACAGGTCGGCGATGATGAACATGACGCCGATCGTCAGGAGGACCTCGGGCATCTCCTGGCCGCGCACGAAGCGCAGCAGCCCGAGCTCGACGACGAGCGCCGTGACGCCGACGGCGATCATCGACACGATCGCGGCGAGCAGCAGGTTGCCGGTCGTCGTCGCGATGATGATGCCGATGTAGCCACCGAGCATGTAGAAGGCTCCGTGGGCGAGGTTCACGATCCGCTGCAGCCCGAAGACGAGCGTCAGTCCGCTCGCGAGGAGGAACAGGAGCGCACCGAAGCTCAGTCCGTTGAGCGCCTGCTGCGCAAGGAAGACAGGTTCGAACACTTCGGTATCAGACCTTCCACATCATTGGGGAACGGTGTCGCCGTGCGGTCACGATTGCTCCAGCAAGGGAAGCAACCGTTTGCATTTCTGTCAAGCCTGACTGTACACATCTGAAGCCCCAGTGCACAGATGTTCACCGAATCGAGATCTCTTCGACCTCACGGTTCCGGTATCGCGCCCTCCCCCAGCTCGCCGTGAGGGTGAAGGCGGCGGCCCCCGCGACGCCCACGCCGAACAGGACACCGAACCCGGCGTGGCCGGCGGCGAACGAGCCCGCGGCCGCCCCGACCGCGCCGCCGAGCATGAGCGAGATCGAGAAGAACGTCATGCCGAGTGCGCGCGAGTCGTGCGCGGCGTCCGTCATCCATGTCTGCAGGGTCGTGTGGCCGAGCGCCCACGCGACACCCATCAGCCCGGCCCCCACGAGCACGGTGATGGGCGTGATCCGCTGCAGCAGCGCCACGAACGCCGCGACCGCGACGAGCCCGGCCACGAGCAGGAGCCCCCACGCGGGCACCCGCGCGACGAAGAGCTTCATCACCTGGCTCACGACCACGACGGCGACCCCGAAGGAGGCCGTGACGAGCCCGGAGACGAAGACGCTCTCGCCCGTGAGCTGGAGCGCGGCGGGCAGGAAGTTGAAGATCCCGATGAGCAGGAAGCCCTCGAGCGCGGTGATGGCGAACAGGGCGAGCGCCCAGCGGTTGCGCGCGAGGCTGCGCAGCTGCGCGCCGATGTGCTCGTCCGCGTGGTTCCCGGGATCCGGTAGTCGCGCGAGCACGAGCACGAGGACGCCCGTGACGACGGCGTACGCCGCGAAGATCCACCGCCACGAGACCCACTGGGCCGCCGCGCCGGCCCCGAGCGTGCCCGCCGCGAGACCGAGCGCCGCGGCGGTCGCGAGGTTCGACATCGCGGCCGGGCGCCTGGCGAGCGGCAGGGTGTCGCCGAAGTAGGTCAGCACGGCCGCGAACGTCGCCGCGAACGCCCCGCCGGACGCCGTGCGCGCGAGGATGAACGTCGTCATGCTCGGCGCGACGGCGCTCAGCAGGTTCGCCACCGCGGCGATCGCCGTCGAGACCGTGAGGACCTTCACGCGTCCCCACCGGGTCGACAGCGGGCCCCACATGAGCTGGAGCGCGGAGTACGCGAGCGCGTGCACCGTGACGGCCATCCCCGCGGCGACGATCGTCGAGCCGTGGTCCTCGGCGATGACGGGCACGAGGGGCAGGACGATCGACCGGTCGAGCGTCGACCAGAAGATCGCGAACGGGAGGACGAACGCCGGCCCGAGGAGGCGACCCGCCACCCCCGGGGCGCGGGCCACCGGGGAGGTCAGCGGGTCACGCCCCCGCCTCGCCACGTCCTTCAGGGGTGTTCAGGTGCGACTGCGAGTCCCGGATGCCGGGCAGCGGGCCGTTCACGGTGAAGTAGCGACCGCCGCCCGCGACGAGCAGGTCCTCGGCCGGGAACTTCGTGATGACCTCGCACCCGTCCTTCGTGACGACGAGCTCCTCCTCGATGCGCGCCGCCCCCCAGCCGTCCGCAGCGGGCCAGTACGTCTCGAGGGCGAAGACCATGCCCTCCTCGATCGTCTCGGGATGATCGAGGGAGGTGAGCCTCGAGAAGATCGGCTTCTCCCAGATCGACAGACCCACCCCGTGCCCGTACTGCAGCGCGAACGCGGCCTCCTCGTCGGGGAAGCCGAACTCCTGGGCGGTGGGCCACAGCGAGACGATGTCCGCCGTCGTCGCCCCTGGCCGCACCGCCGCGATCGCGACGTCCATGTACTCCCGTGCGCGCTTGTAGGCGTCGACCTGCGCCCGGCTCGCCGACCCCACCGCGAACGTGCGGTAGTAGCAGGTCCGGTAGCCGTTGAAGGAGTGCAGGATGTCGAAGAACGCGGGGTCGCCGGGCCGCACCGTGCGGTCCGAGTAGACGTGCGGGTGGGGCGCGCACCGTTCGCCGGAGATGGCGTTGACGCCCTCGACGTACTCCGAGCCCTGGTCGTACAGCGCCTTCGAGACGAGGCCGACGCACTCGTTCTCCCGCACGCCGGGCCGCAGGAACTCGTAGAGCTGGTCGTAGGCGGCGTCGACCATCGATGCCGCGGACGTCAGGAGCGTGATCTCGTCCTCGGTCTTCGTGCGCCGCGCCTCGAGGAAGACCTGCTGGCCGTCGACCACCGTGATGCCCTCGGCCTGCAGCGCGAACAGGATCGGCAGCTCGACGAGGTCCACCCCGAGGGGCTCGTTCTGCAGCCCGAACTTCTCGAGCTCGCGCTTGACCTTGCGGGCGACCTCCTCGGCGATCCCCGCGCCCGGCGGGAACGCGCCGCGAAGCGTCGAGATGCCGGCCCGCGCCCCGGACTCCGCGCGCGGGCGCACGGCACCGTGGTGCGGGGCGTGCGGATCGGCGTCCGCCTCCATGTGGGTCTCGTGGAGCCACGGGTTGAACAGGTCGTGGTGCTTGGCAGCCGAGCCGAAGTCCCACACGATCGGGTCCGAGTGCCGCGTGACGAGGCAGAACCGGATGAGCTTGTCCATCGCCCACGTCCCGATGTGGGTCGCGGACGCGTACCGGATGTTGCCGAAGTCGAAGGCGAGCAGCGCCCCGACGTCGGACTGCTCGAGCTGGGCCCGGAGCTTCGCGAGCCGTTCGGTGCGCAGCCGCCCGAAGTCGACCCGCGCCTCCCAGTCGACACCCATGTTTCCGCGAGTCGCGATGCTCATCAGCTTCTCCTTCTTCTTCCGTGCCTGTCCGCCCGTGCCCGTCGTGCCGTCGCGAGGCGGCTCAGGTGATGCGCCAGCCGCGGTCGACGTAGAGGCTGTGCGCCGAGACACCGCGGTTGAAGAGCAGGAACTTGGTCGCGTCGACGACGTCGACGACGGTCGCGAGCTTGCCGCCCGGCGTCCGGCCCTCGTACCCGCCGAGCACGCCCGCGGGCTTGGACGCCCAGAACGGCGAGTCGCCGATGATGCCCGGGTGCAGCGAGTTCACGCGGATGGGCGCGAGCTCGAGGGCGAGGGTGTTCATGATCCCGTCGACGCCGCCGTTGATCGTGGAGACCGTCGTCGACCCCGGGTAGGGGGCGTCCTTCGCGCGGCCGCCGAAGAGCACGATGCCCGTGTCGACGGACGGCTCGAGGCGGTCGAGCAGGGTGTGCACGGTCTCGGTGTAGCCGACGAGCTTGAGGGTGATGAGCCGGCGCGCCCGCGCGATGTCGTACTCGCGGATCGTGTTCGCGTCGCGCTCGATCGCGCCGAGCACAAGGCCGTCGATCGTGCCGACGCCGGCGAGCGCCCCCGCGATCGTCTCGGGCTCGGAGATGTCGACCGCGATGCCGCTCGCGAGCCCGCCGAGCCCGGCGGCGACCTCGTCGGCCGTCTCCTGGCTGCGGCTCGTCACGATGACGCGGTCGCCGCCAGCGACGAGGTCCTCGGCGAGCGCCAGGCCGATGCCCGACGACCCCCCGACGATGAGAATGGTCCGGTCGCTCACAGCTCTTCCTCCAGTCGTTCGTCCAGGTAGTCCCAGTCGCGCACGAAGCGGTAGGCGTGGCGCGGCGGCATCTGCGGCGCCTGCGTCTCGAGCCAGCGCACCTCGTCGCCCGTCGCCGCGAAGGAGTGCACGCAGCCGACGGCGGCCCACGCGATGTCGCCGGGCTGCAGGAGGAACTCCTGGCCGTCGAACGTCGCGAGGACCTCACCGTCGGTGATGAGGTACGCCTCCTCGAGCGGGTGGTCGTGCGGCCCGGCCTTGCCGTCCGGCTCGTACTGCACCATGAACATCGTGCCGAGGGTCGCGCCGAGGTCGGAGTCGACCATCATCTTCAGGGAGATCCCGCTGTAGACGAGCAGGGCCGTGCGCATCGAGGCGGAGACGGCGAGGAGCTCCTGGGACTGCCGCCCCGGGACCATGTGGTCCGCCGTGATGTTGCCGAAGGAGCGCGTGCGCGGGTCGCGCGTGTCGACCTTGACGGGGCCGACGACGGGAAGCTCGGGCACCCGGTACGTGTCGGAGCCGTGGCGCTCGCGCGCGGGCGGGGTGAACAGGTCGGACCACTCGGCCACCTCGTCGCCCACGGCGCGCCACGCGTGGGGCACCCCGATCGGGATGACGCCGTAGTCGCCCGCGACGAGGTGCACCGTCGCCTCCCCGGTCGCGAGCACGACCTCGCCGCGCAGCACGTGGAAGCTCTCCTCGAACGAGTGCACGTGGGTCGCCGTGCTGCCCCCGGGCTCGAGGCGCGTGATGCCGAAGTCGGTGTGCGCGGCGCCGTCATCCTCGCCGACGGCGCGCCAGCGCGTCATGCCCACGGCGCCGGGAGCCAGGGGACCGGGATCGAGGTACTCGGCTTCGCCGCTGCGTCGGACCACGAATCGCGCCATGCGCATTTCCTCCTCGAAGCACGATGGCCATGGCATCGCTGTCGGGGCCCCTGCCTCACCAGCGACGTTGCTTGGTGAACAGGTGTTTAGCCCTACTGAACGTGAGTCAAGTCCACCGGATGGTGATTGTCAAGGAGCCGGCAGGCGGCACCCCGCGTACATCTCGATTGAACAGAGAGTAATTGCTGCGAACCAGTTCCGCTGGGAGCCGAGGTAGTCCATGCTGGTCACTGAGGCACTCCGGCCGCCGAACACGTACGAAGTGTTCCGGTCGACGGTACACATCGACGTGCACCCAGGCTGATCAAAGGAGATGAGCAATGTCCGAGTCCCCCAGGCCCAAGGCTGGCCAGCCCGTCGTCATGCGCGGCGGCATCGTCCTGACGATGGACGAGCAGCACACCGTGCTCCCCGAGGGTGACGTCCTCGTCGTCGACGGAAAGATCGCCGACGTCGGCAACGCGCTGCAGGTCCCCGAGGGCACGTTCGAGATCGACGCGCGCGGGGGCATCGTCATGCCCGGCATGGTCGACTCGCACCGTCACATGTGGCAGACCGCGATGCGTGCCTACGGCGCGGACTGGACCCTGACCCAGTACTTCGTCTGGTACTACCTCGAGCACGGCATGAAGTTCCGCCCCCAGGACGTCGCGGCGGGCAACCTCATCTCGGCGCTCGACGCGGTCGAGTCGGGCATCACGACGAGCGTCGACTGGTCGCACGGCCTGCGGACCCCCGAGCACGGCGAGGCGGCCTTCGACGCCCTCGCGACGTCACCCGGTCGCTACGTGCTCGCCTACGGCAACCTCGCCGTCGCGCCGTGGGAGTGGACGGCCGATCCGGCGGTGCAGCGCATCATCGAGCAGGCACGCGACGACTCGCGGATGTTCGGCGCTCAGATCGCCTTCGACGTCCCCGGCGACGAGGGCTTCCCCGAGGGCGCCGCGTTCAAGGTCGCGCGCGACCTCGGCGTCTCCGTCACGACGCACGCCGGCGTGTGGGGCGCCACGGGAGATCGCGGCATCGAGCTCATGTACGACAACCAGGCGATGCGGCCCGGCGCGGTGTATGTCCATGCTGCGACGCTCAACGACGACTCGTACCAGAAGATCGCGGCCACGGGCGGCACCGTGTCCCTCTCGACGGAGAGCGAGCAGACGTGCGGCCAGGGCTACCCGCCCGCCGCCGCGCTGCGCCGCCACGGCATCCCCGCGTCGCTCTCGATCGACACGAGCGTGTGGTTCAGCGCGGACATGTTCTCCGCGATGCGCACCACGATCGGCGCGGACCGTTCGCTCGAGCACTACATCGCCCACCAGACCGACGCGACCGTGACGCACGCGACGCTGCGGGTCGAGGAGGTCGTGGCCTGGGCGACTCGCGGTGGCGCGCTCGCCATCGGCAGGCTCGACGAGATCGGGAGCCTCGAGAAGGGCAAGCTCGCCGACGTCGTCCTCATCAAGAACGAGCACTCGCCGACGATGTCGCCGATCGTGAACCCGTACGGCCACGTCGTCTACCAGGCACAGCGCGGCGACGTGCACACCGTGCTCGTGGGCGGGGAGACCGTGAAGTGGGACGGGCGGCTGTGCGCCGGCGACCTGCCCGGCGTGCGAACCCAGCTCGAGAACACCGTCGAGTACCTCAAGTCCGAGCTCGGCGAGGAGACCTGGCGCTCGGGGATGTTCCCGGAGATCCCCGAGGTCGAGATCCTCTCCAACCCGTACCAGTACCGCCGCGACTTCGCCGACTGACCCCTCGCCCCAGGCTAGGGGCGGCCGGCGTAGGGCATGAGGCGGTCGAGTCGCCAGCCGGAGAGGTCGAGGATGCGCACCTTGGCGCTCGGGTTCGGCGCCTCGATGATCTGGTTGTTGCCGATGTACATCGCGACGTGGGTGACCGACGACGGGTCGTTCTCCTGCCAGTTGTCACCCCAGAACAGGAGGTCGCCGGGCCGCAGCTGGCTGTGCTTGATCTTGAGCACCTGGCGGTACTGGTCGCGTGACGAACGGTTGATCGAGATGCCGGCGTCGGCCCAGGCCTTCATCGTCAACCCGGAGCAGTCGAAGCCCGGGTTGCCCGTACCGCCGTAGACGTAGTCGGCGCCGAGCTGTTCCTTGGCCCACGCGACGGCCTTCTTGCCCTTGGCCGCCGAGCCCCGCGACGTGCCGGTGCCCAGTCCATAGGGGTCGGTCACGGGCGGCTTCGGCTCCGGCTTCGGCGTCGGTGTCGGGCTCGGTGTCGGGCTCGGCGTCGGGCTCGGGGACGGATTCGGCGTCGGGTCGGGGGTGGGAGTCGGTGTCGGTCGCGGTGTCGGGGTCGGCCCCGGGGTCGGCGTCGGCCCGGGGTCCGGTGTCGCGTCGTCGCGGCCCCCGTCGCGGTCGCGCCCGCCGTCGTCCTCGGAGTCGTCGCGGCCGCCGTCGTCGCGACCGTTGTCGTCACGACCGCCGTCGTCCCTGCCGCCGTCGTCGCGACCGGAGTCGTCGCGGCCACCGTCCTCGTCGCGACCGTTCTCCCGCTCGCGCCGTTCCCGCTCCCTGCGCTCCTCGTCGAGCCGCTCCTGGCGCTCGCGCTCGAGCTGGACGCTCGTGTCACGCGCCGCGGCGAGCCGTTCGAGCAGGCCCTCGCGCTCGGCCTGCGCCGCCGCGACCTTGGCCTCGACGTCACGCTGCAGGCCTTCGGCCGCCTCCAGCGCCCGCTCAGCCTCACCGGCCGCGGCCTCGTGCGCCTCGAGCGCGAGAGCGGACCGGGTGCGCAGGGTCTCTGCCACGACGGTGGCGGCCCGGAAGTTCTGGACCACCTCGTTGGTGCGGGCGCCGAGCACCGTGAGGGCCTCGGAGGCCTGCACGAGGTCCTCGATGCCACCCGCCTCGAGCACGGCGCGCAGCTGGTCGCTCGCGGAACCGGTGCGCATCGCCTTGAGCGCGATCGCGACGAGGCGGCTGCGTGCGACGTCGAGCTCGGCCTCTGCCTCCTCGAGCTGACGCGCCGTCGTGCGCGCGTCGACCGCCGCTGCGTCACGGGCGACGAGCGCCCCCGTGTAGTCCTCTGCGGCACGCTCGACGGCGACCCACGCGCCGTCCAGCTCGACACCGAGCTGGGCGAGCCGCACCTCCATGCTCGCGACGGAGCTGCTCGCGGTCGCCACGGCCGCGCGCGCGTCGCGCAGCTCCTGCTCGCTCGGCGCCCGGGGGTCTCGGGGCAGCGCACCGGCGGCGGCGGAGGTGGCCCCGAGCAGCGCGACCGCGCAGGCCGCCGCGGCCCAAGGCCGCCACCATGCGTGCTCGCGCGCCACCCGATCGCCCTTCCCGAACTCGAGGTCCCAGTGCAAAGTGCCGGTCACGCCTCCGCGGGCCGGCTTCAGAACGCTACCGGCCCATGCCTCAGAAGTGAACAGCAGTCACAACAATCACTTCGGTACCAGGAGTCACAGCCTTGAGCGGCGGGCGGAATGTCCGTAGATGTCGTGGTCAGGGGCGGAGTCCACGCTCCACGTGAGACGTCATCTCACGATCCGGACGGCTTGTTGGCCGCCACGAACGCCCCACCTAACGTCCTAGCCATGTCCCCGAGCCGAATGTGTCGCTGACCAGCGCACGCTCGGCGATGCCCTCGGGCGGGTCTTCGACCCCCGGGGAGCCACCTCGGCCAAGCCCGGCACGACGATCCGTGCGCACCCTCCCCCCATCCCCGCGGTAGGTCGGTGTCGCGCACCGGCCAGAGCCGCACCCCAGACCGAGGAGAACCCCCGATGAGCAACAACTGGTCGTTCGAGACCCGCCAGATCCACGCCGGCCAGTCGCCGGACCCCACGACCGGCGCGCGTGCGCTGCCGATCTACCAGACGACCTCGTTCGTCTTCCCCGACGCCGACACGGCCGCGGCCCGCTTCGCGCTGCAAGACCTCGGCCCGATCTACACCCGCATCGGCAACCCCACGCAGCAGGCGGTCGAAGACCGCGTCGCTTCCCTCGAGGGCGGTGTCGGCGCCCTGCTGCTCGCCTCTGGCCAGGCCGCGGAGACGTTCGCCATCCTCAACATCGCGGAGGCCGGCGACCACGTCGTCGCGAGCCCCAGCCTCTACGGCGGCACGTACAACCTCCTGCACTACACGCTGCCCAAGCTCGGCATCACGACGACGTTCGTCGAGGACCCGCAGGACCCCGAGTCGTGGCGGGCCGCGATCCAGCCCAACACGAAGCTGTTCTTCGGCGAGACGATCCCCAACCCCAAGTCCGACATCCTCGACATCGAGGCGATCGCCGCCGTCGCCCACGAGGCGGGTCTGCCCCTCATCGTCGACAACACGGTCGCGACGCCGTACCTGCTGCGGCCGCTCGAGCACGGCGCGGACATCGTGGTCCACTCGGCGACGAAGTTCCTCGGCGGTCACGGCACCGCGATCGGCGGGGTCATCGTCGACGGCGGCTCGTTCGACTTCGCCCAGCACCCCGAGCGCTTCCCGAACTACAACACCCCGGACGCGAGCTACCACGGGCTCGTCTACGCCCGTGACCTCGGCGTCGGCGGGCTCTTCCCGGTGAACCTCTCGTTCATCCTCAAGGCCCGCGTCCAGCTGCTGCGCGACCTCGGTTCGGCCATCTCGCCGTTCAACGCCTTCCTCATCGCCCAGGGCATCGAGACCCTCTCGCTGCGCATCGAGCGGCACGTAGCCAACGCCCAGCAGGTCGCCGAGTGGCTCGAGGCGCGCGAGGAGGTCGGTGCCGTGCACTACGCCGGTCTGCCGTCGAGCCCGTGGTACGACACCGCGCAGAAGTACCTGCCGAAGGGTGCGGGCGCGGTGCTCGCGTTCGAGCTCGAGGGTGGAGCAGAGGCCGGGAAGGCCTTCGTCGACGCCCTGGAGCTGCACTCGAACCTCGCCAACATCGGCGACGTCCGCTCGCTCGTGATCCACCCGGCCTCGACGACGCACAGCCAGCTCACGCCGGAGGAGCAGGCGCTCTCCGGCGTCACGCCGGGCCTCGTGCGCCTCTCGGTGGGCCTCGAGCACATCGACGACATCCTCGCCGACCTCGACGCCGGCTTCCGTGCCGCGAAGGGCGCGTGATCGCGCGATGACCTCGGCGCCCGGCGCTCGCCCCCGCACCGCTGCCACCTCGGTGGACGCGGCGGGCGGGCGCGCGCCGGGCGCCGTACATTCGTGGACCATGGGCGAGCGACCGGAGGCGAGCGCGGCATTCCCCGCGCCGTCGTCCGCGGCATGGCGCGAGGGGGACGACGTCGGCCACCGACAGTTCGCGGACCTCGGCCCCCTCGAGCTCGAGGCGGGCGGGCGCCTCCCCGCGGTCCGGCTCTCCTACGAGACCTGGGGCGAGCTCAACGCCGCGGGCGACAACGCCGTCCTCGTGCTCCACGCGCTGACCGGCGACTCGCACGTCCACGGCACGGCAGGTCCCGGCCACCGGACCGCGGGCTGGTGGGGCACGCTCGTGGGTCCGGGCGCCCCGATCGACACGGACAAGTACTTCGTGGTCGCTCCGAACGTGCTCGGCGGGTGCCAGGGCTCCACGGGGCCGTCGTCGGCGGCACCCGACGGCAAGCCGTGGGGCAGCCGCTTCCCCCACATCACGGTGCGCGACCAGGTCGCCGCCGAGATCGCGCTCACCGACCGGCTGGGCATCGCGTCATGGGGGCTCGTCATCGGTGCGTCCATGGGGGGGCACCGCGTGCTCGAGTGGGCCGTCTCGGCTCCCGATCGGGTGCGGGCGATCGCACCGATCGCCACGGCCGCGGCCACGAGCGCGGACCAGATCGCGTGGGCGCACCCGCAGCTCGCGGCCATCCGGGCCGACGCCGGCTTCCACGGCGGCGACTACTACGGCCTGCCCGACGGCGAGGGGCCGCACCGTGGGCTCGCGATCGCCCGGCAGATCGCGCACACGACCTACCGCAGCGCCCACGAGCTCAGCGAGCGCTTCGGTCGGATCCCCCAGCACGGCGAGGACCCGATGGACGGCGGCCGGTTCGCCGTGCAGTCCTACCTCGACCACCACGGCAGCAAGCTCGTGCGCCGCTTCGACGCGAACACCTACCTCGTGCTCACCGAGTCGATGCTCACCCACGACCTGGGACGCGACCGGGGCGGCGTCGAGGCGGCCCTCGCGACCATCACGGCCGACGCGCTCGTCGTGGCGGTCGACTCCGACCGACTCTTCCCCGTCGAGCAGTCCGAGCGCATCGCCGCCGGCATCTCCGGGGCCGGGCCCGTCCGCCTCATCCACTCCGACTACGGGCACGACGGCTTCCTCATCGAGGACGACCAGCTCGGCCCTGTCGTCACCGAGTTCCTCGCCGAACGGGTGCGCTGAGGCCCCCTCGTGGAACTGCGCTACACCGCCGACGTCGAGATCGACGCGCCCCGCGAGCGCGTCGTGGCCGTATCGGTCTCGACGGCCACCGAGAACGTGCGGCAGTTCGATCCCCGGGTCCAGTCGGTCCAGGTCAACGACGTGCCCGACGGCGAGGTGGGGCAGGTCGCCACGATCACGGCGCTCGTCGGGAAGCGTCGGGTGACGATGACGAGCACGACGCTCGAGAGCGACCTGCCGGACCTCATCGTCGAGCGTTACACGGGCCCCGGCCCCGACCACGTGACCCGCACGCACTTCACGGAGCTGCCCGGGGGACGCACGCGCGTCTCGATCGAGCTGACGATCCAGGTGCCGTGGTGGAACCCGCTGCTGCGGATCGCCCTGCGGATCGCGACCCCGCAAGGCATCCGTGACTCGCTCGGGGGCCTCAAGACGTACCTCGAGGCCCCGACACCGGCACCGGACGAGAGGTCGGACGGCGCGAGCTAGGGGGAACCGGGCAGGATGGAGCCATGAGCGACGCAGACCTGGCCCGCAACTCCGAGATCGTCCGCGAGCAGTGGCGCACGCTGCGCGCGTGGCTGGACGACGTCGACGTGCACGACGAGCGTCCGAGCGTGCTCGACGGCTGGACGGTCGCAGAGCTCGTGGCGCACCTCACGCGGTGCCACCGCGTCATCCCGGGCGCCGTCGACGCTCCCGACGGCACGTCCGCCCAGTCGCTCGCGGAGTACCTCGGCGGATACATCGCCGATGCCGCGCTCGTCGCGGAGGGCACGCGCGAGCAGGCCGTCGAGATCGCCGCCGACCCGCTCGGTGCGATCGACGCCGCGGCCGCGACCGCCTGGGTGTCCCTCGACGCGTTCGGGCCCACCGACCGCGTGGTGCTCGCCAAGCGCGGGCCGATCCTGCTCTCCGACCTCGTCACGACGCGCGCGATCGAGTTCGTGGTCCACGCCGACGACCTCGCACGTTCCGTGGGCGCCGCGAAGCCGCCGATCACGCGCGAGTCGCTCGAGCACGTGGCGCAGGCGCTGCTCGACATCGTCGTGACGCGCGGCGGCTGGAGCCTCGAGGTGGTGCAGCCGCTGCTGTGGGTCCGGCTCGCCGCCGGCCGCCAGGCGTACGACGTCGACCGCCTCGCCGAGGCGATCCGCGCCACCTACACGTCCGACTCCGTCCCCGACCTCGGCACGCACCTCCCCCTCCTCTAGCCTCCCCTCACCGAGACGAGCGCCCGCCGCGCGAGAGACTGATCGATCTCGTGCGTATGGCGTCAGGAGTCGTTCAACGTCGCACGCCGCCTCTACCCTGGGGCCACGATGGCCCTGGTACTGACCGACGAGTTCACCCACGCGCTCGGCCTGCTGCGCTCCGGCAGCAACCTGTTCCTCACGGGCAAGGCCGGCACGGGCAAGTCCACGCTCATCCGCCACTTCATGGCGAGCACGCAGCGGAACGTCGTCGTCGCCGCGCCCACGGGGATCGCCGCGCTCAACGTCGACGGCTACACGATCCACCGCCTCTTCAGCTTCGCCACCACGACCACGGTCGAGACGGTCCGCGGCGGCGACTACTACCCGGGCCGCTTCGCGAAGACCCTGCGCGCGCTCGAAACGCTCATCATCGACGAGGCGTCCATGGTGCGCGCCGACCTGTTCGACATGCTCACCACGGCCCTCGAGCGCTTCGGCCCCAAGCCGGGGCAGCCGTTCGGCGGGGTGCAGCTCGTGCTCGTCGGGGACCTGTTCCAGCTGCCGCCCGTCGTCGTCGGCGCCGAGGCCACCTACTTCGAGACGCGCTATCCCACGCCCTACTTCTTCTCGGCGGACTCCTTCGACCGCGACCACTTCCCCACCGTCGCGCTCACCACGGTGTTCCGCCAGCAGGGCGACCAGCAGCTGACGTCGATCCTCAACGCGATCCGCGAGGGCGTGCTCGTGGACCAGGCGCAGCGCGACCTCAACGCGCGCACCGACCCGGACTTCGTCCCGCCCGACGACGAGTTCTGGCTCACCCTCGCCCCCACGAACCGGCTCGTGACGTCCCGCAATCGCGCGCGCCTGGCCCGGCTGCCCGGCGAGGAGGTCGTGAGCCACGCGGTGCGCACGGGCGACCTCGCGACGTTCGACCCGCCCGTCGAGGACGCGCTCTCGTTCAAGGTCGGCGCGCAGATCATGATGTTGAACAACGACCCGTCCGACCGCTGGGTCAACGGCACCCTGGGTCGCATCGCGTGGGCGGGGCGGGACGACGGCGGCCCACGGGGTGACGTCGTCGTCGGCGTCGAGTTCCCGGACGGCACCGTCGCGGCCGTCCACCCGCACACGTGGGAGGCGACCCGGCCCGTGGTCGAGGTGACCACCCTGCGCCACGAGGTGGTCGGCACCTACACCCAGCTCCCGTTCAAGCTCGCGTGGGCGGTGACGATCCACAAGTCCCAGGGGCAGACGCTCGACCGGCTCGTGGTGGACCTCACGGGCGGGGTGTTCGACTACGGGCAGGTGTACGTCGCGCTGAGTCGCTGCACGTCGATGGCGGGGCTCGTGCTGACGCGGCCCGTGCTCGCGAAGGACCTCAAGACCGACCGGCGGGTGCTGCGGTTCCTGCGGGCCGCGACGTCGGACGGCGCTCCGCAGCGGCACTGCGCCGTGGGAGTGCTGACCGTCGGGGACGAGGGCCGCCGCTCACGCCCGCGGCCCGTCGAGATCGCGGTGGCGTTCGACGACGGCACGGCCGTGAGCACCCTCGTCAACCCGCACCGCGACCTCGGCTCGGCGCGGGTGGACTACTCGATCACGGTCGATGACGTCCTGCTGGCGCCCACCCTCCCCGAGGCGTGGGCCGTGCTCGGGCCGCTGCTCGACGGCCGCACGCCCGTGGGCGTCGGGACGGACCTCGCGCTCGGGCTCATCGACTTCGAGCTCAAGCGGCTCGGGCACGTCACGGCGCTGCCGCTCGGGGTGGAGCTGCCGGCCGGTGGGCTGCTGCCGGCCGAGCGCGCCGGGCTCGCGGGGCGCACTGCGCTCGAGCGGGCGCGCACGGCCCTCGCCGTCCACCGGCGGACGGGGGTGTCCGACGACGGCGCAGCCGGGGTGTTCGTGGCCCCCGACGCCGCGGCTTCTGGCTACCTCCTGACGCGCGACCCGGACGTGGAGCCGCCGACGACGGCGCTCACCCCGACCCTGGCCGCGCTGCTGACCGCGAGCCGGGCGATGAGCGAGGTCGTGCTCAGGGGCGTGCCCGCCGCGGAGGTGCTGGGTCGCTACGACGCTGAGTGGGCCGGGAGCGACGAGTCCTGGGCCGCCGCGCACGGGGTGGCGGAACCTGCCACGGGCGACGGGGCGCCGTCGTCGGCGGGAGGCGTTCCCGGCCAGAGTCACGAGGCGCCGTCGTCGTCGGCCCTCGACGACCCCGTGCTGCGGGAGGTTGTGACCGCGCGCCTCGCGTCCGCCGTCGAGAAGTCGGCGGGGCTGCCGGGCACGCTGCTCGTGAGCGTGCGGGAGCTCGAGGACCTGCTCGACACCTCGATTCTCGGCCCGGGATTCGGGGCCGACGACGGCGAGGCGCGGGTCGATGCGGCTCTTCTGCCCGGTGCGCGGGTGTGCTTCACGGGAACGGTGCACGACGCGCGCGGGCGTTTCGTCGACAAGTGGGAGCTCGAGCGGCTCGTGACCACGCTCGGGCTGCGCTGGGCACCGGGGGTGTCGAAGACGCGGTGCGACGTGCTCGTCGTGGCCGAGGTGGGCACGCAGTCCGGCAAGGCGCGCAAGGCCAAGGAGTACGGCAAGCCCGTGATCTCGGCGGCGGAGTTCTACGACTGGGTGGGGCGCCGGTAGTTCGCCGTCGGCCGCGAAAATGTGTTGCCGTACCTGGCCCGACGGCGCGACCGTGGGTGTGTCGGCGAGATCGCCGGCCCACGAGCGCGGCACGGCCGCCCGGAGGAATGGAGGACTGACGTGTACACGACTGTCCTCGGTGTGTCCCCGACCCACCGCCCTTCCTCCAGGAGCTCCCACCGTGACTCAGCACTTCCCGACGGGTGACCAGCGCCCGTCACCCGTCCCCGACCCCTTCGCGCACGTCGAGTACCGCGCCCTCGACGAGCTCGACCCGCACGACACCGAACGCCGCCCATCGACCTACTGGGACGTCGAGCGCTCGTGCCGCGGGCCCGAACCCCTGCCCGACTGGGTCGTGACCGACCGCGGCGCGATCGACGTCGAGCTCGGCATCCTCAAGACCGGCAAGGAGGCGGACGTCTCCCTCGTGCGCCGCGAGTCGACCGACGGCTCGGGGAAGCAGGTCACGATGGCCGCCAAGCGCTACCGCGACGACCACCACCGCACCTTCCACCGCGCTGAGGTGTACACCGCTACGCGCCGGGTCCGGAAGTCCCGTGACGCACGTGCCGTGAAGCGCGGCTCGGAGTACGGCCGCTCCGTCGCCGCGGGTATGTGGGTCCGGTCCGAGTGGGCCGCCCTGTGCCGGTACTGGGAGGCGGGCGTGCCCGTGCCGTACCCCGTCCAGGTCGACGGTTCCGAGATCCTCATGGAGTTCGTGGGCACCGACGGGCAGGCCGCCCCGCGCCTCGCGCAGTCCCGCCCCGGCCGTGAACTCCTCGAGAGCTACTTCGAGCAGCTGCGGTGGGCGATGATCACCCTTGCGCGGGAGGGTGTCGCGCACGGCGACCTCTCGCCGTACAACGTCCTCGCCGACGGCGAGCGCATCGTGGTGATCGACCTGCCGCAGGTGGTGGACGTCGTGGCGAACCCGCGCGGCAAGGAGTTCCTGCTGCGCGACTGCGAGAACGTCTGCGCCTGGTTCACCTCGCGCGGGCTCGAGGTCGACGCGCAGGAGCTCTTCGGCGAGCTCGTGGGGTTCGTCTACTGACGCGGGGTCCGTCGTCGGCGTCGTCGTTCGGCGCCGACGGCGCACGCCGGGCGACCGTCGTGGGTCAGGCCTCGGCGTACGCGGCGCGGCGCGCGGCCTGGCGTTCCTCGAGCTCGGCGATGAACGCGTCGGCGTGGCGGACGAGGACCTGGATGCGGCGCTCGTCGCGGTGCACCCACGTCCACTCACGCTCGAGGGTGTGGCGGTCCTCGACCACGAAGAGCACCCGGTCGGTGTGCAGCACGTGCATCTGCCACTGGAGCTGGTCGCTGTAGGTCCGGATCGCCTTGGCCAGCGGCTGGGTGGCGGTCTTGAACTCGGCGATCCCCTGCGTGCCCACGGCGTCGGGCGTGGCCATGTGACGGTTGTCGTCCCCGACGCACAGGCTGGTGTTGTGGGGGATGCCGAACTCGCTGGCGACCCACTCGGCGATGTGCGGCTCGCGCTCGCGCCCGTGCGCGTAGACGGCGTAGTCAGGGCCGCGCAGGCCGATGAGCTTCTGGGCGAGCAGCGTCCGGCGCTGGGAGCTGGGCGTGCCGTTCTTGCGGACGATCTTCGCGCAGTCCGTGGCGGTGACCCCGCGCCGGCGGGCGAGGAGCCACAGCTCGGGCTCGTCGGAGGTGACGAGCTGGTCGCGGTAGCGCAGGTACCGCACCCGCGGCTCGACTGACACCCTGCTGCTCACCCCTCGACACCTGCGCTGCTGACTACGTCGAGCAGTGAACTCCACTCGCGCGGCCGCGCGGGCATGCCACGCCGGAGGGCCACGGATCGGGCTTGGCCCCCGATCGGGCACCCAACGCGACTGCGGGCAGCACACTGATCGATTGGGTGCGTGTGGCGCACCCAATCGATCAGCATTCCGGGGGGAGCCCGAAGATCGGGACTGCGAACAGACTCCGCCGGTTGACTCGCGGGCATCGGGCAGGGCGAGGGATGGCGCGGGGCGCCTTGGGTACACCCAAGCACCAACACCCCAAAGCAGCTCGAGGTCGGCTCGATGCCCAGCGCCGAGGCCCGCGAAGTCTAGGGACGGGGCACAGGAACAACCTCGACGAGATCCTCGAGCCCGGCGAAGTCCGTGGGGTTGGCCGTGAACAGCGGGAGGCCCTCGACTGCCGCTGTCGCGGCGATCATCAGATCGGTCGCCCGACGGCGCGGAGTTCTACCGATCGAGGCGACGGCAGCACACATGCGCCCGAACATGCGGGCCGCCCGGGCGTCGAACTGGATCGGTGAGAACTCGGACTCCACCTGCTGCAACAACGCGACACGCGCAGCCCGCTCGCTGCGGGCAACCCCATCGTCCCCGCGCGCGAGGTGCACGCCTGCCGACAGTTCGGCCAGAGTGATCGCGCTGATTGCGATCTCGAGTGGGAGTGACGCCGCCGGGATGCTGCGCCGGAGGATGACGATGTTGGTGTCGACGAGCCCCCGGACTCGGTCACCGGTCATAAGGATCCTCGACGCCGAAGTCGATCGAGGTGTCGAGGTCTTCTCGGAGCCACTGGAGGTCGATCAGCGGAGCGGTGGCCGACGCCGCGACGAAGTCGACCCGACTCACGAACCGTGGCCGAGCGAGCGGGACAAGCTCACCGATGGGCCGACCGTCGCGCGTGACAGTGAAGCTCTCGCCGTGCTCGACGGCATCCATCACCTCGCGCGAGCGCATGCGCAGATCGCGCTGGTTGATCGCCGTCTGCGGACCCATTCCCGAATGGTAGCACCGTGTAGCACGTGGTGGCACATAGCATGGTGCCCACCCGCCGGACTACTCCGCCGCGCCAATGTGGCGTCTACGTCACCTTGTCAAGGTCGACGGCGACGGGCCTGTAGGGACCGATCCGGGACTCAAGGGGTCCCGAGGCGATGCGGGATCCTCCTTCGGGCGCCCCGCAGAGCCAAGCCAAGGCCGCACCTCCTGCTCGCCAGGGCAGTCACTCGTGCCGTGGGGCTCCGAGGTCGATAGCAGCGTCAAGGTCGACACGCATCCAATCCGCGTCGACCAACGGAGCCGCAACCGAGGCGACGTCAAGGCCAGCTCGTCTCACGAAGCCCCAGACAGCCTGACTGACACCTCCGCCGAACGGACCTATGGCTAGGTCGCCTGGTCGAAGTCGATCGGCGGCAGGGCGTCCACGATCCGCACGGTCTCGACGCTGACGGTCACGATGCGGCGCAGCAGGTCGAGGATGTAGCGCGGGTCGCCCACCTCCCGGGACCAGTCGTTGGGGTCGTTGACGATGCCGGAAGCCTTGTCGGTCTTGACCTGGTAGCGCTCGAGGATCCACTCCACGGCACTGCGCGAGCCGAGCAGGTACTCGTGCGCCTCGGCCGGGATGCCCGACACCGTGATGCGCGAGTTGTAGACGACCGTCGAGCGGTCCTTGTCGCGTCCCTTGCCACCGAAGCGCATCTTGGTCACGCGGTACCAGTCGTACAGGTCGGCAGAGCCGGGGCCCGACGGCGGATCGCCCGCGACGGAAAGCCCTGGCCACGGCTCGACGGACTCGTAGCCGATGTGCAGCGTCGCGAGCTCGCGACCCGCGGCGACGAAGGCGCGGAAGTCGCCGACGGCGGCCACCTTGGGGATGCGCGGCAGCATCCTCTTCAGGTCCGCGGCGAAGGTCTGGCGGTAGTCCGGCGAGTGCAGCAGACCGTAGACGTAGTAGAAGATGTCGTCCTTTGTGACGCCTGGACCGTAAGCGGCGCGGTACTCGGCGAGGGCCGCGTCAGTGATGTTGTCGATCCGGCGGTACCCGTCGACGACGACCGCGTCCGGCTCGCTCAAGTCGAAGGCGCCCTGCTTTTCCTCGGACTCACCGATGTGCTCATAGGTCCATCGGGGGAAGAACTGACCACTACTGGAGCCCCAGTACGAGACATCAGGCGGTGCAGGCGTGGCGTGTGCGCTGAACGGCTTGTCAGAACCCGCCCCTACGACATAGAAGCCAAAGTTCACCGCATTCATGCTCGGAAAGAACGCCGGCTGCTGGTAGACGCTGTTGTTGAGCTGCCGGTCGAGGTAGAGGTACTGCTTCTGGAAGGGGCGGTACTGCGCGAGGCGGATCTTCTCGGCGTCGAAGGCCGCCTCGCGGCCTCGGAAGAAGTCTGCTTCGAGGGTGCCGTCCCAGCTGATCTCGGTGGGGTCACGCTCGATGACTTCACCATAGGCGGAGCGACGGTCAGTGATGCCCTCGGTACGGCAAACATAGTTGAAGTGGATGAGTTGGTCGTTGTACTCGTCGATCATTGCCGCAACGTGACGCTCGACCGCCCTGCGGGACGCGTTGTACACCCATGCGTCCCGAGCGGTGAGAACTCCGCGGGAGTACACGGCAAATACGGCGGACCCGGTGCGGTCTTTGGTTGCGACGGCGGTGAATCGCTCGAAGTTGACGTCTCGCTGGTTGATCCAGTCCCCGTGGTCGTTGGGCTCGATCTGCTGCCAATCGATGTCCCTGAGAGTGTTCGAGGCGAGGACCTCGAGTTTCTGCTCGCGGCTGAGATAATCACCGATGTCGCGATAGCGGATCTCTGCTCCCGCTCGCTCGCCGGGTCGCTTGATGAGGAAGGTGATCGCCACGGTGTTGCGCGAGCCACCACCGAAGACCTTGCCGCCTTCGCGGCGGGACAACTCTCCGGCCGTGCGCTGGTTGCCCCGCAGGTTATAGACGTAGATAGCATCGAACTCGTCGGCGAGTGTCGCGCGCAGGCCGTCGGCCGAATTGTCGTCGATGAAGCCGCCGTTAGTGACGAAACCAACGATCCCGGCGTCCTTGATCCGGTCAGATGCCCAGCGGATCGCCCGGATGTAGGAGTTGTAGAGCGACTTTGTGAGCGATGCCGACGATCTCGCGTCATAGGTCGCCCTGATCCGAGCGTCGAGCGTCGGATACTTCAGGTTCGCGTTGTCGTCGTTCTGGCTGGTCTGCCCCACGGAGTACGGCGGGTTGCCAATGATCACCCGGATGTCGAGCCCGAGCTGGTTCGCCGCACGCTCGTTGTTCGTGGGGAACACCGTGGTGTCGAGGGTGTCGCCGTCCTCGGTCATCTGGAACGTGTCCGTCAGAACAATCCCGTTGAACGGCACATAGGCGGCGTCGGGCGTCTGCTCGGCGAGCAGCCCGTGGAACGTCGCCTCGATGTTGATCGCGGCGATGTAGTACGCGAGCAGCAGGATCTCGTTGGCGTGCAGCTCCGAGGTGTACTTGCGCAGCAACGCCGAGGGGTCGATGAGCCCGGACTCGAGCAGTCGCACGATGAACGTCCCGGTCCCGGTGAAGGGATCGAGGATGTGGACGCCGTCGTCGGACAACGAGGCCCCGAACTCCTCGCGCAGCAGGTGGTCGACGGACCTGATGATGAAGTCGACGATCTCGACGGGCGTGTAGACGATGCCGAGGGACTCGGCCGCCCGGGGGAACGCCGTCTTGAAGAACTTCTCGTAGAGCTCGGCGACGATGCGCTGCTTGCCCTCGGCGTTGTCGATGCCCGCGGCCCGCAGGCGCACGGACTCGTAGAACTTTTCGAGCGTCTCGTTCTCGGCCTCGAGGTTGAAGGCGTCGAGCGTGTCGAGCATGCCCTGCATCACCTTCGAGACCGGGTTGTGCTCGGTGAAGGCGTAGCCCTCGAAGAGCGCGTCGAACACGGGCCGGGTGATGAGGTGCTGAGCGAGCATGTCGATCGCGTCACCACGCGAGATGGAGTCGTTGAGGTTGCCCCGAAGGCCGGCCAGGAAGGCGTCGAACTCGTCGTGGACGGGCAGGTCCGGGTCGTCGAGCAGGGCGGTGATGCGGGTTGTGTGCCGCTCGGCGATGCGGGCGACGTCCTTGGCCCAGTCCTCCCAGTACCGGCGGTTGCCGACCTTCGCGACGATCCGGGCGTAGATCGCCTCGCGCCACTCCCCCAGGTCGGGGAACACGAGGGTCCCCTGGACGGGCTTCGGCCGCGAGACGCCGTCGTCGTCGGACTCTTCGCCCCGTCCGCCGCCGACGCCGATGATCTGGATCCGGTCGTCGCCCCCGTGGTTGAGGTCGATCTTGTTGACCATCGCGTCGAAGCGCTCGTCGTGGGCGCGCAGCGCCTGCAGCACTTCCCAGACGACGGCGTAGCGCTCGTTGTCGCGCAGCGCGTCCTCGGGCTTCTTGTCCGCCGGGATGCCGATCGGCAGGATGATGTAGCCGTACTGCTTGCCCGGCGCCTTGCGCATGACGCGTCCCACGGACTGCACCACGTCCACCACGGACTTGCGCGGGTTGAGGAACATGACCGCGTCGAGGGCGGGCACGTCTACGCCCTCGGAGAGGCAGCGCGCGTTGGACAGCACGCGGCACTCGCGCTCGCCCAGCTCACCCTTGAGCCAGTCGAGCTTCTCGTTGCGGGCCAGGATGTTGAAGGTGCCGTCGACGTGCTCGACGTCGCACAGCAGTGGGTTGTCGTCCGTGGCCGCGTCGCCGTCGGTGATGCCGGACTGCGCGACGTAGTCGGCGACGATGCCGCGGAACATGTCCGCGAAGCGCTGGGAGTCCTTGATCGACCGTGCGAAGGCGACGGCCCGGGTCATGGGCGCCGGATCGCCCGCGAAGCCCGACTCGAGCTCGCCGCGCTTGGCGAGGCCGTTCCAGCAGCCCACGATCTTGGCGACGTCGTCGAGCTTGAGCTCGGAGTTCTCGTCGGCCATCTGGGCCTGGAAGGTCTTCGAGACGGAGCGCTCGTCGACAGCGAGGACCAGCACCTTGTAGTCGGTGAGCAGCCCGGCACTCACGGCTTCCCCGAAACCGAGGCGGTGGAGCTCGGGGCCGTAGAGCGACTCGTTGTCCATCGACGCGAGCACGGCCTGCGCCTCGCCCGCCTTGGCCTTCGAGGCGTCGTCGTAGATCCGCGGTGTCGCGGTCATGTAGAGGCGCTTCGCGGCGCCTAGGAAGCCGTCGTCGTGCACGCGGACGAAGGCCGACTCCTCCGCCCCGGCGAGCGTGGCTCCTGTGGTGCGATGCGCCTCGTCGCAGATGACGAGGTCGAAGTCTGCGAGGCCGCGCCGCTGGGCCTCGGCCACGACCTCGATGGACTGGTAGGTCGAGAAGACGACCGTGAGCTTGCCCTCGCCCGCCTTCGTGTCGGCCAGGCGCGAGAAGAGCTTGTCCGGGTTGGTCGTCGCGGGCAGGGCGAGGTCGACGACGGAGATGTCCTCGTCCACCTGCGTGCGCGTACGCCGACCGACCTTCGTGTCCGAGCACACCGCGAACGGGCGCAGCTCGAGCTCGGCCTCCTGCGACCACTCCTTGAGGGACTGCGAGAGCAGCGCGATCGAGGGCACGAGGAAGAGGACCGTGCCGCCCGCGCCGACGAGCTCCTCGGCGATCTTGAGCGAGGTGAAGGTCTTGCCCGTGCCGCAGGCCATGATCAGCTTGCCGCGGTCGTGGGTGGCCAGGCCGTCGCGGACGCGCTCGAGGGCCTTCGACTGGTGGGGTCGGAGCCGCTTGGAGTCCTTGAGCTCCATGACCTCCGGGGTCGAGAGGTCGAACTGCGACCAGTCGATGGAGGACTCGGCGAGGTCCATGAACCGCAGCCGCTGCACCGGGATCTGCTGGTTCTCGATCGCCTTCTCGGCGTTGGGGCCCCAGTGGTCGGTGGTGGAGACGACGATGCGCTGGGCGAACGGATGCTTGCCGGACTCGGAGAGGAAAGAGTCGATGTCGGCCTTGGTGAGCGTCCGAGCCGGGTCGTAGAACTTGCACTGGATCGCGACGACCTCGCCCGTCTCGCGCTCGGTAGCGACGAGGTCGACGCCGGTGTCCGGGCGCCCCGCGCGCCCTGGCCAGTCCATCCAGAGCTGGACGTCCTCGAAGCGGTGGGCATAGGTCAGGTCCGTGCGGAAGAACTGCAGCATCAGGCGCTCGAAGGAGTCGCCCTTGCCCCGCTCGTCCGTGGCCGCGAAGTAGAGGGAGTCGAGGATCTGCTCGAGGGACGACATGCCGGGGCCTTTCGCGCGAGTGCGCCGCGCCGCACCGGCGGGCGGCGCGGTCCCGGCGCAGCGGCCCGTCGTGCACGACGACGGAGCCGCGTGTGCCGTGTTTACACGGTATTGATGCGCACAGGGCGCCTCTTGACGTGTTTACACGGGGGTGATCGCCATAACGCTACCGTCTATACACGGTGGTGATCACGCGCGCGGCAAGGCGTGCCGATCGCATCAGTCAGCTGGCTCGTAGCCGACGAAGTACGTCTCGTTCAGGTCGATCGCCAGGTAGAAGTGGATCCGATGGCTCTCGCCGTTGCTCAAAGCAGCGTCGCCTTCGCACTCCAGAACCCTCACCATCGTCTCGCCCTCCGGGATGTCGAGTTCGCCTCTTGAGAGCTCCGCCGTCTTGTCCGCGATGACCTCGGGTCGATACACCTGAAGCACCGTGGCAGACCACAGTTGGGGATTCGACGCAGAGACTTCCAGAACGTCGGGCACCAACTCCTCACAGAGCGGCGCCGCCACTGGGATCTCGACCTCCTCGGCTACCGGCGTCTCTGACGCCTCAGACTGCGCGGGATCGACAGGCATGGCTGTGGCCGTGACAGTCGCGGTAGTCGTGTGCGTGACTGTCAATGGTGCACTGGGGGCACCGGTGCAAGCCGTGAGCGCGACTGTCACGCTCACGATGAGCGCACCCCACCGAAGCCTCAACCAAAGCGAGTTCTCCACGCACGACCTCCACCTCGCACCCACCATGCATACAAGGTATCGACATCTGCTGCGGCGCCCTCAAGGCGCGCCCGTGTATACCCTGCTGACTTGCCGTGCCTACCCGGTCAAGGTGAAGCGGTGTCCAGCCAGCCCCAACTCGACCGGCGCGTCGCCGAGGCGCTCGGTCGACGGTTCCGGGATCTGCGAGAGGTCGCAGGTCTGTCGCAGGAGCAGGTCGCGAACTTGGCAGGGATCAATCGCAACCACTACCAACTGCTCGAGACCGGTCTGTCCGACCGCGCGAAGAACACGCCCGCCAACCCGCGCCTGTCGACCCTCGTCGCGCTGTGCGACGTCTACGGCACCACGGTCCCCGACCTCGTCATCGAGGTCTTCGGACAACCGGCAAACCACCCCACCATCGAGGTTGATCTCCCGCCCCACGCCTGACCCAACCGGAACGAAGTGACGATTCCTCGCGGAGAGGTGGGGCAGGCTGGGTCACTCTCCGCGAAGCGTCCGGGCGGCGGGAGATCTAAAGTGCCGGGTATGGCGGAGCTCTCAGCGGACTGGCGTGTAGTCGACGGCGTAACGACGGCGTGGTTCGACGCGCCGTCGCTGGTCGAGGGCGCCGCTCTGGCGGGCCGCATCACGGCACAGGCGAACGACACCGCGATCGACCTGCGCGCGACCGGCCTACGCGTGCGCCTCGACTCGGCCGAGAACGCCGAGGCAGTGTCGGCGGCCGCGCGGGACCTCGGGCTCACAGCGGACCCGGCCGTGCTGCAGCAGGTGAGCGTCACGTTCGAGTCCCCGGACCCGGCGGCGGTACGGCCGTTCTGGCAGCGCGCCCTCGACTGCGCGCCCGGGAAGGGCGGTGCACTGACGGACCCGCTGCGACGCGACCCCGCCCTCACGTTCCGGCAGTCGACCGAGTCGCGGCCCTTGCGCAACCGTGTCCACCTCGACGTGGTGCGGCCGGCCGCGGCGGTCGGTCAGGCGAACCTGGGTGAGGCATCGGGTCCGTACGGGGTTCGTCACTCAGACCCCGACGGCAACGAGGTCGACCTGGTGCCGGGCGGGCCGCTCGACGAGAGCCAGACGACGTCCGACTGGCAGGCGGTGTTCAGCGCGATGGCCTGCTACCGCACCACCTCGCCGACGCAGCAGCGCGACCTGGCCTCCGCGGCAGCGGCGCTCGCCACCGCCGCCGGCTTCCCGCTGCTGATCGACCTGCGCCCCGGGCTCGTGATTCTCGACAGCGGCAAGGACCAGTGGGAGGGCGACGCCCACGGACTCGAGCTCGACTTCACCGACCTCGCCGCCGACCTCCAGTCCGCCGCACGCGAGCTCGGGGCCACACCAGACCCGGAACTGCCGCGGTTCGTCCAGCTGTTCCTCGACGCCGCCGACGTCCCAGCGGTCCGCGCCTTCTGGGCCGCCGCGCTCGGCTACACCCCCGACCCGCGGGACGGGGTGACCGACATCGTCGACCCGCGGCGGCTGAACCCGGTGCTGGTGTTCCAGGAGATCGAAACCTCGGAGACGGAGCGGCGCCGCCAGCGCAATCGCATCCACGTCGAGCTAGCCGTGCCGCACGACCAAACGCAGGCACGCCTCGCCACCACTATCGCAGCGGGCGGCCAGCTCCGCGACGAGTCAGCGAACCGCTGGCGAGTCACCGACCCCGAGAACAACGAGCTCCTCATCACCACCCACCCCTGGCCCTGACCCCCGCCTCACCCCGGCGCCCCATTAAGGTGAAGCCTTTGCTCCCTCACAGGGCACAAACGCTTCACGTTGAGCCCACCGCCATCGCCACCGGCCCGGGTGCACGCAGCGCGCAGGGCATACGGTGGGAGCATGCTCGCCGCCTACGTCGCACGGTTCGACGCCGATGAGCCGCTCCGTGGCCTCGAGGTGGGTGAGGTGCCCGACGCCGCCCCACCGGCGGACCACCCAGACTGGCAGGTCGTCGACATCCGCGCCGCCGCCCTGAACCAGCACGACCTGTGGTCGCTGCGCGGCGTGGGCCTCAAGGAGGATCAGCTCCCCATGGTGCTCGGCTGCGACGGCGCGGGCACCACAGCCGACGGGCGCGAGGTCATCGTGCACGCCGTCGTCGGTGCCCTGCCCACCAAGCACACCCCGCCCGGGATCGAACCGCGCTCCCTGCTCTCCGAGCGCTACCCCGGCACGCTCGCCGAGTGCGTCGCGATCCCGGCGGCCAACCTCGTCGACAAGCCCGAGTGGCTCTCGTGGGAACAGGCCGCGTGCCTCCCGACGGCGTGGCTCACCGCGTACCGGGCGATCTTCCGCACCGGCGGCGCGGAGCCCGGCGACGTGCTGCTCGTCCAAGGCGCGGGCGGCGGGGTCGCGACGGCGGCGATCACGCTCGGCGCGGCCGCGGGGCTCGAGGTCCACGTCACGAGCCGCAGCGCGGAGCGCCGCGCACGGGCGGAGGAGCTCGGAGCCACGGCAGCCCACGAGCCCGGAGCGAGGCTCCCGAAGCGGGCCGACGTCGTCCTCGAGTCCGTCGGCAAGGCGACGTGGTCGCACTCGGTGGCGTCGGCGCGGGCGGGCGGGGCGATCGTCGTCGTGGGCGCCACGACGGGCGACCCGAGCCCGGCCGCCATCACGCGGGTCTTCTTCCACGAGCTGCGCATCCTCGGGTCGACCATGGGCACGGTGGATGACCTGCGCGCCCTCCTCAAGCTCCTCGAGCACACGGGTGCCCGCCCCACGATCGACAGCACGTTCCCGCTCTCAGGCGCCCGCGACGCCTTCGCCCGGCTCGCGAGCGGCGAGCAGTTCGGCAAGATCGTCCTGACGACGTAGGGGGTGGCCAGTGGCGCCGAGCGGACGAGGAACGACGGAGGGGCCGACGACGGCGGACAGCGGGCTGGCCCCACGCGAAGGGCCGACGACGGCGGACGACGGGCCGATGTCGCACGAAGCGCCGTCGGCACACCGCAGGCCGCCGACGGCGCACGCGCGCCCGACCGCGACCGGCTGGGTCGAGGACGTCCTGGGCCCGGACTACCAGCAGCGCACCCTGCCGCTCGCAGACGACGACGAGGGTGAGGTCGTCGCGACCCTGGTGCGCCACCACCCGCCCGAGCGCGTGGGACTGCGCCCCGCCCGCGGGGTGCTCTACGTGCACGGCTGGTCGGACTACTTCTTCCAGACCCACCTCGCCGAGTACTGGACCGGTCTCGGCGCCGCCTTCTACGCCCTCGACCTGCGCAAATACGGCCGGTCGCTGCGCGAGCACCAGTCACCCGGCTACATCACGCACCTCGCGACGTACGACGAGGACATCGAGGCGGCGCTCGACGTCATCACGGCCGAGCTCGGCGCCGCGGCGAGCGTCCTGCTCATGGCGCACTCGACCGGCGGGCTCATCACGTCGCTGTGGGCGGACCGCAACCCGGGGCGCGTGAGCGGGCTCGTGCTCAACAGCCCCTGGCTCGAGCTCCAGGGCTCGGCCACGGCGCGGTATCTCACGATGCCCGCGCTCGACTCCCTCGCCCGGCTCAACCCGCTCCTGCCGCTGCCCAACGTGGACCCGGGGTTCTACGCGCGCTCCTTGCGCGAGCTCGAGGCCGCACCGGACATCAACCCGCTGTGGCGGCCCGTCCCGGCGTTCCCCGTGCGCCCGGGCTGGCTGCGCGCCGTGACGGCCGGCCACGCGCACGTCGCGCGCGGGCTGCACATCGACGCGCCGATCCTCGTGATGGCCTCGGCCCGCACCACGATCTCACCGCGCTGGAACCAGACGATGCTCGCCTCGGACATCGTGCTCGACGTCGAGGCGATCGTGCGCCGTGCGATACGGCTCGGCCCCGTCGTGACGGTGGTGCGTTTCGACGGCGGGATCCACGACCTCGTGCTGTCTCCCTCGCCCGTGCGCGGGCACGTCTTCGCGGAGATCACGCGCTGGTGCGCCGTGTACGGGTGGGGCTAGGCGGGCTCGCTAGCTCGAGGCGAGCTGCTGCAGGGTGGGCCCGGCGTCGCCGATGCGCCAGACGCCCCAGCCGTCGACGTGCAGCGCCGCGTGCGAGGCGATCTGCGCCGCCGCGCTCGGATCGCCGAAGACCTCCCCGCTCGGTAGCTCGATGAGGCCGTCGCCGCGCAGCTGTGCCGTGAGCCGCTGACCACGCCGCTCCCGGAACCAGACGAGCTCGACGGGTCCGAGCTCCGCGACGATGGCCGCGAGCCGCGCGTTCGGCTGCTGGCGGGCGGCCGCGGTCGGGGCGGCGCCCGACGGGCGAGGTTCGGCGCCGTGGGTGCCGAGCGAGTAGGAGGACGAGGGCAGCGCCATCGGCGGCGGCAGGGGGCTGCGCGTCGCGGGCGGCGGGGCCGACGGCGGGATCCCGGGCTGGGCCGACGACGGGATCCCAGGCTGGGCGGGCGCCTGTGGAGCTGGGGCGGATGCCGGGGGGGCTGCTTGGGCGCGAGCCAGCGGGGCTGCCTGGGCAGGTGCCGATGAGGCTGCCTGGGCGGGTGCTGGCGCGGTCGCTGAGGTGGATGCGGGCGGCGTCGGCCGAGCGGGCGCCTGCGCGCGCGCCTGCGCGGACGCTGAGTTGCCCGACCCGCGAGAGTCCGGCTCCTCGGTCAGCTCACGCGCGTCCGGTGAGATGAGGGGCGCGTCCGAGGGGACGAACGTCGGGATGTACGCCTCGCCGCCCACGGAGGGTCGGGCGGGCGGCTGCGCGGACGGCCGTGACTGCGCGGGCTGCGCGGTGGGCTGCTGGGTGGGCGAGGCCACCGGTGCTCCAGACTGCGGCATGACGGACGTCCGCGGCGGCGGAGCGCCGGGCGGCGCGGCTGGCGGTGCAAGTGATGCAGCCGGTGGTGCGAGTGGGGCAGCCGGTGGTGCGAGTGGGGCAGCCGGTGGCGCAAGTGGTGCAGGCGGCGCGGACGGCGCCGACCGTCGGGCGGCCTGCACGTGCGGCGGCGCAGCGGCCGTCGGTGACGCCGAGGACTCCGCGGTGGGCGGTGTCACCCGGGGAGTCGTCGTCTGCGGCGGTGCGAACCGAGCCGTCGGCGACGCCGGCGAGGCATGCGCCTGGGGCACGGGAGCGTGGTTACGGTCGGGTGGCGCGGCCGGCGTCGGCCCCGAAGCGGCGGAGATGGCAGAGATGGTGGAGACCTCCGTCCCCGGAGCGCTCCCGTCGGTTCCTGTCGCGGCGAACGGCGACTCCTGCTGCTCGGCGGGCACCTCGGGAGCGGCGGCGAACCGGGAGAACGCCTTTCGCTGCTCGTCGTACGCCATGGCGGCCGCGAACGCCTCCTCGGAACGCACGAGCCGCAGGTTCGCCTGCTCCACCTGCCGGAGTTCGGCGATCGGCCCGGCGAGCGGCGAGATGTCGAGGTAGCGACGCCCACCGGCGCCCTGGATGACACCCATCTGCAGCACCTCGACCTGCCGCCCGGGGGCGCGCAGGAACTCGATCGCGTCGGCGACCTCCGCGTGCACGCTCGAGCACACGAGGAGCAGCCGCGCGCCGACCCGCAGGCCGCGGCGCGAGTAGGCGGCGGGCAGCGACTCGCGGAAGGCCACGAGGTCCACGCCGAACTGCTCGGCCCCCGCGTGGTAGAGCCGCGCGAGGTCGCCGGAGGTCAGCCGCCCGGCCTGGCCCGCGTACGCGAGCGCGCGGATGAGCGACTCGGAGTCGAGCTCGGCAACGACCTCGACGACCACGGGCTGACCCACGACGTCGAGCGCGAGCATGTGCGGCTGCTCGTCCTCGGGCGAACGGCGGGTCAGGACGGGGAAGAGGCCCTCACCCAGCAGGTCGGACAGGTGCTCCGTGACGAGGGCCGTGCTGTCCGGCGTGAAGCTCGCCGCGGCAGGCTGCATCGGCCGGACGAGCCGGGAACCGGTCTCATCGAGCTCGAAGAGCGGCACGGTGTCACTCCAGGCGGCGGGGATGGGCGGGGAGTATGCAGGCCAAAGGGGCACTCGGCGCCCCCGCGGCTCCTTCTACCGTCTCACAGAGACCAGGGGCACGATAGCGCCAATCAGGTTCACTCGTTCTGCCCAGGACATAGTGCGCATGGAAAGACACCGCGCCGCATTACAGACGCCGTATTACAGACGTTGCGCGAGGAGCTCCGCCAGGTGCTGGCCGCGGACCCCGGCGAGCTGATCGGCCTGCGTGCGGCACGAGTACCCGTCCGCTAGGTACACCGTCCCCTCGACCGCCTCACGCAGCGCTGGCAGCAGCTCGTGCTCAGCGACCTGGACCGAGACGTCGTAGTGCCCCTTCTCCATGCCGAAGTTCCCCGCGAGGCCGCAGCAGCCGGCGAGGGTGCGGATGCTCGCCCCGGCGTCCTCGAGCAGCGCCTTGTCCGGAGCGAAGCCCATGACGGCGTGGTGGTGGCAGTGCGGTTGCACGACGGCGGTCACGTCGGAGAGGTCCGGCACCTGCCACTCCTCGTCGGGGCCGAACGGGGCGGGCGCGCTGAGCAGCTCGGCGAGGGTGTGGGTCGCCTTGGCGATCGCGTGGGCGCGCGGGTCGGCCGGGAACAGCTCACCGAGGTCGGAGCGCAGCACCGCGGTGCACGAGGGTTCGAGGCCGACGATCGGGATCTGGTTCACCGCGTACGGCCCGAGCACGTCCATGAGCTCGCCGAGCCGCGACTTCGCGCCGTCGAGCTGACCGGTGCTGATCCACGTGAGCCCGCAGCACACGTCGCGCTCGGGCAGCAGCACCTCGTAGCCCGCCGCGTGGAGCACCTTCGCGGCGGCGAGCGGGACGCCCGGGTCGAGCGTGTCGCCGAAGCTGTCCACCCACAGCAGCACGTGGCGCCGGGTCGCGGTCGCCGACGACGTCGCCTGGTCGCCTCGGGCGTCCGGGTCGCGCTTCACGTCGTCGTCGGGCAGCGGGGCGACAGTCGCGAGGGAAGCGCCGTCGGACCCGAGCGCCTCCGCGACCCCGACGCGACGCGCGATCCCCTGCGCGCGGAAGGCCCGCCGCCACGGCGTGGGCGCGAACCGCACCATCTGGCGACGCGAGTCCATGCCGCCGAGCGTCAGCACGGCCTTCGCCGCGGGCCGCCAGCCGAGCACGACGTTCGCGAGCCGGGCCAACCCGGGGACACCCGTGACGAGTCGCGACCAGCGCGGCAGCCAGCCCAGCGCATAGTGGTTGACGGGCCGCGGCCGCCCGCGATAGGTCCGGTGCAGCACCTCGGACTTGTACTGCGCCATGTCGACGCCCGCGGGGCAGTCGGAGGAGCACGCCTTGCAGCTCAGGCACAGGTCGAGGGCCTCGTGCACCTCCGGCGAGGACCAGCCGCGCGTCACGAGCGTTCCGTTGGCCATCTCCTGCAGCACGCGGGCACGCCCGCGCGTGGAGTCCTTCTCGTCGCGCGTGGCGAGGTAGGAGGGGCACATGAAGGCGCCGGCGGCCGTGTTGTCCGCCCGGCACTTGCCGACACCGACGCAGCGGTGCACGGCCGTCGTGAAGTCGCCGTCGTCGTGGGCGAACGCGAAGCCGCTCGCGGCGGGCAGCGAGCGTGCGGCGGGGCGGCGCAGGTCGGCGTCGAGCGCGTTCGGGCGCACGAGCACGCCGGGGTTGAGCGTGTCCTCGGGGTCGAAGAGGTGCTTGAACGCACCGAAGAGGCCGATCGCCTCGGGGCTGTACATCACGGGCAGCAGCTCGGAGCGCGCGCGACCGTCGCCGTGCTCGCCGGAGAGCGAACCGCCGTGCGAGGCGACGAGGTGGGCGGCGTCGGTCATGAAGGAGCGCAGCGCGGCGCCGTCGCGCTCGAGCGGCATGTCGAGTCGCAGGTGCACGCAGCCGTCGCCGAAGTGCCCGTACGCGAGCCCGTCGATGCCGTGGCTCGCCATGAGCGCCTCGAGCTCGCGCAGGTACGCGCCGAGCTTCTCGGGCGGTACGGCGGAGTCCTCGAAGCCGGGCCAGGCCTGCGCGCCCGACGGCGTGCGCCCGCCGAGCCCCGCGCCGTCCTCGCGGATGCGCCACATGGCCACGGCCTCGGGCCCCGGGGGGAAGACACCGACGGCGGGGGTCCCGGCGTCGGCCGCGAGCGCCCGGGCACGGGCGAGCGCCTCGTCGAGGTCCGCGCCACCCACCTCGACCATGAGCCAGCCCTCGCCCGCGGGCAGGTCCGGGACGGCGGCGGGGCCCTTGACGCGGCGCACGACGTCGACGAGCCGGGCGTCGATGCCCTCGATCGCGAGCGGCGCGTGGGCGAGGAGGGCGGGTACGGCGTCGGCGGCGGAAGCCATGTCGCGGTAGCCGAGGACGACGAGCACCGGGGCCGCCGCGACGTCGACGAGCCGGATCTTCGCCTCGAGGATCGTCGCGACCGTGCCCTCCGTGCCGACGAGCGCCTTCGCGAGGTCGCGCCCCTTCTCGGGGAGCAGGTGCTCGAGCGAGTAGCCGGAGACCTGCCGGCCGAAGCGACCGAGCTCGGTGCGCAGCAGCTCGAGGTTGCTCGTCACGAGCGTGTCGAGACCGGGGACGACGCCGAGCCCCTGGGCGGCCGTGAAGCGCCGGCCCGTGCCGTCCACGACGTCGAGCTCGAGGACGTTGTCCGCCGTGCGCCCGTACGCGACCGCTCGGGGACCGCACGCGTTGTTGCCGATCATGCCGCCGAACGTCGCGCGTGCCTGCGTGGACGGGTCGGGGCCGAAGCGCAGGCCGTGCGGCGCCGCGGCGCGCTGCAGGTTGCCCATGATGACGCCGGGCTGCACGACGGCGGTGCGCGCCTCGGGGTCGATCTCCCCGATCGTGTCGAGGTGGCGTGAGAAGTCGATGACGACGCCGGGGCCGACGGCGTTGCCCGCCACGGAGGTGCCGCCGCCGCGCGAGGTGACGGGTGAGCTGGCGTCGCGGGCCGTCTCGAGCGTGGCGAGGACGTCGTCGGTGGAGCGGGGGAAGACGACGACCTCGGGCACGACCCGGTAGTTCGAGGCGTCCGCGGAGTACTCGGCCCGACGGCGCGAGGACGAGTCGACCTCACCCGCGACGGCGCTGCGCAGCGCGCTGACCAGTTCCTCGGTGGCGGTGGCGACGGACACGAGAGGCAGTCTCCCACTCGCGTGCAGGTGCCTGCCGCGACGTCCTACCCAGTGGCCCCGCCCTCCCCGCCCGTCGCAGATCGACGGAACGTCTCCAGCCCGTGGCACACAGCCTGGGCCGCTCCCCTGCGCGCTACCCGTTCGGCTCGAGGAGATCTCGGACAATAGTTGCGTATCGGGATGAACTGTGCCAGAATGGCACATACGTTCGGAATGGGTGGAGGGGAGGAGGTGCGGCGATGGCCGGGATGACGACGACGGCGGGACGTGGTTCCACCGTAGCCACCGCCCCTGACAAGCCTGCCCCCGGCTTCGCTCCGGTGCGCATGGCA
>Ga0160449_1000226_pt1 | contig 43231 bp, 26 predicted proteins | sample HID1975I_E1MG_FD_108216 | JGI IMG/M metagenome (GOLD analysis project Ga0160449, IMG submission 108216) | Enriched soil microbial communities from UW Madison campus, WI, USA - HID1975I_E1 MG | ecosystem: Environmental > Terrestrial > Soil > Unclassified | place: USA: Madison, Wisconsin...
GAAGTCGTTACAATTCCAGAAAAACCAAGTGCAGAATTGTTTATAGGACAGTTTACAGGTTTAAAAAGAGCAGATGCAGATTATATTCCGTTTTATATTGCTAATTATACTTTGGGAGCTGGTTTTGCAGGACGTTTAATGCAGACAGTTCGCGATAATGATGGTTTGACCTATAGTATTTCGTCAGGAATTGGCGGAAATATTCAGACAGGTGGTTACTGGTTTGTAAACGCTTCTTTCAACCCAGGATTATTTCAAAAAGGTTTAGATGCGACGATGGTTCAGGTTGATAAATGGGTAAAAAACGGAATTACGGCAGAAGAATTAGAAAATAAGAAAACCAACTTAATAGGAAGTTTTAAAGTTGGAATGTCCACGACAAACGGAATGGCAAGAACAATTTTGAGTTTTATAGAAAGAGGTTTAGAGCCAAACTATATTGACCAATATCCAAAAGATATTCAAAAAGCAACTTTACAGCAAGTAAACGATGCGATTAAGAAATACATCCAACTGGATAAAATGATTATCATTAAATCTGGTTCTCTTGACCAAAACGGTAATCCCTTGAAGTAGTTTTTTTAAGTGGCAGTTTACAATCACAGCTTTCAGTTAGTAACCTAATCTGTGATTGTAAACTGAGACTAAAATCATCAATCACTAATCGTCTTTCATTATTTCATTTTAGAATCTGAATTAGTAAGCCATTTTCTATGAAAGACCTTTTAAGAGCTGTCGGCAAGCAGCTCTTTTTTTATTTGGATTTAAGCTAAAACTTTCCTGATGAAAGTTTTACGATCTTTATTTTTTAGATTCGTTAGTACAAAACGCGCTGTAATTATTTTCCTAAATGATATTTTGAATCAATCGCCATTAGTAATTTTTTAAAGAGCTGAATCAAACGATTTCTAATGAAGTTGAGAATTAGTGTTATGTCTTTAGATAATGAATTTAATACTTTATTATTACCAAAAAATCCTCATTTTCAAATTTCGAAAATGAGGATTTCTTAAAATTATATTTTTACCAATTTAATATTCCATTATTGTCTGGAATGTATCCCGTAAAAGAGGTTATTTGTTTGTAATCTACAAACAATTCTTCACCAGCTTTTATTTCACAACTAGCTCTTAATTCTAGTCTATTTTCTTGATAAATTACAATTGTATTTGGATTTGAAGAATGATTACAATACCTTCCGAGAGCATCTGTCTCCCACCAAGGTTTCAACATTTTTTCCTGAAATAAATATCTGGACTTTTTACTTAATGGTTTATCACTTATCCAAATGCCAATATATTCGTTAAGTTGAATGTTTGTTGTCGCAGTTATCTTGATATTTTTAAGATCACTTTTATCGATTACATACTTCATTTTTAAACAGGATCTTTTGGTTTAATGTTATGTGTCAGCACACCATTTGCAAAGTAGGTATGAGAAGGACTTAAAGACATCGGATAGATATTTCGTTTTTCCCTATTTACAGTTACAGAAGTTACAGAAATAATTCTTTGGTCAATTCCGTACAAATTGTCACCAACAACCACTTCACCAATTGGGATGAATTTCCAAATACCATCTCTCTGAATTAATTGTGAGTGTAAAGGAGTAGCTTCTAATAATCCGTCATTAATTATAATAGTTTCATAAGCTATTTTTTTCTCAATGTTGGTAATTGGAGCAATAATCCTATTCTCCGATAAATGACTGCATGACCATTTGTATAATTCTGTTACATCATTAGTATCATTTAGAGTATCAATTTCAGCTGAAAGTAATAACTCATCAATTTGTAATTCCTGAATTGGTTTTTGAGTGCCATTTGGTAATGTTATTAAAGTTCCTTCAATGAAACAAATTATTACTGGATCTGTAACCCAATATTCCTGTGAAGAGAAATTAGAATAATTTCCTGCTGCATCGTAGCAACGTACTTGGTAAGCATATGATGTGTTAGCATTTCCACTGTCATTGTATGTTCTGGCAGTTCCAGTATATCTGGTAGACCATGTTGAACTGCTGGTAGTTCTTCTTTGTAATTGATAACCAGTCACCCCTACATTATCGCTAGAAGCACTCCATGCAATGTAAATTGAGTTTTGAGGAGATCCTGGCCCATAATCCAAACTAGTTATGGTTGGTGCATTTGGAGGAGTAGTATCAACAGTACTCACATATTGATATAGAACATTAGAGAATATTGATGTATTAATCGCATCTTCAATCATATACCAGGTAGTTACTGTAGGAACGGCCACACTTCTTGGAGAATTTGAACCTGCAGTATCATTCGTCCACGGACCTGTTGCAGATGTAGTGCTCTTTTTTATTGTTAAAGTTGAAGGAGAATATCCAGTTCCACCTATTGTGAAGTAAAGATAACCATTACTGTAACTAGTTATAGTAATTGATGGCGCTGTTGCTGTATGATTGTATCCTCTCCATTCACTTATTGTGGCAGGATTTGTACTGGAAGGTTTGGATGGACTATTTGGGTTTATTGTTGCATAAGAGCCATTTTCAGCAGCATCTAGAGATATAGATGCTGTCCTGGCTCTACCTAATTCTTGATTGATATCTCCCATTGAAAGGGGACCAGTTGTTGAAAGTGCCATTTTTACTTTAAGTTTAAATGTTTAAGAATAAGTTTTAATTTTTTATCCTGTTCTTCGATTTGTAATTGTTGTTGCTTTACAGCTTCAAATAATACCGCAACAGCATTTTGATATTTAACAGCTTTGGTTCCGTCTTCGCGGGTTAGTACTAACTCTGGGAAATTTTCTTCAAGTTCTTGCGCAATAAAACCTATATTGTCCTTTTGGTCATTATCAATTCTGTCGTATACAACTCCTCTTGAAGCCTGAATTCTTTCGATTACATTTGAAATTGGGCGAATATTTTCTTTTACTCTGGCATCAGAAAAGGCAGTAACATCGCCCGTAACTGTTAAGGAAGCTCCAGTAATTGCTCCAGAGAATGATGAATAAGAGGAATAATTACCAGAGTGTAAAATATCGTACCATCCATTCCACGTTGTATCAATTCCTTTGCGTAATCTTAATCCTGGTAATCCAGAGCCATTTACACCACTTTCATTTCTAAAGGCTAATTGATATGATGAATCACCTGTAGATCCTGAATTTCCGTCCCATGGAGAAAAAGTCATAACTCCGCCATAATTTCCAGAACCTCCAACAACTGATGAATTAACGAAATCGAAATTAACCGATCTTGCAAATGTATTTGGCAAACGATCACTTAAAGTTCGAGGTCCATCTGTAAATGCTATTCTTCTTGAAGATGTTGCTGTTTCTGCATTTCCACCAATATTTAAAGAACCAGCTGTTCCTGTTATACCTGTTCCGTTTCCACTAAAATTATTAGCAATTACGGTACCTGTACTAGATTGAATTTTAACTGCATCGCATGAAAAGGCATAAGTTGATGTGTTCCCGGTAATTGGATTTGTTCCTTGATTGACTCCCCACAGTATTGGATAAGCAGCAACATCGGTTCTATTAGCTAACAAATCTACTAATCTAGAAGAACCACCAGCGCTGCCAGTAATATTTATTCCCCAATTTCCACTTGCACCTGAACCTGTTAAAGTGGGTGAATATGCATTGTAATTTCCACTATGCAATAATTGTCTCCAAGGCGTAAATATTGTTCCGCTAGAACTCCATCCTCTAAACCATAATGAATCGTTATTATGACCTCCTGCTATTTGTAATCCAGTATCAATTCCTTTGGCAACAATTAGATTATTGTATGACGATCCTGGGCCATTTGTTCCTGTTGAATTAACATTGTAGAAACCCGATGTAAGGGCAGTATTGTAATTAAGATCTGATCTTACTCCATCTTGATGAGGAACTTTATCAGTATCATTTGTCGGAATTGTAATATTTGCAGAACCATCAAATGAAACACCATTAATTGTTCTCGCTGTTTGTAATCTAGTAGCTGTTGCAGCATTTCCTCCAATACTGAACGTTGGTGAGATACCCGTTAGACCTGATCCATTTCCCGTAATTGTTCCTGATGTCCAGATTCCATCACCAATTGCTGATTTAGCTACTCCATTATTACACCAGACCATCTGATGTCCACCAGCCATAGTTCCTTCTGATGGATTATTGGTGTGTTTATATGCGAGACCATACAAAGTGCCAAAATTTGAACCATCAACAGAGCTTCTATAAGCCGTTCCAATAGACCAAATGGATTGCGTTTTTGTAGAATCATAAGTTCCAAAAATACCTTCAGAGCGATCAGTTCCAGGGAATATAATATCTCCACTCATTGTTCCGCCAGCTAATGGCAATTTTGTTGAGTCGGCGATAGAGATGTTTGCAGAACCATTAAACGATACTCCATTAATTGTTCTTGCGGTCTGAAGAATAGTTGCTGTTGAAGCATTCCCTGTTAAAGCTCCAGAAAAAGCTGGTGCAGTAGCTGTACCTGTAAAAGTAGGAGAGGCTAGAGGAGCCTTTAAGGCATCATTTCCATTTAATTTATTAATAGCCGTTAAAATTGAATCCGTCGCAGCGATAGTACCCGGTGTTGAAGTATAACCAGTCAATACCGAAGCAATTGATCTTGCATTTGAAAAATATAAGTTGCCAGATTCAGGAACATTCGCTGTAGTTAACGCCTGCCAAGTTTTATCTCCTCTCCAGTATTGAGAGGTTGTACCCACAGCAATACTATTTTCTTTTGTTGAATCAGCAATCGTAATGTTTGCAGAACCGTCAAAAGAAACTCCATTAATTGTTCTAGCAGTTGTTAATTTCGTAGCTGACAAGACATTTTTAGCAGCATCGGCAGTATTATCGACACTTCCAAGACCAACATCGGTTTTGGCTAATGTAACAACGCCAGTTTTTCCTGCAACGCTGTCTACTGCACCGCTTGTAATGTAGACATAAGCAGATCCTCCCCAACGATAGGTTTTGTTAGTGTCTTTCGCAATATAAATTTTTCCAGTTTCGCCTGTTGCCGGAAAACCAGCTAGATTTGTAAATTCCAATACATCATCTACATAGCTTGGCAGTTGTGATGTTAAAATGATACCGCTGGCATCAAGTGTAGCCACTCCGTTTGCTGCACCTTTTTCGCTAGATGCAATTCTTGCAGTTGAATCTGCAGCATTGATTGTAATATTTGCAGAGCCGTCAAAAGCAACACCATTGATAGTTCTGGCAGTTGTCAGTTTAGTTGCTGATAAAACATTTTTAGCGGCATCAGCAGTATTATCTGCATTAGGTAAACCAACAGCAGTTTTGTCGAGTGTCTGCCAACTTTTATCACCTCTAAAATATTGATTTGTAGTGCCTGTGGCAATGTTAGCCTGTTTTGAGTTTAACTGCGTCTGAATGCTAGATGTTGCATCATTAAAAGTATTTTGATTCGCAGTTTGAAATTTTCTCGATGCAGTTTCATTAATTTGGTCAGCCGTATAATCTCCTGTTTGAGATGTAACAGCTCCGTTACGGCCAAAAACAGTCGTAACAGCATTTGGCGGAGTCAACAATTCTTGCCAGTCGCTTATTAATGCCGGGTTTGTTCCTTTTAAGACATAAGACTTATTTACATCACTTCTAATAGCCATATCTCCTGTTTCAGCAATTAATGCTAACATGGCAGTCTGTGAAGCCACTACGAAGGTGTTTTTAATAGCTATTAAGGGCAATTGCGCGGTGATAAGTTTTCCGTCTGTTCCCAATCCCGCATAACCATTAACTGCATTTTTGTTTGCAGTATTTTCAGGAGTAAATCCAAGAGCAGATTGTTTTGCGTTCCAAGTGGCCTTTTCAGTATCAGAAACAAAACGATTGCTTGCATCCTGTGCAATGATACTTGGAGCATGAGTTGTTGGATGTGTATAATTTGCTAGTGTTGCTAGGCGTGCAATTTCTGAATCTGAAAGAAGGCTTTTTCCTGTGACTTTGTCAACTTTATTGTTTTGCAATACTTTCCCCATTTCTGCAGATAATGCTTTTGCAGATCCTCCAGTTGTAAGGTCATTTACCAAAATATTATTTAGAGATGTTTGGATTGCTTCAATAGCATCAACTAATTCCTGAATGGTATTTAAGTTTACATTGTCAGAAACAAGTAAGGCATTAATATTGTCAATAAGACCTTTTAAGATTTTACCTTGTCTAGCATCAAGAGATTTGCCTTCTAGGGTATAATCCAATGCATTGTAGCTGATATTCTTAATATTGCTAAACTCTAATTCGCCATTTGAGTTTGTAATTAAAATTTGATCAGGATTGTTTGTTTCTAGGTCGGATACTTTTATCCTATTATGATTTGTATTCATATGAATTGATTAAATTATTTAGTTTTTACTGGTTTTAGAAAGAATAGAAATAAGTTGAAGCTTTCTTATTTAAAGTAAAATAGATAGATTTCTCTCTGAATTATGGACAGTAAATAATAAAGGATAAAGGAGAATTTAAAGTTCTATTCGCCAATTTTAGCTAATAAATAATCTATCTGAGCTTGCTGTTCTTTTATTGCTTCCACTAAAAGAGGAACAAGTTTTGCATAATTAACAGTTAAGTAGTTTTCACCAGATTTAGAAATTTCATTTCCGTCTTCTGTAATTTTCCTATCAAATGGAGCTGTAGTAACCACTTCTGGTAAAATAGCTTTTACTTCTTGTGCAGAAAGCCCGATTTGCAAATCGGTAGATTTATAACCAAAGCTTTTAGCTAAACGATTGTTTTTATAGTAAAAACCGTTTAGGGTTTTAATTTTATCAATAGCATTGGTGATATTACCCTTTCTAGTTTTTAATCTTTCATCAGAGTAATAAGCTATTACATCTCCAGTGGCAGTAATATTGTTATTAACTAAAAGTTGTTTATTTCCATAAATTTCTACGTTTGTGGTGTTTTGCATCCAAATACCCCCTCCATAAGTACCATTGTACCAACCAGAATTTCCTCCAGATCTAAACCATCCATTACAAGAAAAAGAGTTTGCGACTCCTTCATCATATCCAGCGGCAAATCGAGATCCAGTAACGGCTCCAGAAGTCCAAATTCCTGTACCAATTGCTGTTTTTGTGTAGCCGGCTTCCATTACCAACAATTGATGACTAAGTCCAGCTATTGACTGGCCGCCAATATTAGAGTGTGTCCAGGCTAATCCGTAACAATTACCAGATGTTGTGCCGTCTGATGCTAATTTGTAGGCATCTCCCATCGAAAAAACACCTTGGTATCGAACATCAGAGTAGCGTCCAACTATTCCACATCCATAATCATCATCAATGTAGAAATTGCCATTTGCTCGGGATGCTCTGTCAGAAACTCTAGAAGAATCTACTCTAAGTCCATAAGTATTATTTCCGTTCCACCCCATGAGTGCTGGAAAAGTAGGTGTCCAAGGAATTTGAGAATTCGAGTTGTTTACTGAAGTGCCTGAAGGCGATACTGATGCTGAAGCGTCAAAAATAGTATGACCAGCACCATAATTATTCCAATTCATCTGGTTTGCTATTGTTGCAGTACTGGCATTTCCTGATAATGGACCTACAAAGTTTGATCCAGTAAAAACACCATTTGCGCTAATACTGGCAATGTTTGTATTCGCCAAACGAAATACCCATCCTCGATTTGAAGCGCCTTCCATTGTAAAATAGGTTGCCCAATCTCCACTTACAGATCCATGTCCGCCATAATTTGAAGTTGTAGCAAACATTAAACCATATGAAGGTCTTCCACTTGTGGCACCAGCATATAAGGAAAGACCTTGCCCATCTCCTGTGGTTTGTGCTATACCTAGAGCTGTACTTGTACTTGATCCTGATGTAATGAAATTTCCATTATCAGCGAAAATAAATTTTGAACCAGCATTTGTGGCATTGCCAAAATGAATTCCAATTGAATCTGTACCATATTGACCAGCAGCTCCTTGAAAGTAGCTTAAGCCAAATCCATCAGCATCACCAAAAGACCAAATTCTGTTTCTGGTATTAGTGGCATAACTTGCAGTTTGAAAGCCAAGACCAGAAGAAACTACACCAGTAAATTTTGAATATGTTTCATAATTAGCGTCAGTTATAAATCGTCCCCAAGTACCCCAAGTGTTGTTATCTCCATTATGTGTTCTAAATCTGACATCGGCTACACCTAAACCATCTACTCCAGCACCATAGTTAGAATTGAGTTGTAAACTATATCCTCCCGAACCAAAATGTATCAATTGACCATTCAAAGGGCAATTATTTGCATATGAAAATCCAGATTTGTTTTCTCCAATAGTGTTAGCATCATACCCAGGAGCATTAATCCAGCCATCATACCATCGATTTGTTGCAGTAGTGGCTAATCCTAAAGCATTTATGAAATTTGCGGGTGTATAATATCTTAAATATTGATCATCAGATGCATAAATTCTATTGATTGGAGTAGTTCCACTATCTCCAGAAATAGTATTAATCCATCCTGCCTGAATATAGCCATTGCCATCAGTTCTGACAATTTTATTCGCCTCATTGTTTGTTGACGAATGAACGGCTAAGCCACCCGCGGTATTTGCATTTCCAGTTACATTGATAGCCCATGTGCCTGAAGCCCCTGAACCTGTAGCAGATGCTTTCGAATTTAATTGTGTCTGAATTGAACTTGTAGCATCATTAAACGCTTGTTGAGTTGCAGACTGAAATTTTCTTGATGCTGTTTCAATAATTTGATCTGCATTGTAATCACCAGCTTGAGCCGTAACTGCACCATTTCTTCCAAAAACTTTTGTTACTTCACTGGTAGGAGACAATAATTCCTGCCAATCATTTAAAATAGCTGAATTTGAACCTTTTAAGATAAAAGATTTACTTAAATCAGTTCTTACTGCAATATCTCCTGTTTCTGCAATTAATGCCAACATTGCAGCTTCTGAAGCTACGACGAAAGTATCATTTACTGTAATGGCGGGAAGCTGAGAAGAGATTAATTTTCCATCTGCTCCTAAACCAGCATAACCATTAGCAGTATTTTTGTTTGAAGAATTTTCGGGAGTAAATCCCAAAGAGGCTTGCTTTGTATTCCAATTTGCTTTTTCAGCATCAGAAACAAATCGATTTTCTGAATCTTGTGCAATAATATTTGGAGCGTGAGTAGTTGGATGAGTATAATTTGAAAGTGTTGAAAGACGTGCAATTTCTGAATCAGAAAGGAGACTCTTACCTGTAACTTTATCAACCTTGTTGGTTTGTAAAGCTTTTCCCATTTCAGCCGATAAAGCTTTTGTTGTGCCACCAGAACTTAAATCGTTTACTACTATTGTGCTTAAAGAATTACGAACCACTTCAATCGTATTTCCTAATTTTTGAAGCGTATTTAAATCGACATTATCAGTAGCAAGCAATTCGTTTGCATCATCGATTAAATCTTTTAAAACTTTTCCTTGCCTTGCATCCAAAGCCTTGCCTGGATCAATATAATCAAGGGAGTTGTAACTGATATCGTTTATGTCGCTGAATTCTAATTCACCATTGGTGTTGGTCTTTAAAATTTTGTTTTGTTCATTTTTTTCTAAGTCAGCGACTTTTATTCTGTTATGATTAGTATCCATTTTTTATTTATTGATAATTGCTATATGTTAAAAGCTTTTCTTTTAGAATGATATACACGTAAATCCAAATTCAACATTCTTTTTTTTGACTAAAGATTATTTGAAAGTCAATTTCAAAAGAATGTTTTGTAGAATTTGGATTAAATATGTTTAGCGTTTTAAAAGAAGAAGCTATTTTTATTACTTATAATTGACATTCGATTTTAATTATCATTATGATTTGCTTCTTTATAGTTATGAGTTAAAATTCCATTCGCGAAATAGGTGTGAAATGGGTTTAAGGTCATTGGATAGATATTTCGTTTTTCTAAATTCACAGTTACAGAAGTAACAGGAATAATTTCGCCGTCTATCGTATATAAATTATCTCCAACTTCTATATCTCCTAAAGAAATAAATCTCCAATAGCCACTACGCTGAATTAATTGCAAATGAGTAGGAGTAGCTTCCAATAATCCATTATTAACGATAATAGTTTTATTGGCAACTTGTTTTGTAATTTTTGTAATAGGTGATATAATTCTATTTTCAGTTAAATACTCACATGACCATTTGTATAATTCATCAGGAATATTGGTATCATTGAGCGTTTCAATTTCCGCAGAAAGTAATAGTTGTTCGAGTGTAAGCTCTTCAATTGCTTTTCTTGTTCCGTCAGGTAATGTGATGAGTGTGCCTTCAATAAAACATCCTCCAGGGCCGCCACCGCCACCAGTAGGAGGCGTATAGGTGATTTCACAAGTCCCTGCATTATTTGCATAAGTCTGGACGTTAGCTGCTAACCATGCGTCTGCCTGAGCATTTGCATCTACCTGACTTACTGTAGAAAAAAACTGATTAGGAAAGGAAGTAAGTGTAACAGTACTTCCGCTATATCCAGTGCCACAGTTATTTTTTTTTGCACTTAGTTTTTTTTCTACACTATAATATCTTGTACTTGGAGCACATGTAACTGTATCTAAAACGGGTGCAATATAATCTGGATCTGTTACAACATTAGGTTTTGTTTGTCCAGCAGAACTCCCGTCATCGGTATAATATAATTCGAGGTTCGCAAAAGATTTATATCCTGTATATCCCATATTTTTTTTTTTTTTAATATTTAATTACGATTTGCCCTGTAGAAGAATCTTTGATGTAAGTGATGAATCCGAGATTAGTAACAGCTTCAATATTTTTCGATAGATTGGTACCCTGAATTGGTACTTTTTTAGAGAAGTTCTTTTGATCTACCAAATTACCGCCAACGTTAATAATGTCATATCCGGATTTTTCCATTATACCACCTTGATATGTAACTATTTCAACATCAATATTTCCGGTGCCTAATGTTCTGTACCATGATCCCGCCATTCTTACCTGAACAGTATTTAAAGTAGGGTAGTCTGCTGTTATTTTGCTAAAATTGACAAGACAGCTTTCTACACCATTTGCCTGTGTATTATCGCCTGCCCACATAATGTATGAATTGGCAGCCTGAGCGTTTTCCGGAATTTCGTTGTTAAATCCGTGACCCCATCCCATCCATTTGTTATCCAGAGAAGTTCCGGAATTTACGATCCCGGTATAAGTATCAAAATCCTGTCCAGCTCCTAAAGCCCATTTGTAGCGAATGACCATATAGTTAAAAGGAGATAGCGTCACAGTAGGTTCAACAACACATGAAGGGTTTGCTCCTCTCCAGGATGTAACCCTGCAGGTTCCGGCATTATTGGCATACGCCTGAACATTTGCTGCTAACCATGCATCGGCTTTTGCATTGGCATCTGCAACACTTACATTGGATACAAACTGATTGGCATTTGCGGTAAGCGTTACGGAACTTCCTTTGACTCCGGCAGCACAGTCATTTTTTGTTGCAGTCAATGACTTTGCAATGTTATAATATTCCATATTTTATTTAATAAATGATTATAGTTTGTCCTTTACCATTTCAGGTGAAATAGTTTGAATGAAGAATATTCAGTAAAATTTGTTCTGATAATTTTTACGAATAAATCTTAATTGCTTCGAAGGACATAAAGTTATTTTCCAGCCCTGAGGCTAAATTTTACGAATTGCAATGCCAATTCGTTAGAAGCTCCGCCAAGAATAAATGCAAGCCAGATGTTTAGATTTGCCTGCAAAAACTGACTGGTAAATCTGAAGAAGATGAGCGAAATGAAAATCCGATGGTAAGATTGACTAGATTATCCTGCAATAAAAATGACCAGGACCAACGATATGGAGTATCTGTATTATACTTGTAATTGAATTTCGCCCGAATTATCACAGCAGTAAAAGCTCCGATAAAAGCTAAAAGGAACCACGTTAAAAAAACTAACAAATTAGTGGCTCCTGATAGCTGTTCTAAAACTGTTTTCAAGAATTTATTCTGCTTCCTGTTTTACAATTTCGCCGGTTTCAATATTCACACGAATATCTCCGTATTCTTCTTTAATTGCTCTTTCTAGCTCATTAAAATTTTGCTGTTGAACTGCAATCTGACTTAAAATATCGGCTTTTTGAAACTCGTATTGAATAGACAATTCTCCCAACGATAATCTTGCCTTATCCATAAAGACATTAAAATCTTGTAATTTCTTTAATTGTTCTGCGTTGATTGTTTTTGCTTCTTCTTTATTGATTTTTGTATTTTCCATTTTTTATTATTGTTTTTTTATTTTGATTTTTAATGTTTAATTATAAACTCGAATTTCTACAAATATTGACATACTATCGGTTGCGCTTCCGCCATTTTGAACTCTAAATTCTATGGTGTCAACGCTTTGAACACCAACAGACAATGTTCCTCCAGCACTATAAATAACACCATTTGCAAATGATCCAAGACATACAGTTTTTAAAGTATTAAATGTGCCTGCTAAAGTCATTGCATAATAACCAGCACTTATTCTTGAAAAAGTTGGAACACCTCCTAAAGTGTTTTCTAATATTAATGCGGTTGGAGGATTTGTTCCGGATTGTGTCAATTTGGCAGTATAGACCTTATAGGGTAATGCTTGAGGAGAAGATGTTGTTACAGAGCCATCTGCCATTAAATATTGAGAACTTGTACCGCCAGATTTAATAAAAGCACTCCCGGTTACATTGCCTGCTAAAGTCCAATTTGTTCCATCATGTTGGGCTTTTATTGAACCTGTACCATTAGCAAGAATAATATTGTTTGTAAGGTTTGCTGCTAATCCATTGACATTTGCACCAACAATAGTATTACCTGATCCAGTCGTTATACCTCGAGCTGTATTTCCTCCTAATGCTGAGTTATTACTTCCTCCTGTAGAATTTAAATCTTGAAAAGAATTGGCTCCAAAAGAAGAGTTATTATTTCCTTGACAATTAGATAAGGAATATGATCCAGAACAAGTATTAGAGTAACCGCTTGAGTTCTGTGATAATGCCCAATAACCAATTGCTGTATTTTGTTGACTATTAGTGCTTTGCATTACATAGGTACCTATTGCTACATTGGCGAATCCAGTTGTGTTTCCTCCCAAGGAATTGGCTCCTACTACAACATTAGAATGTCCTGTTGAATTATTAGTTAATCCACCATACCCAAAAACTGTGTTTTGACTACCAGTTGTATTTGATGTTAAACAAAAATCTCCAAAAGAAGTATTTGATGCAACTGATCCATTACCATTATTCCAAAGAGTTTTTTTAGTATTATTATATTCCAAATGAGGTATATTAGGAAAAGTATTTGCAGCAACAAATGCAGTAGTTGCTAACTGATCTGTATTTGTTCCAACAGCTGCAGTTGGAGCAGTTGGTACTCCCGTAAATGATGGAGCATCTATTTTTGCATAGGCAGACAAATCAACCGCACCACCAATTTTCTTCTCAACCCCATCACTTCCCATTACATACAAATCAGTAGTACCGTTTGTTTTGGCGTATAATTTTGCATGACCAGCCATTGCAGTTGCAGAATCAGAACCTGCTAAAGTTAAAAAACCGTCTGTAATATCGGCTTTTTCATTTAAGGTTGTAAACGAAGTTCCAGACACGTTTCCATCATGGGTAATAAAGGCTTTCTCTACTGTTTTTTTCTGAACACTAATTGCTTTTCTATTAAGATCGTCACTACCTGTATCAAAAGTGGAAGTTGTAGCATTTGAACTAGAGTTTTGAACTAATTTTAAACAGTTCGCACTATTATTTTTGGTGATAGTTAAAACATCCTGAACTGCATCATTATGTGTTAAATTTAAAGCTCCGTCTTTAGATTCGTTTCCAGTACTATGAATTACTTTTGTGTCTTCTGCGTATGTTTTAGGATCAAGAGAACCGTCTCCTTTTACAAATTTATCTTCTGTTCCGCCGGAAGTAACAAATTTAGAAGCTGTAACATTTCCTTCTTTATCTATTTTTGCCTTTACAACATTATCTTTCGTTACCTGTAAAGCATCTCCGGTAGAAGTTGCTGTAGCATTTACAGAAACTCCAACACCAGCTCCGCTGTTTGATAATTTAACACCAGTCCCTGTTGCTGTATTTTGAACCGAAATACCGCTTCCTGCGCCGCTAACCGTTACATCCAATACTTTTGCGCCTGCATCTGCACCGCTGTTGGTTAATACAATTCCGCTTGTTGAAGTTGGAGTAATGTTGTTGAAAGTCAGAATTCCGTTTTTGGTTTCGTTTCCTGATGTATGTAAAAAACTTCCGAAATCAATTTGCTGACCAGAGCCTCCACCTGGATTAGGTGTTAAGTTTTTATACCAATAATCTACTTCAATATTTCTGTTATCGATATTATATGAGAATGTGATTACTGCGGTATCGTAATTGATAATGTAATCTCCTTCATCAGTTTCGTTTTCTTTTTCTAATAATAATTGCCCATTTTTAAATGCTTTCACACTAAAATTGACCGGCAGTTTTTGTAAAGGCAAAGTACTGCCTGTAAAATTGTCAAAATGCTCTTTAATAGGCATATAACTATTACCCGTGATAATACCAATATTTTGTAGACCTGTACGTAAGAGAGCCGGAGTTACATAATGCTGGTCATCTGTGCCCGTTTCAACCATTTGAAAATTGGCTTTGTCTTCGTCTTTATGAACAAAACTGTCAAAGATTTCTTCAAAGTCATTTTCTGAAGGGATATCAGCATTTTTGAATTTATTGCCAATGTTAATTCTGCTTGTTGCCATGTTATTTAATTTTATTTTCTTGCTGTAAATATTTATTTGATCAACTGATTTAAAATACCAATGAAATAATTCATTGGTATTTTACTTGAGCTTTTAAAGGGTTAGAATTTTTTCTTCGCTGCTGTACATTCCCGAAGAGTTTTCGGCAATTACTTTGAAATGATGGTAGATTCTTTCGTCATCAGCATTTTTGATAATCAATTCGTCTGTTGCTAATTTCGTTTCTAATAAAGTCAGTATAACTGTTTCTTCATTTGAAACTTTTTCCTGAATCTTATCCCAGTTTCCTTGATTATTCATTTTGTACAAATGATATTTCCCATTATGAACTGTTTTTTCCCAACTGAAAACAACTGGTTTCACAACAGATTCATTTTCTCCGCTTACATCAATAGAAGCGGTTAATACTGGAGATTCTGGCGAAACAGTATCGGCAATTACTGTTGCAGTAATTTTTGACGGCTGCGATGGCGTGTAATCAATATTAATAATCGGATTTAGATCTGTTGAACTCGGATCAGCATATTCAATTTCTCTTGAAACTGTGATTCTGTAAAAAATACCTTCTCCGAAAGGAATGTTTTCCAAATCATCAAATTCATCGTAAACTGTCCAGACGCTATTAAAATCAGTAGATAAAGTATCTTCGGTAATCAAAATCTCTTTGACAGCGGTCATAGTTCTGATAGACTGCGCATCCAACATGTTTTTTGCACGATAGATATTGATTTTTCTAATTTTATATTCCGGTTTGTAAGCGTTCAGTTCAATCTGAATAGCAGGTTTAATTCCTAATACTTCATTTTCCAGAACAGGCATAATTCTCTTAATCTCCGGTGTTTGCGGCGGATTTGATGCCACAAGTTTTACAGGACCTAAAAATGTACTGAATTCGCTGAAATTCAATTTAATATCCATTTCACGAACACCATAAAAATAAATGTCCTGTGAATTTCCATCCAGATTAAAATCTGTAAACTGGGTTTTGAAATGGGTTGCATCTGTGATTTTCATCATCGGAGCAATGTCCAATTCCGGATCAGGATATTTTAGAACGTTTCCATCTTTGTCTTTGATCGTCTGTTTTTTATTGACAGGAACATAATCTTCACCTTTAATGTACTCATAAATAATTGGCACTTCGGTAAGCGGTACGAAAGTCGAATGAATAACCTGTTCTATAAAATGAATAGCCAACAGATCTTCAGCAATTCCTGCTTCTTTAGGAATAATGATTTGATTTAAAGTACTTAAAGTTTCTATTTCAGGAACATTTTCATTTTGTGCCGCATTATGCCATTTGATGAATTCATTAATTTCAAATATCAAAAGTTCACTGTCAGGAACAGGGAAATGATAATTTTCTTCAGAGATACTTTCCGGCGGATATTTGGCATAATTAGCCACATTCTGAAGTCCGTTAAAGTCTAAGAAATTCTCCCATCTGTTCGTAAAATAAGCTTCATTATTTCCGCCAAGTTTATTCAGCGCTTCACGAATTGTTGCAATTGTTGCCGTTTTGTATAAAGCATTTAATAACGCCTGATCATTGGCTCTGTAATACAACATTCCGTAAGGCTGATGCGTATATCTGGTTGTGAGCGTATAGGTTGATCGGTTAAAGAAATCAGGTCTTGTTGCATACAATGGTCCTTTTACATCTTCAGGTTTTACAGGTTTTTCAATTCTAACCGCATACATTGGACTAGGAACACTTATTCTCGAATCATAATCTAAATAATTCGAATGGCTGCTGATTCCGAAAATGGAGTAATGTGTATTTTCTCCTTCTCTTGGCTGAATTTTCGCCGCTGTAATTCCGTTTGACGGATCTGCAAAAAGATATACTTTATAGCCCGGATAATAATTTACTTTTTTAGTACCTGTAATAATTTTATCATAAGAAGGATCTACCAATTGAGTACCATCCTTTTTAATTTTAAAATTCGGATCATTTATGTAAACAACTAATTCTCCGGTTGTTTCTTTAGATTCTGTTTTAACAACTTTAAATTCTTTTCTTGATTTTACTGGAATCGGATTTGAACCATTAAAGCAACTGTCAGTAAATAACCGAACCGAACCAGCCATCCATTCTACAGAGTGTCCTTCATTTGTATATTGAGGATGCTGTTCGAGCTCATATCCATTAAATGTCAGTTTATACAAACCAAAATGTTTCTTTTCTGCTTCAGGCAGGAGAATAGGCTCTTCATTATCATCCAAAATATATTGTCCGTTCGAGTCTACCTGATACGCTTTTTCTAAAACTTCTTCAATTAAAACATTATCTCTCCAGATTCCTCTTGTTTTTTCAATTTGTAAAGTATCATTTCCCTGACTGTCTTTTTGCGAAATAATTTCTCTGTTAATGGTTTTAAGTGCCTGTGGAACCTGAACCTTAAAATTAAGCGGACTTGGCTGATTCCAGTTTTCAGGGGTTAGCATATTTTCGACTATAGTACACAAATCGTTAACAGGTGTTTTGATATCCTTAATCTGATCAGAATCTATTGTTGCATCTCCATCTGAAACAAGACTGTCACTTACCTCTTTTTTAAGTACTTGGATATTAGCATAGGCAAACTTTTCACCTGTATTTACAACAGTAATATTTTGAATGATATAATTGAGTTCCCCAACAGTTAGGATACCTCCAATAAATCGGCTTTTATTTTCTTCAGTTAAGTTTACTTTAATTTCTTCACCACTACTTAAAATTTTATATTCTTTAATTTTAATAATAGAAGTAAGCTCATTTGTTGGGCTATCTGTGATACTTTCAATTTTGGCATGTTCAACCTGAGGCAGACTATCTCTGTAATACACTTTAAAATAATCAGCAAAAAGCTCTTCGTTGTCTGGATAAATTTTATCAGCAAGTAAAGCATCTGCAGTACTCATGTCATCAGGAATCGTATAATTTTGCGTTTCTTGGATAGCACCATTTTCAAAAAGAAGTCTGATGTATGTTTTGTCTGTTACAGTGATGTCATCTAAAAGTTCTTTAAATTTAATCTGTTCATTAACGGAAGTAAACATCAACGGATTCTCTTCCGTAATTAATAATGGATTTATTCCTGTTGGTGGTAATAAGGTGTTTTTGGGCTTAATGTGAGATGAAACCTCTAATTGTCTTCCTGATGTCGCTCTCGAAAATATATTAATTCCATAACCCTGATAAACATATGTTTGCTCCCCAGTTTTTTCCTGACGGACATTTAAAAAAGATTTTCCTGATTCTGGAATGATAATCGGAGCTGGCTCATAAGCACCACGAGTTACTAAATCTTTTTTAATGTTATAATATGCAGTATCACAAGCTAATTCAGGTTTTTGCCAGTTTGTTTCTCCTTTAAATTTGTAATCAACCCCAGCATAAATAGGAAATGTGAAAGAACTCCCGTCAAATTCTTCTGTAGAATCAAAGAATGTAGTATTAACACTATAATCTGTGATATCATTCATAAAGAGACTAATGTATCTTTTCTTTCCATCAAAGCTATAACCATCAGGATCTGTAATTTTTGCTTGTTCTTCTTCTTCTGAACCTGCATTTAATCCTGGTAAAAATTTGCTTAATTGTACTGGAAGAGGTAAACGTTCTGTATTTACAGAGGTCGGAATACTCATAGAAAGATGCTGCACTTCTTTTGGAGTTGAATCTCCTTCTAAGTTTTTCAGTGTAACATATTCTGTTAGATAAATGAATTCTCCAGAAAGAACAGTTTCATCAATATCGATACATCCTAAACCTAACATTCTGGCAATATGATAATCATTTGCAGCAATGTTCAACAGATCAAGATTAGAAATTTTTGTTGAGTTTTCGGCAAATTTCGCTGTTTCATCTGGTTTAGGATCATTGGTAGGAATACTGTCATTAAACTCAATGGTTTCTTCAGCTTTCGGATTTGTATCATCAAGGCTCAATTCAATGTAGCTTGTAACGACTTCTTTAATATTTTTGTCATCATCCGATGTTACACGTCTCCATTTATCTTTATAGTTGTTTAAATCTACATATTCATCATCATTAAATTTTAACCATTTTCCGTGAACAGAATTTAGTTTTGGTTCTAGTTGTTCAAAGGCTTTATTATCATCAAGCGTTAAGGCATATTTTCCTTTTAGATCCCAAAGCCCATTTTCATTTGCATATTGAATAAAATCAGAATAGAATTCAAAATTGATTTCACTTAATAAACAATTGTTGGCTTTAAGACGAATGCTTCTTCCATTTTCTGCAATAACACGCACTGTACTTACCTGAGTTGAGGTAATTGTTCTTCGGTTAGTAAGTCTTTTTGATGCTGCAATTTTATTTTCAGCGACAGATAATGTTTCTATTTTAACAACACTTGAGCTAACAGCAGAACCAAAATTTAGTTCAGCAGCAAAAAACAAATCGCTTTTATTCTCAACCTCGATAATATTGTTTCCATATGCCTGAATAAAAGCAGACGGATTTAGCATCGGGTTTATACTTGCTTTTGTTGACAGGTATTTAGCCTTGTTTCTAAAATAGACATAAATAGATCTCTGCGGATCTGATGTTTTATAAACCCAAAGAGCATTTATAGTATCAGTTGACTGAGGTTTTTTTGTTAAATCAAGTTTATATTTAACTTTAGTATAAGCGGCTCTATAAACTTTTACAAAATCATCGGTTTTATTGAAATTAGAATTTGTCCCTTTGAATAAATCTCCTTTTGGAAGATGGTTTTCTCCTAACTCTCCAGCCAACAGCCAGCGAAGATGAATTCCTTTTGTGCTGTCAATACCTTTTGAACCGGCAGCTGTAATCTGTAAGCTAGTAGATTGTAATGCAGTTTTTCCTGAAGTGATATCAACAATTTGGATTTCTTTACCCACATTAAATCCAATCTGGAAAACATTTCCGGGATTGTTAACATTTCTTAAATCAATAACAGAAGTGAAATTACCCATTGCAACCGGCGTTCCATCCATTCGAATAGCTACTTCTAAATTTCCTAAACCAGGAATAACAACGGTATTCTCCAATTTAAAAACGAGACCTCCAACACTGCTTGGATTGTGAATTCTTGTTCCAGCAGTAATAGTCTGAGCAACACGGCTTTTGTTTCTAAGAACTAAAGTTCCCGCGTTTTGATGTACGGCAAAACCTTTTTTTAACGAAGGATAAACCATTTTATTCTGCACGATGCTAACATTTGGCAAGCATCCGATTTGTGCGCTCGACAAATCACCGGCAAGCTGATTTAACTCTGTCCCTAAAGTACTAAAATCGGGAACTCTGATGTAATCAGAACTGAGCATTGTAAGTCCGCCTGTTTTTACAGCAGGAGCTTTTCCTAAAAAGCTAGTAAGGGGATTAAGCAGTTCGACAGCATTGTCTACGGTGCTTGTAACACCGTAAACAAAAACATGCGATTTATCATTTAGATTATTGTATAGATTTTTTAGTAAATCATTGTCATTCACCTGTAAACCATCTGTAACTACCACAACAATGTCAGGAATTACAGTTAAGTTGTTTACAACTTCCAGACCAGATGCCCAGTGATCAGATTGAGGATCGGCAGATCTTAAGCCAAAACCGTTTACCCAACTTTGGAAACTTGCAGCATTACCTAAAATTCTTTTTTGAAGAACATGCTCAGATCTTGTATTGCTGTCGCTATTTGACATTCCGATTAGCGAAAGCGTAATTTTGCTCTGAGCTTGAGAATTGATAAATGAAGTTAGCCCATCACGTATTTGCTGCGCTTCGTTTCCATTTATCGAACCCGACTCATCGACTACGATAGCGATATACGTTTCGCAACCCGAGGATTGGCTTTCTTGAAGATTTATAGAACTCATTTTTTATTGTTTTTTAAAGATTTATATTTTCAATAGGTAATAATACTGGTTCACCAACACGAACTGTCAAAGCAGTAGCTGTGTCGCTAACGATTCCGTTATTATTCCACATTCTGTATTCAAACTTGATGTCTAAGGCGGTGTCAGTAATTTTTTTATTGTCATTCATAATTAAAATCTGAGAGTAATCTTTAGAATGTAGTACTTGATAGTTTGCTTTTTTAGTTCCATTTTCATCAACAACAGAAACAGTATTCTGAATTTCTTCTAATGGAATTTTAGGAATATTGAATGGTTCTGGATTGCGAACAAGCAATGCTACAACTTCATTTGTATTGGTGTCGATAATTCTATTAACCTCTGTTGACTGAGCAGGATCTAAAGGAGACATTTTCAAAATACCCTCAATTGCGCGATCAAATAAATGCTGATATTTCAATGCAATCGATTCATTAAATGTATCTGTCTGACCAAAAATTACATTGTTTAAAGAAGTAATCTGATCTTCGCTTAAACTTAACGGAATATCAAATAAAGCTTTTCGAGATGTCGTTTCATCAATTTCATAACTTAGGACCTGTTCTGCAAAGTCTCTGTATCGGGAGGTTTGGAAACCAAACTGATGTACTAATACATTTTCATTTTCGCTTGCAGTTCCATTTTCATTATCATCAAAATAGTTCTTAGCTAAAATGGTATATAATTTTGAAGGTTTTAAATCGGTTAGTGTTACTTCATATCCGTAAGATTTTGGTTTTAGGGCAGATCCTATTTCAATTCTACATTGAAGGTCAGGACTTCCTTTAATCATGTTTTGTAACATTTTAATGTTTAAAGGAATTCTTGGATCATTATCATCAACCCATTTTGTGTTTTCTTTTTCGGCTTTAGGATATGGAGTTACTCCTGTTGGTAATGGGTATGGAATTAGAACATCATTTAAAGGATCTTTTATAATAAGATTTAAAGCCCCGCCAATTGCTGCTTTTCCAGCGTAAGCCTCCCAGTCTCTAAGCATGTGTGACACATACGGATCTTTAAAGAACAACGACACCTTACATTGTTCATTTCCATAAAATGAAGGTTTAGATAATAATAAACTTCCATCAGCATTAGGATAAGAACGGTTGTAATCTAAATATTGTCTCAAAGAAGTCAACGGTGATTTTGACAAGTTTGTTAACTCATTTTTAGGTGGAGCATCTGGGCTGGGAGCAACCACTGGATCTGGAACAGGGTAATGGCCAACAGGTCCTAAAGTTTTGAAACCATAATAGTAATCAAATTTTGTAGTGTCTTTATCATCAACCCTATCGGTTAAGGTAAAACTTAGACAGTACGTTGTATTTGGCCTCCAGATTGGTTGAACAGTGTTTTGAATCGCCGCCTCCATAGCCTTATTATCTTCAGCAACTTCTACAGAACCAGGAATGGTTAAATTATGCAATGCGCTTTCTTTGCTTAACCACTCAATTTCTTGAATATAAGTAGTATAATCTAATTCTGGATCATCATCAGAATTTCCTCCCGCAGTACAAATAACGTTATTGATACTAAGCAATTTTGAAGATCTTATTCCTCTGATGTATTCAAATTTTTCAACATTACTAAGTTCAGAAGAATTTACAGTTCCATTTGTTAAAGCAGCCACAGATGAAACTACAGAAACAGTCGTTGCAGGATCTAAAGAACAGTTGTCAAATTGATCATTAAAGAGAGAGAAATAAATTCCTTTTTCGTTTGCTTTAGATGAAAGCATCAAAATTTCGTTAACAGATGGTTCATTTTGAATGTTGACAATACTTGCTTTATCATCTCCGCTTCCTCTTTCAATCAATCTTGTAAGTGCTAACGACGTATTGAATACAAATAGATATTTTTCATTATAAGCAAGAACAGAATTGTCGGCCAAAGTTTTATTAGATAAATAAACCGCAGAGTCAAAAATGGTATCATTTTTAATGATGTTGAGGTTATTTCCGTCAATTTGTACTAATCCAAATTTTCCGTTTGATATTTTCGCGCTAAGCAGAATTTTTCCATTTGCAATTGCCGCATCTTTGATTTCTTCAATTGATGCGTCAGAAATTAATTGCGTACTGGTTACCGAAATTGTTTTAGTACTTGTATTAATACTAAGACGAACGATTTTCTTATTTTCAGTAATTAAACTAAAATCAGTAGCGTTATGCTGAAGAACTTTAATAGCAGCATCATCAATTTTTAAACTTTTAACGATTGAACGATCAGTACCGTTAACCCAGTTAATCTGAGTTGCCGTTTCTAAAGTATTTACCCAAAGCAATTCATTATTTGAAAGTGGCAATAATTTATTGAAACCGGTAGAATAAGTATTCAAATACTGCATTCCGAAGTTTTTATTCAATTCAGAATCAAGTTCAATAATTGCAGTTGTACGGTTTGGTGTTATACAGCCTACAATAAAGTCATCATTAATAATAGCTCCTCCAATTCCTTTGCACTGCGTTGCGTCTAAAGCCTGAGTAAGTAATAAATTATTATCTACAATCTGCATCGAGGTTACAACACCATTCAGTAAACGTTCTCTTACCAGATTCCCTTTAGTATCAATCTGAGCAATTACGGTAGTGTTTGGCTGTGGATGAAATGAAACTAAATAAGTATCATTAAATTTGAAAATTGTATCAAAATCATAAACAATCCTTCCATTATATCCATAAAAACGAGTGAAAGTTAATGGTTCAGATGAAGCATTTGGATTATCGTTACCTGCATCCGTTTTTAATTGTACTAACAGTGCTAATAATCTGTTATATTCAGTCAAATCACTTGGTTCTAGCATTGTAAATTCTTCATCTGCAGAAGTATAAGCGGAATCAAATAATGCTGCGATTTGATTACGAACATCTAAAATTGCTTCAGCATTTGCCGCAACTGGACTAATTACAATTTTATCGATTTTCTTTTTTGATAAAATATCACTTTCACCGTCAAATAATGTAATGCCAGAATTCAGTTCTGCTTTAGTGTAAGTTATTTCATTTGAAATCGGGAAATCTGGAGTTTTACTAATTTTAACCAATTCATAATAAGCCAATTTATCACCTTCGTCGAAAACAGAAGTATAGGCGCTGACTTTAACTGTTTTAGCATGAGTTGTAATTTTCAGAGAAGGATCAATTGCACCTTCAGGGAAGATGATTTCTAACTTATCATAGTTTTTGAATGATAATGATCTTCCGAAACCAAACGGATTTCTTTCAGCTGTAATACTCATAAAATCACCGTTAACAAGTTTCCCGTCTACAATTTCTGGTGGTTCTCCAACCAGTTTAAAGAACAAGCCATTAATTTTATCAGCTTCGTATTGCGTTGGAACATAATAACGTTTTCCAATTTTTTTATTTAAGAAATTGACAGACTCTTTTTCGATTTGATCAGAGATACAGAACAATTTTGATGGGGTGATTCCAAATTGCTCTGGAACATGCCAGCCAGGTTCACCAGCACTTAAATACGAAAAAGGATTGGTTGCCAATACACGAATACTGTCGTATTGATCGATTACTTTTTGCCATTGTGCCCAAGGTAAATTTGTTACAAGTCCTCTGGAATTTGATGGAGTAACCGCTTCAAAAGGATGATATGGTACCCATTTGCTTCCGTCCCATGATTTTAGCCCAATTGATTCAATCGCATATTCATGTTTTACCTGTCGAAGTTTCCTGCCTGCTTTAGAAGTGCCTTCTGGCGGCATCATATCGGTATAATTTTTAGCGTCTGCTGTATATCCACCAATTACTTTATTTAGAGTTTTATTAGGCAAAACTCCTTTAGCCATTTTAATATCAATAAACGTATCTAAAGGAATAACTTTAGAAATTGCATCTGCGTTTGAAGGTGGTGTTTTAAAATAATCCAATAAAAAGGCTTCATTTGTAAGCATGTGAACACCTTTTACAGAATCGGTAGTTCTGTTGTCGTTAAGATCTCCATAAGTTCCCATAGGAAGAGGACTGTATGGAGTACGGTCTACAATTCTGTTAATATCCCACTGAAGTTCAATTAAGAATGTTTTACGTACTCTTACAAATGCTATTTTCACACGAACACTTAATTCCAATTTTGCATAAATCAGGAATGGTTTGAATGACTCTACAGAGAAAATGGTGTCTAAGACAATTTCAACATTAATGATCCAGATTTTAATCTGAATTCCTCCACCAGCAGCAATATAACCACCCATTTGAGGACGTTTGAATGAGATTTTTCCGCCCATTTCCAAATACGCCCATAATTTGACTTTTGCGGGTCCGAAGCTTTTTTCAAGTTTAAAGTCTAATCTTGCACCAGCTTCAATTCCCTGTGCAGAGAGCATAAGAAATGCTTTAGCAGTAAACAAGGTCAGAATTCTTGCCATGATCGGATCTTTTTTAGATCCCAAATTAATGTACCAAGGTTTCTGATTTTTGAAGAAGAATCCCGCTTCTAATAAAGCATGTAACTGAATAATCTGTCCGCCATCTTTTGGCATTTGAAAATCTGCTCCGGCTGCCAATTCCAGAGAATTATCTCCAAAAGCAACCATAGCAAAGAATGGGGGAGTGCTTTGATCTTTCTCAATAGGACCTAATCTATCACCAAGGACATTTAATCCCGCTTCAATATAAAATAAAGTAGGTAGAGAGAGCAATAACATTGCTCGCATATTTAAAATGGTTCCGCCTGTTGATTCAAAAGTTGCACCCGCACCAATAGAAAAAGGTGTTTTATACTGCATAGAATCGGGAGGACCACTAAATTTTCGAATATTAATACCTGCTTTTGGGTGTTTGTAGAATTCGTACCAAGAATTATCTGTCGTTAATCCTGCAGCTTGTTTGGTAGCCACATATCTGAATCCTAATAAACCTCTGAAACCAGTGATCGAAATAAATCCAAGCGGAATACCTGTTGGCAATTCAATACTTGCATCTACTAAGAAAGCTGGGTATTTAGGCGCAAAACGCATTCCCACGCTCCCTGTAATTTTCGCTTTAGGTAATTTTAATGAAACCTCACCCATGAATTCAGGTGAAACTCCAGGCTGAGGAAGTGAAATCATTCCATGAATAATAGCCATAGCAGATTCTTCGGAAGCTGTTCCTGGAATCATCAAATCAACTTCAATAGTTTGGATTCTTAAGAAAGAATCTTTTGGGCCATCGTCTGTAGAATAGTAATATTTTACACCTTCACCACGCGCATCCAGTCCTAACGGATTCACACTGATTGCACCATCAAATCCCCAGAAATTATATTTTCGTCCATTAATTTGAGTAGATCCAAAGTTGATGTTGCTTACCGCCATCTGGACAGGTCCAAGATTCACCGACAAACTAATCGGAATCGGAATAGAACCGCCTTCTACTTCAATATTTCCATCACTGTAAATACGAAGTTTTTCAACGTCAAAACCTTGTCCTTTAGTTAATCGGTTAATCAATGTTCCTTCTGGGAAAGAAACATAACAAGAAGTACCCACGTAATAATCTTCATCTTGTTTTCCGAGTTCAAAACTGTGGAAATCGAAATTTACCAGGCCAAATAAATTTGCTCTTGGTTCGCTTGCTTTATCAAAAGAAGCAGTTAGGTTAAAATCGCCGTCGTCATATAAGTGACCTTCGATGTCTACATGAAAAGGCGTTCCCGCTTTAGGATGATCTTCAGGGTAATTTAATTTGTTAATTTCAATTGCTCCCTTTATGTTAGAAGATATAACTCTGTTTTGTTTAAACGAAATGTCAAATTTGTTAAAACCAACTCTGAAGCTTTTAGCTAATTTAAACCACATGTAATCAGTTTCTTCAACAGGATTTCCAACAATCAGTGATTCTAATCCTATTGTTCCAGAGATTCCACCCTCAGTACCTATTAATAATTGTTTTCCACTAATTTGTAATGTGGCACCATTTTCTTTTTTAAACCATTTTTCGGGTAATTTAATAGCCGCTTTTTCGGCGTAAACTCCTCTAAATGCCGCACCTCTTCCGTCTGCATCTGCTTCTGGAATATTTTTGTCTCTGCTTAAATCTACTTTTAATCCTGAAAACTCTGCGATTAATCCAGTGTTACCAATCATAGATCTATTTAAGCTAAAGCTGGAGATATTATTAAAGATAAACCCACGATTAGAAGAATATTCCAAGCTTCCTACATCAAATTTTAAGTAGCTAAAATAATTTTCAGGCAATGGATCATCCAAAGCTATTCCGGTAACATTTTCATTACCAGTATAAACTGGTTGTAGCCATTTATGAGGAAATTGAAGCCCAACGCTAATTTCATTAATAGCCATTCTAAACTGAAGCGTTAAAGCTTCTTTGATGTTTTTTTCGATATTATCAAAATAGCGGGCAAATAATTTTTTCAAACGATCTAATCCTTCATCGCCTACATTTAAAAGAGTATCGTAAGCAAATTTTAGCAAGTCTATGTCTAAACTTCCTATTTGTTGCGACAAATATTCTACCTGATTGTCAAAGGATGCATTTGTATCGTTTAATGTTGCTAATGCATCTGTATGTACGCTATTAAACTGAGTAACAAAATCTACCAGTGCATTTGCTCCTGGGTAGAAAGTATTAATAAGTTCATTTAAAAATGTTTTTTCATTTATTTCTGCCAATTCAAAAAGTATGCGCAATACAGATTCGACAGCATTATCAAATGATTCGAAGTTAAAATCATTGATATACTTTAGAATAATCCAAGAATAATCAAAACTGATTGGAATTTCGGTATTGCCATCCACAGTTGGGTTTAAAACCAGCTTTAAATCCTGAGCTAACGGAATATCCAGCCCAAGTGAATTGTATGTGGTCAATGTCATGCTGTAAAAACCAGAGGAGTTATCGTAACTCTGACTGGCAATAAGATTTTTGACATAAACAGAATCAAAAAGACTGGCAAGTGCATCTCTAATCGCCTCTAACTCATTTGGAATCTTGTCCAATGGTAATAACTGGCTTAATGACGGGTGCATTATTTGATTTGACATATTTTTAAATTTTATTTCTTTGTTAGTGGTTTGTAGATCACTATTCAAAATTTGTCTTCTGTCTTAGCAGGATAATTTCTTTTCAGAAAAGACATAAATATTCTGTATTCCTTACTTGAAAAAGAAGACAATAATAATTTCGAAAAGTATTTTTTGAATTTTTTACTACTCTGTTTAGAAGTAGTTTTTTTAATGCATGGCGCTCTTTATTAGAGCCTTATTACTTTTTGACATTGCAAAGATTTACAAAAAAAAAGGCTTTAAAAAACAACTGCAAGGCTGTTGAACAATTGTATTTTGGTACTTAACAGAGTTGTACAGAAAGTGGACAATTTTGCTTTCTGCAAGTAAAAAGAGAGCCTTTGAAGAAGAACCAAAGCGATTTGTTACTCAACAATAAAAATATTGAGAGCAGGAAATGATTTTATTTTTTTTGGAGAACTTCCAATGTCAATTTAATCTCAATGGATGAGATTTAGGAAATCTACTTGTGTAGAATGAATCGTCAGAGAATGTGTCTGTTTGATGAAGTATAAAACTATCTTTTACTGCGCCTAAAACTTAAGCGCAGTATTGAGATAGTATTTTTTGTAAAAACTAATTGTAGTATTCGATTTTTCTTTCGGCAACCAAAGTTGGTTCACCATCTGGTGTTCCTTCAAGAAACATGTTGCATTTTATCCAGTTGTTGTGGCTGTCGTATTCGTAGGTGTAGTAAAGCTTTTTTACAGCTAGAGTTTGCTCAGGAAAATCAAGGATAAATTCTTTTTCAATCATATCGCCTTGCTCATTATAAGTCTTCACAAAATTTTTGGTAGGATTGGATATTTCTCCAGGACCAGTGACATAAAATTTCACTTTTTCTACATAGTCTTTTGTAGCATGATAGATATAATCTTCTTTAGATATAGTTTTTCCATCACCATAAAGCAACACTTGAGTCATACGCCCTTGATTGTCATATTTATACTTCAATTGTAAATCATTACAAAATTCATATTCGGTATTTAATGCATTAAAAGAATAAGATTTTATTTGTTCCTCATTCTCTGGGCCGGAGACAATTTTTTGGCTTATAACTTGGTCTTTTTCGTTGTAAAAGAATAATATTTTAATATCAAAGTATTGAGCGTTATATTTTTTTAGAGGTACAGAATCTATAGGGTCTAAAACATATTCTAATTCTTCTTTTATTCTTCCTTTATTATCATATTGATAAACATATAGATTTTGGATTAAATCTTTCTGATATACTTCATTTGTTCCTTTAGAATCTAAATACTTAGAAAAGGTATACTTATCAACATTTGGTTTTAATAGTAAATAGTAATCACTATTTTGGGGATACTTTTTATAAGACGTTTTTTTGCTTTCTTTTTTTTCAAGGTCTTTGCTATCATAATTAGAATAATTAACATTAACCTCCTTCAAAGAAAGATTTGTTAAGCCAAAATTTGGAATCCCATTTACAGCGATTTTTTGAGAGCCATTTTTATAAAGCTCTAAATATGGGTAAACCCAAGGAGCTCCATTATTTACTTGGATAGCATTTTTAATGTTTTTTGGAAGATTTTCATTGATTTTGGAGTAGAATGTATGAGAGGATTTTACAGAGCCTTTTAAATTTATTTCATTTTTTTCAGAATAAAATAGATTATATCTATTTGAATTCTGTCCGTTTAAAAATGTTGTTGAGAACAATGTTAAATAAATGAAAATAAAATAAAATGTTTTCTTCATAATTATTATTTTAAGGCCTGCAATACTGTTTTTGCTGCAATACGTTTGCTTTCTTTTTGATAACCTAACAAACCACGTATTTTTTCGTAAGTAATTCGTAAAGGATCTTCCGGGTCTAGAAATGTTAAATTTCCATTCTTATATAATTGGGCTTGATAGTTTATTTCAGCCAATGCTTCAAGTGTTGCACCGATAGTTGCTCCTTCCCCTGCTTTTACGGTTCCTCCAAAGCTTGCACCAGCTTTTGCTTCTAATGTTACATCAAGTTGTGCTAAAGTAGCAATAAAATTAAAATAATCGATAATTTTAGTTATCCCATAATCAAGATCTGTCCCACGTGATGGTTTTTTATTATTAAGATAGAGGTCAAAATGATTAAGACCCTTTAAAAATCTTATTAAGGCAGTAACATAATTTACTGGAGGTGCCAATTCTATATATTTATTCATTTCAGCATTTAAACCTACAATACTAGTGCCTGGATAGATTCCTGATTTATTATCATCAAAAAGTTTTTCATAATAATCAGCTCCTAATGCAGCTACTGTTTGATTTTCAGAGTTATTTTGATTAAGTTTCTCTTTTTCTTTAATTATATTATGAATTTGACGCCTTTTTTCTTCTAGTTTACCTTCGAATGTTTTTCTTTCAGCGGGAGTGCTTAAAGTGACATACTTGTAATTGAGTTTTTTTAGATAAAATTCTATTGCTTTAGCTACTAGATTTATTTCTAGTTCCATTTTTACATCAATTGCTAATCCTCCTTCAAAAAATGTATTTGATTTGCTTAATTTTAAAGATTGTTCTAACATTCTAGAGATTAATTCGGCTTCAGGTTTTGCAGTACCTCTATGCGCACCCACAATTTGACCAGTAAGGCTTTTGTCAGGCATTTTTACTCGGACAAGTTTGGTTTGTCCTGTGTTAATATTTAAAGCACCAACTTTTTTGTGAAATTCTATACTTCTAAATAATGATAAAACGTTTTCAAAGTTATAATCGTAAGTTTCTCTATCTTTAATCATCTGATAAAGAGTACCAACATTAAAGTTGTATTTTATTTCGGTACCGGGCTGACAAAGAGAATTAACATCTCCTTTAAAAGTGCTATAGTACAATGAAATTTGTTTGATTACCTTTTCTCCTGGGCTAGAATATTTTATAGAATGACCACTAAGAGTATCGACAATAACATTTTGACCAGTAAAATCGAAGTCACCAGGACCTAGAGAATCAGCTGAACCAACTCTTTCTAAGCTATACTTGACGCCAAACATCGTTCCCTTATCAAATGACAATGCTTTAAAGAATGCGCCTACCAAGTCTGCTCCAGGAAGTAATTTTATAAATAATTTTTTTAAAAAGCCTCCTAATAGCCCAAAACTTAAAGTATTCTGGGAATAATAGTTTGTATCAATCTCGATAGTCTTAAAAACCCTGCCTTCATGATTTTTAGTTAAAGGATTGTCCCCATAGTCTACCTCATAGCTAAATGCAACGCCACTTTTAAATGCCGCTTCACCTAAAGCACCCATACCTGGTAATTTATTGAAAATATTATCAACCAAACCATAACCTTTGTTGTTATCTTGTTGGGCTGGTGTGTCTTGGTTATCAGTTGGTGTACTAATACCACTAGGATTACCATTTTCATCTAGATGATCAACCCCTACTTGTGCACCAGCCCAGCCAGTAAGGCTTTTTTCGAAGGAAACTTCAAACTTTGTTAAGTATTGTCTCGGGTTTAAGTTTATGACATCAAAATATTCTAAAACGTCAGCTGTAGCATTTACCATTGCTCCTCCGAAAACATTAATAATCATAGTTAATAATGCTGTTTCCTCTTTTCTAACTGGAAATTCATATTCATTACCAATTTTAATATCATACGATTTTCCTGCACCTGCACCTACATTTAATCCGAATTTTTTCTGGGAGGTACCGTGCCCTCCTGTATGGAATCCTAGACTTGTTCCGACTGCTACATCAGCTCCGACTCCAAATGTTGATTGAGTACTATAGACAATTATTAATTCTTTTTCTTTCGACATTTTTCGAGAAAGGCTTCTTTCTACATTTCCTTTTGTTTGAATTGGAATTCCCCAAGTAATACTTCCTCCAATTGCAATAGTACCACCAAGACCTCTTGGCCAATATTTAGTTAAAACGTCAATAGCAAAATTATATGCTTTTTTAAAAAATTCTGCTGCTTCCTTATACAATGCAATTGCATCATCTACTACTTCGTCAACATAATCTAAACCAGTCTCAACAATATCCACGAGAGCATCTCCTGCTTTATTAATGAAAAAATCTAAGGCTTGATCAATAACGTAATCCATAACAGATGACGATTCTTCATCTGGAGTATCAGGTGGAACAGCCACAGGCGTTAACATTTCATTTGGCCTGAAGTTTAGAAAATAATACATTGAATCGGCAAATTTTCTGGAAGGAATTCTAATGTTTTTTCCTTTAATAGTCGAAAATGAAGTTGTATTCCCATTGCTGTCAAACTCAATTTTACTATTAGGATTTAACCTTTCCATTTCGCTTAAAAAACGATAATAATTAGGTAATGCAGTATATGGAGAGTCTTCGTCAAACTCATTTGCAAAAATATTAATGTTATTAAGATGACTTATAGGATATCTTTGATAATTACCAGTTTTAACTAGTCCCCATTCTTTTATATCCGAATCTTTTTCTTCTGAATTATAATAATATAATAAATTAAGATAAAACTGAAAACGGGCATCATATTTTCTTTTCTCGGCAGGGAATTCCTTTCTTTCGGGAAGAGTAAAGATTACGGTGTTGTTATATGGATCCATAATCGGTGAACTACCGCCTCCATAATAATTATCAAGAATGATTTTTTCAGGCGAGTCACCTTCTTCTATTTTATGCAATTTGGCATCTTCATCATCAAATAATAAAGGAGGTGTGTTCTCTTCTTCTTCATTGTAATCTACAATGACAGTTTCAGTAAAGGTTTTTCCGGTACTAAATTGAACTTTAGTTTCTTTAGGATTAACAAGTACTGTAAAGTTCTGACCGTCAATTCCATACTTTGAGAAGGTCTGTTTAACTTCGGGTTTGTTTAGAATTTCATTTTTAGCTTTGTTTGATAACTCTACATTAAATTTTTTGTCATTATTGATATTGTTTTTTCGGACTATTTTTCCTTTTAAAGGTGTATTTAATTCAATTTTAATAGGAGGATCATTTTCACGAAAAGAGATCGAATACTCATATTTATTATCTACAAGAGATTGTTTTTGTACGAAACTAAATTCCTTTTTACTTGACGTTCCTATATATTTTTTTCTTTCAGCATCGAAAAATTCATCTCCTAGAAATTTGCTGTCTATTTTTAATATTGTTATGCAATCGATCAAATTTGTGATAGGAATATTAAATTTTCCTTGAAAGACAGCAATTGCGTTTTCCAGATTTGAATCAAATTCATATGAATTCACATCTAATTCAGAAATATTATACTCAGGATATAAATCATTCCTTTCGTTAATGAAATTTAATGCGACTTTAACTAATCTAACAGCTTCATTTTCATCTCCAATTTTTAATGGAGAGGTTTTTATACCGCCTCTTGCTATATCTACTAAACGGGAATTATTTTGAAAAAGTAAACATTGGAGCTTGCCTCCCTCGTCATTGTTAGTTTGATTTTGTTCAGCTAGAGGAACGTTGTTAATAGCGTTTTTTGATGTGTATATTGGCATAATTAATAATCTTTATTATTTAATTTTAGTCTACAGCTGCACTAGTGAAGCTAATGGGGAAATTATTGTATGTGATATCATCAATTGAATCACTGATATCAACATATAGTAGGGAAGTGTCTTCGTTTTCAACTAATAAAGGCATACCTAATGTTAGGGTATATTCCTCTACTACAAATTTTGAATATTCGGTGAAATTATACTCCTTACATTTAATATACGCTGGATGATTAGGGAACTCATTATTTAGATTTTGCTGATAAGCTTTTAAAGCATTGTACTCTTCGTGAGTGAAAGTAATTGTTTCTAAAGTTTCGAAAATAATATCATTCTCACTATAATCTCCCGATCTTGAGTATGAAAGAAATCTAACTGTGTCGTTGCTTTCAGAATCAGTAACTGAGAATTTATTCAACTCAAAGTTTCCTATTTTAGAAGTTTTTACAATTTGATTAAGAAAGCCAATGTGTGGATCTGTTGTATTTTCATAATCATAATCGGCTGTGTCAAATTTTAAATTAAATTTACCTTTACCAATCAATGCAACAGGAATATCTGCTTTACTTGTTATTTCTTTATATACAACCTCGTCTTTATAAGAAAAAAATGTGACATGATTTTTGTCGATAGCGATTCCCGAAGTAGGTAAATAAGCTTCCCCTCTTTTAGAATCGATAACTACTGGAGAATTAATAGAGGAGTAAGTGTATACTCTAAAGTCGCCATCAATTAAATCATTGAATCCAAAAATATTATTCATCTTTAACGAGAAAAGATTATCCCATATTGATGGTAAATTTTGATACTCATTATTATTACTGTTGCCTTTCGTTGATTTTTTTAGAAGGAAGTAATTTGAACCTAATTTATTATCATCATATTTCCAGTTTTTTAATTTAATAGCTTCAGATTCCTCAAGCATTATCGAATTACTACCGTTGCCATCAGCAATTATGAAATGTTTTTTTTGCGTAGTATCTATCTCCGTTGAAATTTTTCCGACATAAGATGATAAGAAATTTGCGTTTTCAGGACTTCCAATTCCGATAGGAATTTTGATACAAAACCATTTCTTACTATTGTTATAAACCTGATCAGTAATTTTAAGAATCGGCCAACTAGTATAATAATTCATGCCGGAATATACAGGATTTTTAATAGCGCTATCTGCAGAATAAAAACCAACATTTAACTCATCTTTGAATTTAAAGAAGTGATTGTATGAAAAACCCCAATCGTCTCTGATGTCAATGTAAACCGTATTTTTGTTGTGAAACTTCTGCAAGAAATTATCACCGTTATCGGCTCCTTTAATTCTTAATCCTTGATTTTTTGCAGCACCATAAAACGCTGTAATATCCAGATAACTTAAGATTTCTTCTTTTTGGAATCTGTTATTAAATTTTAATTTTAGCCTATCAGCTTCAGTTGCGTTACTGTCAATAACTGGTTTATCGATTTCTAATGTATGGTTTGAAGCTTTTAGCAATTTAAATGTTGGTTCATAACCAATCATATCAAGGATAACTTCAACTCCTGCAAGAGTAGATCCGCCAGCAAATTTTCCGATTTGGCATCCTCCTTCAACAATTAAAGGATGGAAAGTATCAGTGTCATCGAAGAATATTTTTTCGATAAAAGTAGTATCAGGAAGCTCTGAAAAGTTTAAACCTAAACAATCTGATTTCGCAATTAAATTGGTGCCATTTTTTGAATTCAGTTTATCCTGTACCTCTTTTATGACTTTAAGGATATTGCTAGAAGCCCATGAACCATCTGATTCGAGGATGTTGCCAACATTATCAATCAATGAGGACTTTTTAATTCCTCTGTAAATAAACATTTTTACAGGGAAGCCACTCACATAGGTGTTCATAGGAAGCAATGCGATGTTCAATAATGAAGAATTCGTATTACTTGGAATTGCCAGTACTAATGATTTTGTAACGGCATAAGCTGGCGCATCCTCAGAAACAGAAAAATTATTATCCAAATTGTATTTTTCAACATTGCCTACATCTGGTTGCTGTCCAAAAGCTAATTCTGCTAATTGATCAGTTTCTATTGAGCTTTCTTTTGTAAAAAAATATATTTTCGACATGCGTTAAGTTTTTAAATCTAAAATTCAATTGAAATTTTAGAATGAATTATTTTTTAAATTATTTAGTTGACCCCTAGAATATTCTGTAGAATCGTGCTATTGGTTTTACTGCATAGTAAACCAACACCAACAGAAAAATCCTTCCTAACCAGATCTGCACCTTTTGCCAGAAAGTCAAATAATTGACAAATTTTGTGGTGTTGACGTTTTTTACTTCGATTTCTTTTACTTGTTGCGATTTCCAGCGGGCGTAGAGTTCCTGCTCTTTGAGTTCGCAGTCTACGTTAAGTTTATTGTTATCAAGACGAACCTTTGGACTTTTTAATGTACGCCCTGGTTCGGCTTGAGTAACATTCTTAACAACTACTTTTCCGTTTTGGCACTCGAGTAATGCCTTGAAAGAACTGCTGTCTTTCTGAATTTTAAAAACAGTATCGTGTACTGTTTCTTTGATAGTGATCGTTTTGTTTTTTTCTTCGCTTAGAACTGGCTTCGGGCTTTTGCACGAAACCAGAACTAAAGCTGAAAAAAACAAAAAAACAAGACGTTTTAAATTATTCATGATAAATTATAATTTGTTTATTAAGTGTATTTAGAGCCTTAAAAAGCTTTTAATGCTTTTAATTTCTCTTTTTCTTCTGGCTACTTTATAACCTTCTCGTCCTCCCATGTCATTTGTATTGCCTTCAATAGTATATATAAGAGATCCAGCAACTTTATCTACAATTCCGGCATGACCAGTTCCATTTTTAAAATCTATGATAAAAACATCTCCGGGCTGAGGTTCTTTTTTTGCAAAGGCTTTGCTTGCATTGTATTGGTCTAATACGCCACCTGTTTTTTTTAGAGGATTTTTGACTCCCAATTGTAATGCCGCTTTTTGAGTACACCAGTAAACAAAAGCCATACACCAAGGATATCCTTTCGCGAGTCCGACACTTCTTAAATAAATCTCGACTTCAGGACCAGCATTGCTGTTTCGTGGCATTTCTTCAACGCCAACCTGAGCAATTGCTATTTCTAAGGTTTTTTGGGCTAATGTCATTGCTGTTTTCCGTTTAGTTGTTTAAATTTTTGTAATTCATCTACCAATTGTTGATTCACCAGCATGAGTTCTCTATGTTGTGTTTCCATTTTTTTTATAGTATCGGTAGCAGCGGTCAAGCGGGCTGTAAGATCGTCGAGAAGATCACGGTAATATTTTACGGCGCTCACGGCGTTATCAAGTTCGGCGGCTCTATCCTGAGCCAATGATTTTCTCATCGAGAAAAACCAGGTAATAAATGCAGCAAAAAATGCGGTAAGAGTGGGGTATAGAAACTGTTCCATTTAATGTTAAAAATATATGTTAGGATTGAATTTTGTTTTTGGGAGAAACAGCTTTTAGGAATATTATTTTGAAGAAATTTGGCCTTAATTTTCTGTTGTAATCGTTGAAGTTGTTTCCTTTCGTGGGTACAAAGATTGATCTAAAAAAGCGGTAAAAAAAATGAATGATAGGTGTTTAAACACTTGTATTCTGGTACTTTACAGAGTTGTTCAGTCAACGAACAATGCGCTTTTTTACAGCGAAAAAAGACACATCTTTGCAGAGCGATTCAGATCAAATATTAGTTGTCAAACAGATTTGATCCTTTACGATTTTTTAGTCTGGTTCAGCAACAGTTCTTCAATTTTTTTGAGTTCGGAAGTAATCGGAGTACAAAGAATCTCGTACAAAGTAGTACGTGAAATGGGATAGATCGGATAGATGTATTTACGCCATACTACGGTGGTAGGAATGTCTTCTGTTTTGTGTTTTTGATACAATTCTTTTATAAGCTTGTAGCGTAAGAGTTTATTTTTCTGGATTCCCAGACTTCTGTTATTTGAAATTGCCATAATAATGGGGAGATAAAAATGATTAAAGAATTGTTTTTTTTTAGATTAAAGTAATATTGCGTTTAGCATAAGAATAAAATACTATTACAGATAACCAAAACCATTTGATCCTTACATCAATGGCCGCTCTTCTAATGTCGAAAATCGTTCGGAGCTTCGTCCTGAAGTCATTCTGCCAAAAGAACTTAATAATTTAAGTCTACAGAGTTCGCACGACAATTTTGCTCCCAGTTAAAAACTTAGAGCATTTTGGGAAAAGAATGGTTTTGTGTTATTTGATTAGGGCAGAAAGCGCCCGTTTTCGGTTCCTGTTTCTTAAAAAGTTAAGAAAACAGGAACCTTTTATTTACTGCAGTTTTAAAAACTGTCGGGTTCTGAGTGGAAAAAAATTCATATCAAACTATTTCTGTTTGATATGAATTTTCAATAAGTAATAAGGATGTGAAATTCAATTTACAATCTGTGATTGTCCTTTTTTTTAAGCTCATTTTTGTATTGCTTAAAAGTCGAGTTTATTTTAAAATTGATCCATTCGCGAAAAACCAATATCGGTTTTAAATTTGTTACAATTAAAAGAACTCCTAAAAGTAGAGAAGCGTAGATGTCATGGTTTGGTAACATTATTTTATAGTTTTTGGGTTATTTTGGGAAGTTTAATTGATTTTTGGTTTAATTACAATTCGCTATTTTCTGTTATAAAAGTGAATTTCTCATCTTCTATAAAAGGATCTGTATAATAGGGGGTAAAATTGTATTTCATTACGAGTCTGGTTACTTCTTCTACTTTATTTTCAAGATCTAGTGAAATAGGGCGAGGGTCAGCTTCTGGATTTTCCAGAATATGCATCCATTGAAAACGTTCTTGATTAATGCAGATTCTCTCTCCAATAGTAAACGTTTTAATTTTCTCTGAGCAAAACTGAAGTACAATATATAACTGTGCAACACGGTGTTTAATTTGATATTTATTCATTTTTTCGCAATTGTAAAATAGTTCGTAATTTTTTCAGATCGTATTCAATTAGGCTTCTTTCGGCACTGTTAGGATTTTTAATCAGCCAAGATTCAAGTTCCTGTATTTTGTCAATAATTTTAGAAATAGTCATTTTAATTTAGGATTTAAGATGGAGAGAATTTTTTGCATAAATGAGTTTATAGATTTAGGACATTGGAATTTGGTTTTTTGCAAACATATTGTCTTGATTTTTACAAGTCGAGAAGATTGTTTCGAATAAGGAAATCAAAAAAAATGATACTTTTTTGATTCACGGAGGAAGTTAATTAGAAGCTTTTTTATAGAGATAAAGCTAAACGTAAGTAGTAGGCTTAGAAAAACGTTTTAAGATTGAAACCTATTTTGTTTAGAAGGAAAAGCCTGTAAAATAAATTGTTACAGGCTTTTCCTTTGATTAAAATGTCAAAAGAACGTATTTTTAATACTATGATTTTTAAATCAATTTAGATGATTTTTGATTCCGCTTTTTATAAATGAATCAAGTTGAGAGAGCAAAGATGCGAGCTTTAAATGCTTAAAAAAAGTCAATGCAAGGTGTGTGAACACCAATGTTCGAAGTTTTTACAGACTTGTACAGAAAGCAATTTTAATAGTCAATTTATGAGATGTAATCACGAAGCCATTTTTTGGCTCAATTCTTCGATTTTTTTCAATTCTATTGTGATAGGAGTGCACAGAACTTCGTACAATGTAGTTCTTGAGATAGGATAAACGGGATAGATATATTTACGCCAAACGACTGTAGTTGGGATATCTTCTGTTTTGTGTTTCTGATATAAATCTTTTATAAGTTTATATCTAAGTAATTTGTTTTTTTGAATTCCGAGACTTCTTTGACTTGATACTGACATGGTAAAATGATTAAAATGATGAAATAATGAGTGTAGTAATTTGTGGTATCTGGTTGAAATTAATTGCCTAAAAAAGAATTTTGTGATCTGTTTTTAATTTTGTTCTTGATTTCGTTTCTATATTGTTTGTAGGTAGTACTTATTTTAAAATTTAGCCATTCATGAAATGTAAGAATAGGTTTCAAATTGGTTGCAATTAACAAAAGTGCTAAAAGTGCTGATAGGTAGATATCGTTATTAGGCTGCATTTATATTTTCGTTTTGTTGGTTAAAGAAATCAAAAGCATATCCTTGTAAAAAATCTACAGAAGACATAGAAAGCGGAATATTCGTTCTTACACCATTTTCGTCAATTCGGCTTGCTTCAATAAACCAGCTTGAGCGTACGGGTTTAAAAGATGAAGCGATAATCTCGACACCATCGGTAAATTCTTCATTGTTAAACTCTTTCGTCAGTTTTTGAAGTTCTAACACTCTGGAGCCTTTTAAGTTTCCTTTAGCATCTTTTTTTAGTAAATTGAAAACTATTTTGACCAATGAAGCCGTTTCTTTACTCGTTGAAAGCGATGAAATATAATTCTGTACTTTTTCTATTCCAATAGTTACAGTGTCATCCCAGCCTTCGTTAATACGGTACCCAATTGTAATTTCTTCTTTATCATTAGAAAAAGTATGTGACATTTGTTTTTCTTTAAAACCGTAAACCTGATTTTTTAAATCCAAAATAGTTTCAAATAATTGAAAAGTTTCAGTTTTAGCATTTCTCATCATTTCAGACGTCTCGTGTAATCTTGAAAGTGCCTTGGGAATAGTTTCTGCAACTAGTTTTTTATAGGCATCTCTTTCTTCATTTTTTTTGTTTTCAATTCTGTTTAAAGCTTGTTTTAATTCTTCTGCGGAAAATTGAGATAAGTCGGTAGATGTATTGATTGTGTTTTTTAAAGGATTGTTCATAAATTTTAAGTTTTAAATGATTTAGTCAATTGTCTAAAGTTTAATCTTTAAGAGGATCTCCGTAATAAGGTTTAAAGTTATTCTGCGCAGCAAGTCTGGAGACCTCTTTTAGTTTATTTTCTATATTTCGAGAGACTAGGCGTGGAGAAGCATTTTCGTCGTTCAGAATGTGCATCCATTGAAAACGTTCCTGATTAATACAGATTCTTTCGCCCGTTGTAAAAGTCTTATTGCGTTCAGAGCAATATTGAAGTGCGAGATATAATTCTGCAATACGTGCCTCAATTTGATTTTTATTCATGATGTCTCTTTAATAGGGTTTGTAAATTCTTAATATCTGATTCAATTAAACTTCTCTCAGGACTATTTGGATTTTCGATAAGCCAATTTTCTAATTCCTGAATTTTTTCTTCGACGTGTTTTGTTTTCATTTTGTGATATTGGATAATAATTATGTTTATAGATTAATATTACGTTTGTTTCGTAGTTTTATTCCTATTCTGTTTATCTATTGTTTATTATTAGTTTTATGTGATTAGTTGTTTGTTATTTAGCTGATTATGACATATTTTTAGTTTCCTTATAACTTATGCAATATGTCAATTTGTTAATTTTTGTGTTGTTTTTGAATTTTATTTTTCTTTACTTTGCAAATATAATGTAAAATAATACATTAAAACAAAATTTTAACGTAAAAAAATACGATTTTTTATGGGGTCAACTGAAAGGATGAGAGAGTATCTTGATTACAAAGGGATTACTAAGTATAAGTTTTGCAATGATTTGGGTTTTTCTAATAAGTTTTTGGATAATAGCAGTAATATGGGAACGGACAAGGCGTGTAAAATATTACACTATTATCCAGAAATTAATTCTGAGTGGCTTTTAACAGGAAATGGTCCAATGATTAAGGAAGAAAATACAAGTGTGATGATTATGAATAATGATAGAAAAACAGTTGATTCCACGCATGTTAGTCAGGAGATACCATTATATGATTTGGAAGCAGTAGCGGGTTTAAGGGAATTGTTTAGCAGTGGTGAACCACAAAGAATTCTAGATACAATAAAAATTCCGAATCTTCCAAAATGTGATGGAGCAATTTCTGTAACTGGAGATAGTATGTATCCTTTATTGAAGTCTGGTGATATTATTCTTTATAAGGAAACAGAATTTGAAAATATCTTTTTTGGAGAAATGTATCTTTTAAGTGTAAAGCTGAATGATTGGGAAGAATATATAACTGTAAAATATGTTCAAAAATCAGAACAAGGATCTGAGTTTGTGAAATTGGTAAGTCAGAATTCTCATCACCAGCCTAAAGATATTCATATTTCTAAAATCTCTGCATTGGCACTTATAAAAGCAAGTATTAGGATTAATACTATGATGTAAAAAAAGAAAATTCTTTGCAAGGAAGGTTTAGTTTGGTTTTTAATTCCCTTCTTTTTATGAATGTTGTAGGTGTAAATAGGAGTCTTTGGGATTGTTGATGTCCAAAGGCTCTTTTTGTTTTAATGAGGTGCGATGTTTTTGAGTAGTGAATTTTGTAAATAAAAAAAACCTCAATAAAAATATTGAGGTTTTAAGTTCAGCGGAGAAAGAGGGATTCGAACCCCCGGACCTGTTACAGTCAACAGTTTTCAAGACTGCCGCATTCGACCGCTCTGCCATTTCTCCAGTATGTCTGCTATCGTTTTGTGATTGCGAGTGCAAATATAAGTTGTTTTTTTGATTGTGGAAATTTTTTTTGCATTATTTACAAAGAAAATAATATGCTATAAAAAAGAAAACCCTTAACAAAGTTAAGGGTTTAAATTTTAGCGGAGAAAGAGGGATTCGAACCCCCGGACCTGTTACAGTCAACAGTTTTCAAGACTGCCGCATTCGACCGCTCTGCCATTTCTCCAGTATGTCGCTATCATTTCGTGATTGCGAGTGCAAATATAGTGCGCTTTTCCGATTATAAAAACTTTTTTCTGAGTTTTTTTAAGATAATTTTCAAGTGTCTAGTTATCAGTATTTCCGAAAGACGTTTTTTTTGAAAATTAATCCAAATCGTCTAAAATTGGTGTTGGTTTTTTGTTTTCATCGACAGCAACAAACGAAAAAGTTCCCGAAACTACCGTTTCGCGAAGCTCAGAATACATTTGTTCCATAAAAATATCAACATGAATTTTACAGCTGGTTCTTCCAACGCTGTCTACTTTTGCAACTAATTCGATTAAAGTACCGGCTGGAATTGCTTTTTTAAAGTCAATTTGACCTGTAGATATTGTAACAACTTTTTTACGGCTAAAGCGTGTCGCGCAAATAAAAGCAACTTCATCCATTAAATGAAGTGCAGTTCCTCCAAATAAAGTATCATAATGATTCGTGGTGCTCGGAAAAACGGCTTTGAATATATGCGTCTCAGATTTCTGAATTCTTTCTTCTATTGTCCCCATATTAATAATTAACGTATTCTGTAATTTCAAGTCCGTAACCAATCATTCCAACACGTTTTGTTTGTTCTGTATTCGAAACTAATCTAATTTTAGAAATATCAATATCATGAAGGATTTGAGCGCCAATTCCGTAGTCTTTGCTGTCAATAATAACTTTTGGAGCTTTTAATGTTCCTTGCGATTGGAGTGATTTAAGTTCTGAAATTCTGTTTAAAAGATTTACAGCGGTCATATCTTGATTGATAAATATAACAGCGCCTTTTCCGTTTTCATTAATCACTTTAAACATGTCGTCTAACTGCTGTTCTGCATTATTAGTCAATGTTCCTAATAAATCATTATTTACTTGAGAAGAGTGGATTCTAGTTAATATAGGTTCTCCAGAACTCCACGTTCCTTTTGTTAAAGCAATATGAATTTGTTTATTGGTAGTCTGCTCGTAAGCTCTCAGTCTAAAAGTTCCAAAGCGAGTTTCAATATCAAAATCTTCTTTTTTAACAATCAAACTATCGTGCTGCATTCTGTAAGCAACCAAATCTTCAATCGAAACTAATTTCAAATTAAATTTTTGCGCTACTTTTATCAATTCAGGTAAACGAGACATTGTTCCGTCTTCGTTTAAGATTTCACAGATTACGCCAGCTGGTTTAAATCCTGCTAGACGGGCAAAATCAATTGCGGCTTCAGTATGGCCGGTTCTTCTTAAAACGCCACCTTGTTTAGCGATTAAAGGGAAAATATGACCAGGACGCGCTAAATCATGTGGTTTTGTATTAGGATCAACCAAAGCTTCAACTGTTTTAGAACGATCGGCTGCCGAAATTCCAGTTGTAACTCCGTTTCCTTTTAGATCAACAGAAACTGTAAAAGCGGTC
>Ga0160449_1000238_pt1 | contig 42128 bp, 34 predicted proteins | sample HID1975I_E1MG_FD_108216 | JGI IMG/M metagenome (GOLD analysis project Ga0160449, IMG submission 108216) | Enriched soil microbial communities from UW Madison campus, WI, USA - HID1975I_E1 MG | ecosystem: Environmental > Terrestrial > Soil > Unclassified | place: USA: Madison, Wisconsin...
CCCGCAGCACACAGCTTCAGAAAGACTGCCTGACCAAAGAACACATTTCGCCCTCGCTTGCCACCTCGACTGCAGGGAGAGATCCCGCAGGCGGGACAAGTTCCGTTATCGAAGCAAGCGCCTCGAATCAAACCTGTATTCTTCCGTATGCTGAATTCTATATGCTGTATTCTTTTTCTGTCATTTCGAACGAAGCAAAGCGGAGTGAGAGATCTGCTATCGAAGCAACCGTATTTTCACTTCACAGCTTATCTATATTCGTCTTCATCCTGAAGTAGTGAGTAATGATCAACAAACAATTAGGGATCAACAAACAATCAACGATCAACAAATAATCAACGATCAACAAACAATCAACGAGCAACAAACAATCAGCGAGCAACAAATGATTAGCGACCCCGCATAGGAGTAATCCCCAAAATCAGCCTCCTACCAATAACCATCCACTTCACAGCACAAAAGCCAGTAATTAGTTATCAAAGCAACACCTGGGGAGGAGCCGGCCCGCCAGGCCGCGCGGAGCGATCGGGCCTGGCTTGATTTTTTGGTTCTTTTGCATCAAGGCAAAAGAACAGAAGCCTTCAAGGCAAAAGAACAGAAAGGAAAACCTATTGAAAAAAGAAAGCCCTCTTTCTTTTCATTTTGACCGCAGGGAGAAATCTGCTATCGAAGCAAACCTCTAAGCAAAAGATTGCCGATTCACGACTGCCGACTGCCGATTGCCGAAGTTATCGCAGCAAACGTGTATTCTTCTGTATTCTGAATTCTGTATTCTGTATTCTCCTCCCTGTCGAAGCAAAAATGTCCAAATCAACCCCTCATAAATTCCAAATCACCACCGGTCAAAGTAGTATTCAGACAATAGTTTTGTGTGAGATAACAAGTAAGTATAAAAACACAAACAGTTAAAAAACTAATGCCATGACTACACAACAAACAAAGGTACTCACCACTCAGGAAGTTGCTGCACGATTCAACGAACTTGCCCAGCAGGAAAAATGGTTTGAAATACAAGAGGAGTTTTTTGCAGATAATGTAAGAAGTATCGATCCGCCGAATTCACCCTATATGGGTTATGCAGAAGGCAAAGCAGAGGTTCGCAAAAAGGGAGAAAATTTTGTAGCCCGGATAGAGGCGGGGCATAAGTTTTATACCAGCGAGCCACTTGTTAGCGAGGATCACTTTGTTGTGACGAGAGAAATGGACATTACCGTGCAAGGGCATGGCCGGATACAAATTAACGAGATCATGTTGTATGAAGTGAAAGACGGACAGATCGTGTTAGAGCAATTCTTCTATTAAGCTATTTTCTCTACTCTGGTATAACATTGGCTGCAGCCATTGTATTGTCCAAACCTGCCTGGCGGTGCTGATTTTGTCAGAATCGACCCCGTAATATGTCTTACAGACCCCCTGTATTGTGTAAATGCACCCATTAGATTTGTTGTATGAAAATGAAACCAGCTGAGTTTATTGCGCTCTCGGCCAGCACCATGATGCTGACAGCCCTGGGTATTGACATCATGCTCCCGGTATTGGGAGTGGTGCGGGCGCATTTTGGGCTAAAGCCTGAGTCTACAGCTACCGCGCAGATCATTGGATTCTTTTTCATGGGACAGGTGGCGCAACTCATATTCGGGGTACTATCGGACCGCTTCGGACGATTGCCGATCCTGCGGGTTGGGTTCCCCCTGTATATCATCGGGGGTGTGGCCGCTACCTTTGCTCCGACACTGGGACTTATGTTTGCGGCGCGCTTTGTGGCAGGTATGGGCGCCTCGGCGGTGTTTATGACCACCATTGCAGGTGTTCGTGACCGCTTTGTCGGAGACCAGATGGCCCGCACCATGTCGCTGATCTTTACCATCTTTCTGTTCACCCCAATCCTGGCGCCATTTTTAGGATTGGCCATCCTGTCCGTCTCCTCCTGGCAGATGGTGTTCCTTACGCCGCCGCTTTTTGCGGTGATCATTTTTGTCTGGTCGCTCAGGCTGGAAGAGTCCTTTCCCCGCGAAAAACGGACTGCGCTTAACTGGAGCAGTATTGGTCAATCCATCCGGAAAGTGATTGGTAACCGGGTCTTTCTCCGGTATACGGCGATCACAACCGTCCTTTTTACGGCATTAAGTTCGTATGTCTCCAGCTCGGAACATATCGTGGGCGAGATCTATGGCAAACCGAAACTATTCGCCTGGATCTTTGCCGGTATCGGGCTGGTGATGTCAGTTTGTACTTTTATGAACTCATACTTTTCCTCCAGGTTTGGAGCCAGGCAAACGATCCGCTGGCTGCTGCTCATTTATGCCGTAGTAGGCGGCCTGTTGTTGTTGTACACCTTTAGCTTCAATGATCCACCCGGCATGGTCTTATTCTTCGTGGCAGTTGCTTTACTGATGGGCATCAATATCGCTGTTGAACCCAATAGCAGCGCTTTGGCCCTGGAACCGATGGGCAATATGGCAGGTGTGGCATCTTCTGTATATGGAACTTTCTTCTTCTTTATTGGGGCTACGCTGGGATCGGTGATCAGTCATTTCATGGTCAGGGGTGTATTCCCGCTTGTGCTTGGTTTTTTTGTGATTGGGCTTGTCGCTGTATTGCTGGTATTTAGTGATCGCCGCCCCCTCATCAGGAAGGCTGCCTGATGAACCTTTATTGCAAGGGGCAATGGGTGGACTATCCCGAATGTGGTAACTGGCCTACCGGTCAATAGTATTTTGATGATAGCTTTGTGTCATAAGCAATCAAATTACTATGCATTTTTCGATTCAATCTGTTTTAGAAAATGATCAGGCAATCCTGGAACCCCTGACAGCGCAGGACTTTGAGGTTTTATATGCTTTGGCATCAGACCCAAAGGTATGGGAGCAACATCCGGATAAAGACCGTTGGAAAAAGGATCAATTTATCAATTACTTTGAAGGAGCTATGGAAAGCAAGGGGGCTTTTAAAATTATCGACAAAGCATCCGGAGAAGTGGCGGGCGGTACCCGTTTTTATGAATACAACCCGGAAGCAAAAAGCATTGCCATCGGCTATACTTTTTATGCTACAAAGTTTTGGGGCACGGGGTTCAATCCTTCTGTAAAGAAACTCATGCTGGATTATGCTTTTCAATTTGTAGATACGGTGATCTTTCACATTGGCGCCACGAATTTCCGTTCCCAGATCGCTATTGGCAGGGTAGGGGCGGTGAAAGTGGGAGAGCAATCTATTGCTTTTAATGGGGGTGCACCCAGGTTGAGTTTTATATACGAGATCAAAAAGGGAGATTGGGAGAAGATATAGTTTAACAGGCAATAATTGGTGAAGCCCTGAACTTTTAATAGCTTCCTGTCTTAATCTATTGCCTGATGCCCCGCACTACCTATCTGTTTATTAGTAATACTCTTTTTCTTGCAGCTTTTAGTTTTCTGAAAGGCTTTTCACAAGCCGATAAGGCAGAAACCTGCATTGGGGAACTGATGCAGCAATCGAAAATTGTGGGCCTCTCCGTGGCCGTGGTAAAAGACAACCAGGTCATCTACACCCATTCCTTTGGTTATAAAGACCTAGAAAGCCAAACGCCCCTCAGCGATAGCAATTTGTTCCGGATCGCATCTATCTCCAAATCATTTACCGCCACTTCTATCCTCCAATTGGTGGAAGCCAGGAAATTAAAGCTGGATGCAGATGTGAGTGATCTGTTGGGGATCAAGGTGCGGAACCCACTGTACCCCGATAAGGTGATCACATTGAAGATGATCCTTTCGCATACTTCCAGTGTGAATGACAGCCAGGGTTATTTTTCACTGGATGCGATCAATCCCGATAAGAATCCCAACTGGGCGAAGTGCTACAATACCTATGAACCTGGTACAGGATATATGTATTGCAACCTGAACTTTAATATGGCGGGTACTATCCTGGAGAAAGTATCGGGTGAAAGATTTGACCAATATGTGAAGCATCATATTCTTGATCCATTGGGCTTGTATGGAGGCTATTGCGTGGATTCTTTGGATCAGTCTCGGTTTGCCACTCTGTATGAGTACAAAACGGATTCAGGCAAGTTCGTGGCTGCTTCCGGCGCTTATGCCGCCCGCAGTGCCGAGGTGGCCAACTATACCATGGGATATAGTACACCAATCTTCTCTCCTACAGGCGGCATGAAGATAACGGCTACTGATCTGGCGAAATATATGATGATGCATATGAACCTCGGCAAGTCCCAGGGCAAGCGGATCATTCGTAAAAAAAGCGCCCGGCTGATGCAATCAAAGATTGCAGAGAAAGAAGGGTATGGGCTGGCCATCATGACCATTGAGTCGCTGATTGCCGGCAAAACAATGAAGGGGCACACGGGTTCAGCTTATGGATTATATAGTTCTATGTTCTTCCAACCCAAAGAGAAATTTGGGATTGTTGTCATTACGAATGGCTATTCTTCTTCTATTCCTGGTGGCTTGAAACCTTTTGTCAATTGCCTTTATGAACACCTGGTGAAAAAAGGCCAGTAATAAGAAGCGCCTGTCTTAGGTTTCATGACCCCAGACAGGCGCTTTTGTTTATCAGTTGTCTGTTTATATTATCGTGCGGGTTTCATTACCCATTTGCTGAATTCATCGTCAATACCATCGCCATTGCTATCATAGCTTTCTGTAAGCTTAAGACTGGTGGCGGTGAGTTCGTTGATCAGTACATCGTTGTTTTCTTCATCAAAAGGTTCATTGTCCCAGGCATATACGAACCGGTCGGATTTGGTAGAATGCCATTTCCAATTCGCCATATCAGCCACTTTTAATTTACCGGCTGAGAAAGTTTGTATCAGGTAAGTGCCGTTGGTACTGATGGTGAAAGTAGCGCTATCGACAGTATACCAAATCGGTTCGCCGTTATCATCCAGTTCATAATCTTCAGAACCGAGGATCTCCGCTCCGCTTTCTTCGGGCGTGATGTACCAGGAACCTTTGCACAAAACAGAGGTACGGTTATCGGCTGGAATAGCAGCGGCCTTGTTGGAAGTAATAGTGATCGTTTTATTGCCGGCTGCATAGTATAATTTGAAATTCATTACTTCGCCGTTAATGACAATGTTGGTAAGGTAGCCAATGCCTTTGAGGACAATGGAGTCGCCAGACCCGGCTTCAAATTTACCGGTATACACTTTTTGATTTTCGTCGTAAATGATGTAGGAACTATCGCTGGTAAATTCAATAAACCCAGGTACATCTCCTAATGTTCCATTGGTGCCGGCAGTACCATTGGGTTCCACCTGCAGTGGTAAATGACGGCCGAGCAGTGATATTGCACTCTTTTTACCCTGGCTTCCGATAGACACCCTGCCAATAGAAATATCCGAACTGAAAAGCCATTTACCCTGCACATCTTTTTGCAGTTTTTGAGCTGCTTCATTGATGGGGTCGGTAAGAGGGTTATCATCATTTTTGGAACAGGAAAATAGCAGGGTCATTCCTGCAAGAAGGAACAAGTAGAACTTCTTCATAGTTTGTTTATTATGAATATTGGGTGAACGCAATAGGGAGTATGCAATGGGAGGAATGCCTTCCATAGGGTACGGGTATTTTGGTGAGCTAATGTACTACGGGGAATTTACACTTGCAAGGGTGGGGAATGGGTAATGAGTGGTTTGAGCTGGAACTGGCAGAAGAATTTTATTATCTTCAGGAGTGAATAAAACAATTTGCAACGCTTTCCCATACATAACCGGTTAATGTATACTAAAACATGTTTATTTATTTTACTGGGTGTGGCTGTTTTATTGCTGCCATTGTGGTCATATTCGCAGGCTTGTGATTCGGTGAAACTAAAAGATTTTCCTGCGAACGACCTGCCCACGGCTGCTGATCGTAAAAAACTAAAGAAGGAGGAATCTTACAAATATTATTATGGCATTGGAGTACCCATTGATTACGTGAAAGCCCGTAAGTTGGCTTTCATTGAATGGGGAGCTGCGGACAATTATGGCCCTTTTGAGGGGCCGGGCATCTTATTGATGTTGTATGCCAATGGCTACGGCGTTAAACGCAATCTTGATCTCTGTATCAGGCTGGCTTGCGCTAATATTGGCGGGGCGATGGCTGAGGTAGAAGGACGCGTGCAGCATTTAAGAGAACTGAAGGGAAATGGTCCGAAAGAAGTGTTTGATGTTTGTGATGATGCAACCAGCGGGTATATGTCGGGATGGTGTCAATCGATTCAAACTGAATTAGCCGAAATAAAGAGAGATGCTGCCATTCAGACGATCATTAATAAATGGCCAAAACAACACAAGGTTGCCTATGCACAGTTACGGAAGGCGGTGAGTGCTTTCTTTTCTGAAAGAGTAGAACAGGAAGTGGATATGTCCGGAACTGCCCGCGTGATGATCGGGATGGAGGAAAATGATTCGCTGGAAGACAATTTCCTGCATAAGCTGGAAGCTGCTGATAAATGTAGGTTTAATAATTATACTGAGCAGGATTATGCCAGTGCCGATAAGGAGCTGAACGCGCTATACAAGAAAATAATGGGCCTTAAAGAATTGCATTATGGATCAGTTACCAGGGAGGGGATAAAGACTACCCAAAGAGCGTGGATCGGCTACCGGGATGCATGGGTAAGGTTTGGGGTTGTCCGGTGTCCGAAGGTCAGTGCTGTGTCTTGGAAAATGATGATTACCCTGGATCGTATTGAACAGCTTAAAGAATTTGCAGACGATTAGCGGTGGCCAATCGCCTGCAAAAAATAGTAGGTCAGTTTGAGGGGTTAATCCAGGTTATCTACCGTTATATAATCAATGTTAATTTCTCCCAGGCCTCCTGTTAATTTTACCGTATTGGTCTTTCCTGCTTTTAGTTTTACAGTGAGTGCGGTATGACCGGTGAAGGTAGCAGCATTGCCCGTGGGCAAAGCATTGAGCAATGAATAGTCGACCCCATTCACGAATAGTTTTATTCTTGCATAAGCCGCTCCTGCATACTGAATATGGATGGTGGCCCTGCCGTCCTTCTTTCCTCCATTGATATTGCTAAACTCTATATTGGCATCGTTGGCATTCAGGTTGGTCACATATTTGCCGCCGGAAGCAGCTGTTTCGTTGGCCACAGTGGCCGTACCACTGATGGTAGCTTTTTCCGCCTCATACCGGATCGTTTTTTTATTGCTCACTCCTTTGGTGGCGATGGTGGGTACGCCCATCTTGGTTTGCTCTACCAGTTTAATAGACCCATCCTGGTTGAAGTGGAGGAGGTCCACGCAAATAGACCTTAGATTTCCTTTGCCGGTATTGGAGATGGATTGGTTGTGGTAGAACATGTACCATTGGCCTTTGTATTCCACTACCGAGCCGTGGTTGGTATCACAACCTGTGATACCTAAAAACACACCACCATGCTTCCAGGGCCCCAGGGGGCTGGTGCTGGTGGCATAGCGTAATTGATTCTGCTTGGGATTATTGTCCGCATAAGTGAGGTAATAGATGCCATTGCGTTTGAAAACCCAGGCTGCCTCGTGGAAATCGACCAGGCCTTCCATCGTCTTCATGGCGCCATCAATTTCGGTCATGTTGTCTTTGAGGAGCCCACCCTGGCATACGCTGCCTCCGCCATAATAGAAGTAAGATTTTCCATCGGTATCGACGAATACACAGGGATCGATCATGGCATTGCCGCTGAGGCCTTCAATAAAGCCCCCGGAGGTGAAATCGCTGGCCGGCTTTTTACTGGTGGCTACGCCAATCTTCCAGGTTTTGTTCCATTCCGTGCCACTGGGGTGGGGGAAATAAAAGTAGTAAGTGCCATTTTTGTAAGCGCAATCCGGGGCCCACATGAATCCGCCTTCTTTCCTTCCCCAGGATACCTGGCTGGCATTGAGTATTTCACCTTCATCGCGCCAGTTGACCATATCGGCCGTGGAATATACATGGTACCGGTCCATCAGATCACAACCTCTGGCAGGGTCAATATCGTGTGATGGGTAAACATACAACCGGCCATCCGCCCACACATGGGCAGAAGGATCGGCTGTATAAATGCTGGTAATAAAAGGATTTTGGGAAAAGCAGGGTTGGCTTACAAAAAGCGCCACGATGAAGAGTAACCTCATAGACAAGCTTACGTTAATTGTGTTTGAAAAAAGGAGTTCGTGCACCAGTATCGGGCGGGATACTGATAAGCTTGCAAATAAAGCGCTACAGCATTAAGAAAACACTTAATAAAACCTTAACTGGTTAAATATGGTAATTAATTGATGTGTTGTTGGTTTATAGCCAGCCTGTTTAGAGGTAAAATAAAAACAGCATTACTTCACCCAGGCCAGTACCTGCTGAGCCACTTTATCGGCTTTGTCATCAAAATGGTGACCGCCATCGATGGTGATGCTGCTGTAATTTTTGATGGTGAGGGCATTCAGCGGAAACTGGTCCTTCTCCGTACCCAATACAAAAAGGATGGGCTTGCCTACTTTATTGATCTCATCGGGCACACTGTAGGCATCTTTTCTCGCTATGCCAATCATTTCAGAAAGGTGCACTTCAAAATCGGTAGACTTATACGGTAGCATCAATACAATATGACTGGTTTTGCCGGCAATATTCCTGTCCAGGTAATTCTGGATAAAAGGGGTAACATCGGCGCCAAAGGAATAACCAACCAGTACCACCTGATCACGTTTCCAGGTTTGGAGGTATTGACTTAGGAGCGCGCCCACATCAGCCGCCGTTTGAGAAGGCGTCTTTTTCTTCCAGAAATAATCTTTGGAGTTCAAAGCGATCACCGGGTAGCCTGCCTGGTTGAAAGATTGTACCAGGGCCAATGAGAATTTAGTCCAGCCACCATCGCCGGTGGAATAAAAGATAATGGGCTTGGAGGCATCATTGCCGGCCATGGTCTTTATAGGGAGGGTGGTTGTTTGCGCCTGGCTGCTGATAAAAACACCCAAACAGGCTACTACAAGTAAGTATTTCATACTATTGTTTTTTAGTGTACCGGCCGCATTACTTTTCTAAGGGCATTCGGTAGCTGGAAAAGATCAAAATCATGTTCATACAGCAGGTATTTGTTTTCCCAGAAAGTGGCATACTTCTCTTTGAACTCGCGCAGGCCATCGTATCGCCTCACGCGCCTTACCCTGGGAGAAACCATTTTCAATAGTTGTTCCGCTGTATTGTCGGGCTGGGAAAGGCCGGTCAATGGCACCATGCCCAGGTTGATGAATAGTTTTTGTTTGCTCCGTGCATACTCGATCAATTGTACGATCAGCGCATCTGCCGCCGCAGCTGGTGCATCATGCGTTTTGCGGATCAGATCGTAGGTACATTCTTCTTCCGTATAATCGGGAATAACATTGAGGAAGGCAATGATCCTGCCTTCGGCATCCGTTACGGTAATGATGTCCTGCTGCAGTAATTCCTTCTCATCAAACATGCCCTGGGCAAAGATCATTTCTTCGCGGGTAAAAAATTGGAGCCAATCGTCTGATACTGTTTTCAACTGTTGCACGAAATCAATGGTCTGTGGTGCCGGATGCACCGCCATCATATATCCTTTCTTCTGCAGATTGTTGAGCCCATTGCGCAGGGATTTTTTATCCCTCCCTTCCAGGCTGAATTTAGACAGTTCCAGAATGCCTTCCTGTCCGATCATCAGCTTTTTCTTTTTCAGTTCCCTGAAATAAGGGATGCTGTCTTCGTTCACGCGGTAGAAAGCCGTCCTCAGTCCCATCTTTTTGCAATGCTGGTCAAACTCCTGTAATACCGCTGTTTTGTATTCTTCCGCACATACGGGTTCTTCCAACACTACAGCGAAGCCACCGGCAATGCGGTAAGCGATGAATGCCTCCTGCAGGTCCGAAAAGAAATAGAGTTTATCCTTGTACACTTTGAAATAGTCCATAGCTGAACTTCCGTATTGACTGAGCAGAAATTTAGCACGTTGCCGGAATGATTCGTTGGACTTTTGTCTTTTGGTGTAGGGGATGATGAGTGTCAACAATAAAAAGCCCCAGGTAAGAAAACCTGCAATACGGATAATGGCAATGAACTCCTGGCCGAAGCGGGTAATGGGATGGAGGCCGTTGTCTTCTACCAGGAGAAAACTATTTAAGGTATGCAGGAGCGATTGCCGCCAGGTAAAGTCAACCCCAAAATGTTGTTGGTCTACAAAATAAAAACTAAGGAAGCCAAACAGCAATACGGCCGACATGCTAAGCAAGGCCGTTTGCACACCTGTTCTCATCCATTTATAGCTGCTCCTGCTACGGTATTGACCGCCGGTGCTGAGCAATATGAGCAGCGTGATGCCTGCAATGATGGCTTCTTCATAATCCAATGCCTTGGTAACATGCCCCACCAGCGACAGGAAGGACAATCCCACAGCAATGATCCAGGCGCTGCGCAAGCCCCGCAAAAGAAAGGCAGCTGTGATCAATAATCCCAGGCCGATATACAACACCAATAAATTGGACGCATGCATGGCCCTCACAGGCAGGTATTGGTGCAGAATATGCAACCGCGACCGTACAGGTGGCAGTACGACAGATACAATATTGATCATACCCAGGGTAAAAGTGAGCAGGGCAGGAGCCGTCCGTAAGAAGAGTTTTCTACCCTTCCAGGCAAAGGCCGCGAGACCTGCCAATAAGGGCAGCCAGAATTCAAAAAGCCTGAACAATACCATAACGGCCAGGGACTGTTCCAATGGATAGCCGAATTGCTGTAATACATAAACAAGTGAAATTTCAACAGCGCCTAGTCCTTTCAGGAAAGGTGATACGACCATCATCAGCACCGCGGCTATATAAGCAGAGGCGGCAGCTATTAAGGAAGCATGTATGCCGAGCGCCAGCATCGCCAGCCAGATATGCAGGATGCCGCACAGCTCAACCCCCATCGAATACAGAATGGCCCCGCCAAATTGTTTTTTATTGACGTTGGCCGAAAACAGGTCATCGAGAAAGGGTATCGTAGCGGGAAATTTACGACTAAAGAAACGATAGAGCATACCTTGTTGGGCAAAAGATCGCGTAGCCCACACCAGTGTAGCTACCAACAATATCATGATGGCTATGCCAGCCATGGCATAACCCGATTGACTATGTTTCAAACTGAGTGCCGAAAGGACTATCACAGGCAAACCGGCCAGTACCACAGTGAGTAAGCCGGCAAAACCAAAGAGAGCGCTTGCCTGGTATACCTGCGTTTTAGTGAAACCAGCCTTGCGGATCTGCGAAGGAGCATAAGCCAATGCGCTGATGCTTCCTGCCGGAAGGAACACACTGATAAAATTCCTTTTCAGGTAAAGCAGTATCGATCTGCCCCAGGAAAACCGGAGGCTGATGGCTGCAAAACTTTTCCGGTAAATGCCCGACTGAAAGAGTATATAGACGATGGTGATGCCCAGGCCGGCCAGTACCAACCAGGGATTGGCTTTGTGTATCTGTGGAAGAATAGTGCTTAATTCTTTGCGTTCGCTGCGGAAGAATACAATCGCCAGCAAGAGCACCAGGATGGCTAAGAGCTCCTTTTTGGGAGCGCGCTTAAAGAAGGTGCGTAGTTTGTTTTGGAGATTGGTGGTCATGTTAGGTTTTTACGATACAAACCTAGTCATGGATCACGGCCTGGCAGCCTGCCTGTCGGCGAATCGGCAATTTCGATCGGTGGGGGATGCAGGTGGCTACCTGTTTTCCAGCCATTGTAAAAAAGTGCTCGTTTTTTCCTTGCCTATCAATAGTTTATCGGGGCTGGGAACAACGAGCTTCACCAATAATTTTCGGGCAAAATAATGCTCTACTTCCTTTACCGCGCTAAAGTTGATGAGGTATTGCCGGTTGAGCCTGAACCATTGTTTGGTAGCCAGCAAGGCCTGTACCTGGTCGAGCGATTGATCAAGCGCATATTCCTCTCCCTGAAAGGTCATGATGGTGGCTGTCTCGTACCTGATATAGATAAAAGCTATTTGATCTGTAGGAACGGTGGTGTATTTATGGTTCTTGAAAACGAGAAAGCTTTTCTTCCCTTCATCGAGGCCAATCTTTTTTAAGAGACCGTCCATGTCGGGCTGTGGATTCTGCTGGAAGAAGTTCTTGAAGTTCTCCACCTTTTCGAATGCTGCCTGCAGGTCTTCCTGCGAAAAAGGCTTGAGTAAATAATCAATGCCGTTGGCTTTGATGGCTTCCATGGCGTATTCGCCATAGGCCGTACAAAACACCACGGGACACTTGATCTTAACTGCTTTGAAGATCTCAAAACTCAGGCCATCAGAAAGCTGGATATCCATAAAGAGGAGGTCGGGCTGGTCATGATGCGACAGGTATTCAACAGCGCTTTCAATGCTCTGCAACTGTGCCGTGATGGTAGCAGCTGGCCTCAGTTTGGTGATAAGATTTGCCAGTGATTTAGCGGCTTTCAACTCGTCTTCAATGATGACTATTTTCATGGATGATAGGAAGTTTGATGGTGAATAAAGTTTCGCTGGACAGTATCTCCATTTTCCTGTTCACAAAATGAAGGTAGCGCTGGTTGATGTTTTCCAGTCCCAGCCCCGTAGAGACTTCCGGGTTCTTCTTGAGCTGGAGGCAGTTTTCAACCACGATGAAATCTTTCTCTGTATAGAGACTGATCTTCAATGGACGATCAATGGAAACAATATTGTGTTTGATACAATTCTCCACCAGCAGTTGCAAAGTAAAAGGAGGGATCAGCGATTGATGGTATTGCTTGTCGATATTGATAGAAAGATCGATACCTTCCTCAAAGCGGGCTTTTAAGAGGAATACATAGGCATTGAGTATGTCCAGTTCTTCCGACAGGCGGATCAGGTCCTGCTTGCGGCTTTCCAGCGTAAAGCGGTAAAAGTCGGAGAGCTTTAAAATAAAATTCACCGAATGGGCATCGCCACTTTCCACCATGTATTTGAGCGTATTCAAACTATTGAACAGGAAATGCGGATTGACCTGTTGTTTGAGCAATTCGTACTGGGCCGCCAGGTTATCAGATTTGGTGCGTTCCAGTTCAATCCCTACCTGCTGATTGTGGTAGCTCTGGTACAAAAGATGCAGGAACATATAAAAGGTAACGTTCACCAAGATTCCTCTCACTTCAAACATGAGCATAACCGGTCCGAAGTTGAGGTGAGACAGCAGGTATTGCTGAATGCAAGCCAATACAAACATGACTCCAATACCTAAGAAAAGGCCTTTGACCAGGCGTTTGATTGAAAAGCCATGCGCTACATCGCTGGAAGAATAGGCCGGTATGGTGAGAAGATTGTAATACCATATGAATACCGCAAACAAAAAAGTAACCGATGAATCAACAATGGCCTCATAGAGATTGAAATGGTGCTCCGCAATTTTAGGCACAGAAGTGAGTATGCCCAGGAATAAAGAGCTTAGCCATATTATCTTATGGGGGACTTTAAATGGTTTCTTGTTCATCGCGGGATCAAATATAGTATTTTACCAATGCTTGTTCCAGGAGCCGTTTTATGGTTGCTGAAAATTTAGTCTGGCTGCAGCTGTGATCTTACCATCCGATGGTTGTTGTACAAAGCCTACGAGTTCCCAACCGTTTTCTGTAAAGTCTTTCGGAAGGTTGATGTTGACTTCTTTTTTACCGTTGCCGTCAATGGGAAAGCGGTGTAATCCGCGTACGATCTGCACGTGAGATAAATGGCTGCCTGCATTTTCTCCGGCTCTCACGTTGCTTTGGGCTGATTGTTGTACCAGCGCCAGTATCAAGGTTGCCTTTTCCTTGCCCGTTGCCTGGTATTCAACATGTGCTTTACCATGCTCAATCTTTCCATCAAGTGTCAATTCGTTGGCAGGTTCCTGGTCGAGTGCGGTGGAAATAGCTTGCAGTACGGAACCTTGATCGGAGCCCACATACTCTGCCTTACCATTTACTACGATCTGCGGGGTGTATATTGAGGGAAGATTCATCCAGCTCGCATATTGTCGCTGCCTGTTGGAATACTCCCGGTCACCGAACCGGTCTTTCCAACCCTGGTGATCCCAGTAATCAACGTGGAAAGCCAATAAATAGATCTGCTTATTTTTGTTGTCCTCCTGTATCTTTTCGAACAAACGATCGGCTGGCGGACAACTGGAACATCCTTCTGAGGTGAACAGCTCTACCACTGCAAAACCTTTGCTCTTGCCTGAGTCTTTTAACGCTTTCATGGTTTCCTGATTTTGTAATTGTTTAAATGCAGCTGAAAGGACAAACAGTCCGGCCAGGCATGCGATAACAAAGAATGCTTTCATCTTTCTCATTTGTACTTGTTTTTGAAATTGATTTTGTAAAAGTATTACCGGTAGAGGGCTATAGTCAATCACTACAAAGGCAAGTGGACTAATTGGTGGGCGGGTTAGACATTTCCGGGTCTGAAAATTCAGGGGGCTGGCCGGTCTGGGGTGGCAGATGCTGGATGCCGGCCCCGGTCAATCTTTTTGGCCGTAAACGAGGTATATTTGACGGGTAATACGAAAACAAAATGTCATTGTTTCAGAAGATCTTACGGCGAATAGAAGTTACCGTTTTGTATTTTTTAGGGAAGATCCGGGGCCTTTGGGTGCCTCGCAAATTTGGTATCAAGAGAGGATACCGTCACCGGAAGGAGGAGATCTTTTGGGATGATACCCAGCAGACCGATGAATGTCAGAAGGAGGTATATGAACTGGCCCGCTTTTACCTGGATAAATATGGCTATAAGCAGGTACTGGACATAGGCTGCGGATCAGGTTATAAACTGATGCAACAGTTTGCTGATTACCCTACAGTGGGCGTGGAGGTAGGCACTACCTATGCGTTCCTGCAACAAAAGTATCCGGACCGTGTGTGGATCGATGCGGCCCGGGCCGATCAGATCCCCCGGCAAACTGATCTGATCATCTGCTCGGATGTAATTGAGCACGTGGTCAATCCGGATGAAATGCTGCAGCTGATTAAAAAGATCGACTTCAAATTATTGTTCCTGAGCACACCCGACAGGGATCTTGTGAGGGGGTGGTACAGTTACGGCCCTCCGGAAAACAAATGCCATATCAGGGAATGGAATACCAAAGAATTCCGGCGCTATGTGGCTACACACTTCGACATTATCTCGCACCAGATAACGCATGTAGAGGACGCTACGCAGTTGCTGATCTGTAAGAAAAAGTAAGTCCGAAAGTCCGAAAGAAAAACAGCAAAAGCCATTACTGTATCACTTACCGACTTCCGGACTTGCTGACTTCCGGACTATTTTACCACACCTTGAATATCTCCCTTGAACCCGTCAGGTACATATCGGTGTAGTTGGCCATTTTTTCCTGCATCTTCTTCATCTTCTCCGTATCAGCTTCCATCCTTTTCCAGCTGTCTTCATAATCGGCCAGGTCCTTAAACTGGCTTACGATGATTACCCGGTTGTATTGACCGGTCATATCGGTCAGTACATGCAGGTGTTCCTTGTCATCGGCCATTATTTCTTTAAACAATTTGGCCAGTTTTGAGGCATTGCCTGGTTTGCAAACGAAGATGTCGTGTACAATGATCATAACTATACTTTTTAATCGTGAGTAAATAGAGCAGCATTGATAGTACAAAGATGGGGCCTAATAGGCCACCAGGGCAGGGGCATTTGCGACTGTTTGGACGGTGAATTGAGCCAATTTCATTGTTTAGAAGCGAAGGGATTTTTCAGAAAGTCAGCCGGTTGTTCTTAATATGTACTACATAATATCCCGGAATTTATTATTTTGGCTGCTCTAAAACCATGCACACTATATGAAGACACTGTTTATCGCCGCCCTGATTTCCTGTTTTGTAAGCCAGTTTTCCCTGGCGCAAACCGATGCCGCCACCGCCAATCCTGCTTACCGGCCCGCTGCTTATGCTTTAAAAGCTGCCCAGTTCAGGAGCTATCCCAATTCCACCAAAGACATTATTTTCCTGGGCAACAGCATTACGGCCGGTACTGACTGGGCCGAGCTGCTGGGCAACCCCAATGCCCGCAACCGCGGTATTTCGGGCGATATAACTTTTGGCATCCTGGCCCGGTTGGATGAGGTAACAGAAGGCAAGCCGGCCAAAGTATTCCTGCTGATCGGCATCAACGATATTCAGCACAATACCCCCGATACCCTGATCATTGCCAATTACCGGAAGATCGTCCAAACGATCAAGTCCGCCTCACCGCATACAAAGATTTATGTGCAGACCCTGCTGCCGGTAAACAATACATTTACCCAGTTTAAGAATCACTACAATAAAGACGAACATATTGCCGCTGTCAACGAAGGGATCAGGAAGATTGCTGCTGAAGAAAAAGTAACCTGTATCGAGCTCAATAAAGTCTTCCAGGATGCAGAAGGAAAGCTGGATAAAAATCTTACCATGGATGGCCTGCACCTGAATGCCGAAGGGTATAAGCGTTGGGCTGGCATATTAAAACCTTACCTGTAAGGATAAAAAACTGCACCTGCACACAACCCTTGTTTCTATGTCTGCGTAATGATTGCATCCCCCGAAAACTCCGGACCTGCTTTTCTCACCAAAAAAATGCTCCATATGCAAAAAATTACCAGACTATTGGGTAGTTCACGCTACCTATGTATCTATGTATTCTGCGCTGCACTGGCCTTATCAGTAGGCTGTAAGAAATTGGACGACCTAAAGCAATTAAAGAACTTTGAACAGGTAAACCTGGTAGGCAATAACCAGGAATACAATCCTGCGCATGTAGATCCTACGCTGATCAATGGGTGGGGCATTGCCTTCAGCTCCACGGGTACCCCCTGGGTCAATTCACAGGGCGGCCATGTGAGCGAAGTGTATGACAGGGAAGGTGTGATCGTGAGGGCTCCTGTCAACATTCCTTCACCTGCTGGCGCTACCGGCGGTAATCCTACGGGTATTATATTCAATGGGGGAACTGATTTTGTATTGTCAAACGGCCAGGCAGCGCGATTCATTTTTGTAGGGGTAGATGGTATCCTCTCCGGCTGGAATGGTGCAGCAGGGGCTACGGCCTTACTTATTAAAAATGATGCGGCTACCTCCGCTTATACGGGGTTGACAAACGCCCTGATGGATGGTAATAATTATTTGTATGCCGCCGATTTCCGGGCCAATAAAATAGTGGTGTGGGATAAGAATTTTGCAGTAGTGAATATGCCATTTAAGGATCCTGGTATTCCTTCCGGTTATGCACCCTTTAACATACAGGCTGCTGGTGACTGGTTGTATGTAACCTATGCCAAAGTGGGACCACAAGGAAGATCAGCAGCCGGCCGTGGATTGGGTTATGTAAGTATTTTCAAAACCAATGGTACGCTGGTAAAACGATTTGCTACCAAAGGGGCGCTGAATGCTCCCTGGGGTGTAGCGCAGGCACCGGCCAGCTTCTTTGAAGATTTGGAAGACGCAGAAGATCAAAAGATGAAGGGAGCCACCGAAGGCAGGAGTGCGATCCTTGTAGGGAATTTTGGAGATGGTTATATCAATGCTTATACGGATGATGGTCAGTTTATTGGTGTACTGCGTTCCAAAGGCAGGCCTATCCAGATAGAAGGATTGTGGGCTATTACGTTTCCTCCTTCCACTTCAACCATCGATCCCAACAGGTTGTACTTTGCTGCTGGTCCGGATGAAGAACTGGGCGGCTTGTTTGGTTATATTAAGAAACAATAAGTTGATGTATGTGTGTCCATTTTTAATTGCTATAGTGAATGGGGCCGAAAGGTCCCATTTGCTTTTTGGGTATTGCAAAGTCCTGGATGGGCTTTAAAATTGTATGTAGGCGGCCTTTTAGTTGGATTGGATTTGGCTATCGGGTAAATTCCGGGGAAGCTTTTTAATAGCGTACAAGCAAAGAAAAATAAGTAACAACAAAAAAAAGAGATGATCAAGAACTCTTTTCCTCTCTTGCGTATTATAAAGAGCTATATCCGTGTATTCCTTATTGTCGATGATGAACCTGAATATCTCGATGGTGTGGTTGTGTTTCCCTGCCTGATAGGCTTTAATTCCATCTTTGTCTGTATAAATAGAGAAAGTGGTGGCATGGTAACGAAGTGTATCCAGAAGGTGCTGCTTGTCGGTTACAGAGTTGAAAACATCTCTCATTTTTAGATTGAACCCGGTAGTGGTGGCCATCTCTATATGAGTAATGTCATCGGCTGTTCCGGGATAAGCCTTTCCTTGTAAAACAAGGGAATCTATTTTGAATAGGTCATCTTCTTTTATGGTGTAGGACCGGGTGGTTAACTTTCGTACGTCCCATAGCGCATATAGAAGTAAGAGCAGTGCTGTGATGAGAAAGTAGGTCTTGGGAGTCAATTTTTTAAACTTCATGGATTGAGGGTAGCCGTCTGTGGGTCGTAAAATAGTAAAATATTCCGGAGAACACTATTCTGCAAGCTATGCTGGCACGAAATAAAAGCCAAACAGTGTTGATTTTTTCGTACTTTTTATCAGCATTTGAAAACAGCTTATTAAACCTTGCCAGGAATGAAAAAGAAATCAATCTCCCGCCGCCAATTTATTGATACGACTGCCAAAGCCTCTCTCGCTTTTACCATTATACCCCGCCATGTATTGGGCGGTCCCGGTTATGTAGCTCCAAGTGATAAACTGAACCTGGCTTATATTGGTTGTGGTACACAGGGATTGCGTGAAATGTGCGAGTTGATCGTGAACCCCGCCATACAGATCACCTCGGTTTGTGATCCAAACAAGATGAGTACGAATTATATTGACTGGTCGCCCAATGGCATCCGCGAGGGTATCCGTAAAGTATTGGGAGATGCTAACTGGGGAGCCTCTTTCCAGGGTATACCCGGCGGTCGTGATATTGGCAAAGAACTGGTGGATAAATATTACAGTAAACAACAGAACAGTTATAAGGGCTGTGCGTCCTATGCAGATTTTCGGGAATTGCTCGAAAAAGAAAAAGATATTGATGTGGTGAAGATCATGACGCCGGATCATTTGCATGGGTATATCTCCATTGCTGCTATGAAAAAAGGCAAGCAGGTGGTGATCCATAAGCCCCTGTCAAATCGTTTGTATGAAGCGAAGCTGGTAATCGATACGGCCCGGCAAACTGGGGTGAGCACGCACCTGCTGGCCTGGAGCAAAAAGCCGGGCACAGAGCTGGTAAAACAATGGATTGCCGAAGGGCATATTGGCCAGCTGAAGGAGATACACAATTGGTCAAACCGGCCCGTATGGCCCCAGTGGACATCCAACCCCACGGATACACCACCGGTGCCGGATGGTTTCGACTGGCCGCTGTGGCTGGGCCCGGTTCCCGACCGGCCTTATCATCCCAATTACACGCACAATGTATTTCGCGGCTGGTACGACTTTGGCGCAGGTAGCATAGCGGATATGGGGCATTATAGTTTATGGCCTTTGTTCCTGACATTGGGCATTAATGCTGCTCCTTTTTCTGCAGAAGCCTATGGCTCCACTACCAGCGCCATCGATAACCAGGTATGCCACGGTGTACAAAATGATGTAGCATTTCCTTATTCCAGTATTGTGCGGTTTAAGTTTCCCAAGCAGGAGAGTTTGCCGCCTTTCGAACTTTTTTGGTACGATGGCGGTATGCGTCCCAATACGCCGGATGCATTGGGTAGTGGTTCACTAGAGCGGGAAGGAATGCTATTTGTGGGAGATAAAGGAACTATTGTAGCGGGCTTTCGCTGCGAAAATCCCCGCTTGCTGCCTGATAGTAAAATGGAAGCAGTGATGAAAGGGCAGCCGGTTAAAAAAGAAGTACCCGAGCCTACCGATCAATATTGGATAGATGCATTCAGGAATAATGTGCAGTCGCCCGGCAGTTTTTTATACGCCAGCGCTGTAACCGAAACCATTTTGCTGGGCGGTGTGGCCTTGCGGGCAAAGAAAAGATTGCAGTATGATTCCGCTACGATGAAGATCACCAATGATGAGGCTGCCAATAAATATTTTTACCGGGAATACCGGAAAGGGTGGGAGTTATAGGAAATGTTTTAAATGAACGATTCGTCCTGTACTGCATCCAGGCCTTTCTGGTTGAGTACGGCTGTAAAGCTATCCACTCCCTTTTTGCTATACTGTGAGATAAAGCGCTCCTTATTGAGTTCCGTCAGGAAACCATCCAGCTCATCTTTCGACAGGCTTAAGTGTTTGCCCAGTGCATTAAAGCTGTACCTGGTGGGTGTGCCGGGTGTAGCGTCGCCGCTCATAAAAGTTAAAATAGCTATCTTGGATTGATCTGACATGGTATAAAGATTTACGTTGAAGTGCTTACCAGAAGTGCAAATATAAGGGATGGCTGATTAGTACCCCCCTGGCTGCGTTTTTGCAAGTAATAGCCATAAGATAAATTGTAAATTATATGGCTACGAAAAAACAACCTGATATGCCTGCAGAGATTCCCAAGCCTTCTAAGGTCCCCGAGGTTAAACCCGATGAACCCGCAGAGCAACCTGTTCCGGAACAACCCGACGAAGATCCCGGAATCACTCCCGAAGAAGATCCCATACCGGAAGAGGCGCCTGCTGAAATTCCTTCCCTTCCAGGAAAGGAAATGTAGCACAGCCATTACCAATGAGTTTTGTAAAGGGATAATATTCGCATTATTGTCCCTTTTTAGATATGTTGTCTTTATCGGCTACCTTATCTGCCTGCTTTTTTGATTCAAGTTCTTCCTCCTGCGCTTCAGGATCACCAGGAACGGCAGCGCCCGGATAAACGGGAGTTTCGCTGTCAGCCTGCGATAGGTTATTACTGGTTTGCGTAATAAACTCATCCTGTGGTTGTGTTTTTACATCCTTAGGATCTCTTTTTTGCCCAAATTTATCTTTATTATCCATAACTGTTTTTATGAGTACTGCTACCAAAGCCATGCCACCAAATGAGTAAGCAATTGGCTCATATGGGTGGGCAATCACAAGTCTCCAATGTGTTGCCCGGTGTTTTGTATATTTACCACCACATAATGAAAACCTATGCACAAGAACCTTTTTCTTTTTGGTATCAGTTGTTTGTTGATGACTGCGCCTGCCAGATTTATTGCTACACCTATAGCTACAGCTATACTTCTGGAAAACCCGGCCGAACCCAAAGACCTGATCGGACGTTGGGATATCACCATCGATAGGGATGGTAAACCCGCACCTTCCTGGCTGGCCGTTGAACTCTCCGGCAACCGTACACTGGTAGGATATTTCGTAAGTATTAGCGGCAGCGCCCGTCCCGTTTCAAAAGTGAATTTTGACAATGGCAAATTTGGTTTTGCTATTCCCCCACAATGGGAGCGGGGCAACCAGGACCTGGTGCTGGAAGGTGAAGTAACAACTACAGGTATTCAGGGAACCATCGTAACGCCGGAAGGCAAAAAATATAACTGGACAGGCGTAAAAGCGCCTTTATTAAAAAGAACAGCAGCCCCGGTATGGGGTAAGGCCATCAACCTGTTCAATGGTAAAGACCTTACCGGATGGAAAGCACTGGGTCAAAACCAGTGGGAGGTAAGAAATGGCATTTTGACCAGTCCACGCTCGGGCGCTAACTTAATATCGGAACAAACCTTCACTGATTTTAAACTGCATGTAGAATTCAGGTACCAGAAAGGAAGCAATAGCGGTGTATACCTGAGAGGACGGTATGAAGTGCAAATAGAAGATAATCCTGCTACAGAACATCCCGACAGTCACTTGTTCAGCGGTGTATATGGATTCCTGGTGCCCAGCGAATTGGCAGCCCTGGGTCCTGATCAATGGCAGACTTATGATATTACCCTGGTGGGTCGTATGGTAACGGTAGTCGCCAATGGAAAAACGGTGATCAATAACCAGGAGATACCGGGTATTACTGGTGGTGCATTGGATAGTAATGAAGGAGAACCAGGGCCTATTTATTTCCAGGGTGACCATGGTCCGATCGAGTTCAGGAAAATTGTGATCACACCAATTAAATAATGAATAGACAATTGTCTGAAAAAGTTTCACTGCAAAGTGAGACTTTTTTTATGCCCGATACTAAGCGCTTTCTACCTGATCCTCGATAGCAGTTGTTCATTCAATACATTTAACCCAGATTTGTATTGGGATCAGTGAATACAACAATAATACACTATTCCTTGTACCAACTGGGAATGAGTTGACAGGTTCTTTAAGCAAGTATTACATGGATTGTCGCAAAAATAATGTTGGTTGGCTGAGATGGATACTCCTGTTCTGGCAGGGAATGCTGTATTGTACCTGTGCTACCGCACAAAGCAGGCCTGAAGCATTTGGCAACAACATCCTTTTTGAGCTGTCCACCATCACCAGCCGGGCCAGGATCAATGAACCGGTCTACACCCTTATTCCTGATACTGCGGTATACCGCATCTTTGATAAACTACAGGAAGGTGCTGAAGAAGGTGTGGTTAAGAACAGCGCCAGAAGTCCGTTGCTATTGGGCGTAAAGTTGGATGCGGTACTCACCCGGTACAGTGGTAATAATGTGTATGCTTTTACGAAAGAATACCCCAGCTACCGGATCACCAATAATTCGCAAGCTATCCTTATTGCGATGGGCATTACTGCAGGCAACCGGGATCAGTACCGGTATCATGTAGTGGAGAATGACAGTGTGGAACTGATACCCTGGGGGCCTATACCCAGGCTGGAGCAACAATATGGCGCCCATCAACCCTATGGCTTCCTGGGCAGTTTCCGGGCGCCCGGAAAAATGATCCTGGTGGAAGTAGTGAATGTGCGGGATTATGCCATGCGAGATGGAGTAGTGTTTGACTGGCGCACAGACTTCAAACCTGTACTGGAGCAAATAACCCTGGGCATGGCACACGATTATTTCAACCTGGCATACCTGGAGCGTAACCGGCAATATGCTACCCGGTTCGACAAGCAAACAGGGGTACCGCTTGATCTTGCTTTTCCGGTTGACAGTGTGCAACAATTCGTGCTTCAATTTGAAAGACGGCAAACAGTAGCCTATGCAGTATACCTGCTTACAACCATTGGCGGAAAAAAAGACACGGCTTCATTGGGGTTGCTCAACCAGGCCGGTCAATTTGCACTGGATAGGGCATTGTATGCACAGCCGGGGCATTATGAGATCAGGGTAGAGCCGCAGGCCAGGGTTCCCGTATGGGATGAAACGCAAATGATCAAAATTCCTTTTGATGTATTGCCGGCGTCCGGTGTCAGGTCTGTTACGCCCGGGCAATTGCTACCCTGGCTGATGAGCGGCCTGGTGCTGGTGGCATTGATCTTTGCGGGTTACCGGCAATACAGCAGGAGGAAGATACGCAGGGCTGTACAGCAGCGTAAAATGGTGCAACTGCAATTAAAAAGTATCCGGTCGCAATTGGATCCCCATTTTATGTTCAATGCGCTGAGCTCTATCCAAAACCTCATGAATAAAAATGATCTGCTGCAGGCCAATCTATACCTGTCAAAATTTGCCGGCCTTACCCGGAAGGTGCTTAATACAAGTGAGCGGGAATTGATCAGCCTGGAAGATGAATTGAAAATAGTGGAGGATTACCTGCAGATGGAACAGCTACGTTTTGGTTTTCAATACCAATTGCAGGTAGAGAACAATATTGACCAGGCCAACACAGAGATACCGTCTATGTTGTTGCAGCCTTTCATAGAAAATGCCGTAAAGCATGGTATTGCAGTCTTGAAAGAACAGGGTATGATTTTCGTGCTGGTACAACAAAAGGGCCGTGATCTTGTCTTTGTGGTACAGGACAATGGAACAGGGTTTAAGGTAGACCCCCTAACAAGAAAAGAAACTTCATTAGGATTGAAGCTCAGCCAGGAAAGGGTAGACCTCATTAACCAGGTATATAAGGGCCAGCCTGCTGATTTACAGATATTATCTGAGCCAGGAAACACTACCGTTACGCTTACTTTAACCAATTGGAGCTGACCATGAAGATCAATGCGGTTATTATAGAAGATGAAGCCAATAATATCGAGAATCTCCAGGGCATACTGGCCAATTGGTGTCCGGCTGTACAGGTACTGGCCACTGCCACTACTGTGGAAGAAGGCGTGCAAGTGATCAAAGCGCATCAACCATCACTTGTTTTCCTGGATATCCAGTTGCATGACCGGTCGGGCTTTGATGTTCTGAAAGCGCTTGATGATATTGGATTTGAAGTAGTCTTCATTACTGCCTATGACCAGTATGGCATTCAGGCCATCAAGTTTTCGGCCCTGGATTACCTTTTAAAGCCCATCGATATCCGGGAGTTGCAACAGGCAGTAGAGAAGGCACGGGAAAAGATCGCGGCCAAACAACACAATGGCAACCTGGAGAACCTGCTCAATTTTGTACGGCGGTCTGGTATGGATACGCCACGGATAGCATTACCTATGTTGCAGGAAACACGTTATGTGAAAGTGAACGAGATCGTTCGTTGTGAGGCCGCCAACAATTACACGCATTTTTATCTGAGCAATGGTGATACGATCCTGGTATGTAAGACCATGAAAGAATTTGCTGAGTTATTGAAACCTTATGATTTTCATCGTACCCATCAATCACACCTGGTGAACCTCCGGTTTGTGAAAAGCCTGCTCAGGGAAGACGGTGGCGTCTTGCTTATGGAAGATGCAGCCAAAGTGCCGGTGTCCAGGCAAAATATGGGAGCCATTAAGCAGGCGCTCAGCGGCTTGTCCTGAGGATAGCCTAAATAATAATTCCTTTCAGCATTTAATTGTCATTATATGAAGTTTATGTCATTGTTATTAATGGCGGGCATTGCTATGTCCACCGGTTTCGCTCAATCTCCTGTCACTAAACCCGTGACCATTACAGTAAAAATGCTCCACATTAAAGATAGTACACCAACTGTCTTTACTTTTCATTTCACCAACCCATTTAATAGGCAGTCGCCCCAGGTAAAGCTGGATAAAAAAGGAACCTTACTGGTGCGTGGGGAATTGCTTTTTATGCAAAATATAACGGTCCGCTATAATGATGTTTTTATTAACCTGTACGTAGCGCCAGGCGATTCTCTCCATCTCACCATTGATGCGGCTTTGCTGGCGGATAAACATTTTGCGTGGCTTACCATTAGTGGCGATCATGCTACCCTGAGTGAGCAACTTAATAAGGGCCATTACTATGTCATGGGGTTGCCTTATGGAAAGTATGATCTGAGTTTGCCTGTTCCTGCTCTCTGGGCTGCGTTCAGGGCCGACTATGGCAGCAAGATGGCTGCTTTTCAAAGCTATGCTGCTGCCAATCACCTGGACCCGGTGGTCATTGAGTTTATACAGCGAGATTACCTCTATGGGCTTGCCAACTGGATCACTGACTATGTGTTTGATAGCCTGCCAGCCACAGAGAAATTAGCACGTATCAATTTGTTCAGGGATTCATTGTTCCAATTACATAATCCTGACAATTTTAAGACCATGATGTTTGCTTATCACCTGGGGTGGTATGCCAAATGGATAACTGAAAGTAATGGGCTGGTGCCTGCGGCGATTAAGCAGGACAGGCTGAAGGATGCTATCAAAGAAGGGATGGCATTGTTGCTGGAGGAACCGGCCACCATTAGCCGGGATTATATGATCTTTTCCTTTCTTTCCGGTATTACAAGGAAATCTCCTGCGCTACTGGACGAACTGCCGGAGATACAGCATTACTTTACCTTCCCACTTTATTACGATTATCTCACAAGGAGCGTGAGAAGAGCTGCTTCCCTTAGCTTTTCTGTATTGCCTGTATTGGGAATGCATTATTTAAGTGCCAACGGAAAGATGCAAGCTATACCTTCCGCGGATGTTATTGAGTACCTTACCAAACAATATCCCGGCAAAGTGATCTACCTGGATGTATATGCTACCTGGTGTGGCCCCTGCCTGAAGGAGATGACGTTTGCTCCTGCTTTGCACAACGCTTATAAAAACAAGGAGGTGGTATTTGTAAACCTTAGTGCGCAGGACGACCTTTCCTCCTGGAAAAAACTGGTCAAAGAAAAGAAGCTATCGGGAGAGCATTATTTTTTGGATGTGGATGCCAGTAAACTGTTTCTGGGCAATTACCGCATAGAGGGGTTCCCTACTTATTGGCTTATTAATAAAAAAGGAAAGATTGTGAGTAACCAGGCGCCGCGTCCATCGGACAGCCTTCGATTGTGCCAACAACTGGATGTCTTGCTTGCCGGTCAATAAGTGGCCATCATCGCCATTTATTGTTTCTCTTGTCCCAGGAGGTGACGCCGATCTTAAATTGTATGGGATTTCTGAATTGGTTGGCGGCTGAACCTACCACATAAATGCCAACCTTGAATTTTGCCAGTGGAGCAAAAGGCCATTTGAACACTCTTTCCACGCCTGCAAATACTTCTGCATACCGGAGGTTTCTTTCCGTTGCTATTAAAAAGCCCGCCCCGGCTACCTCCCGCAGTTCCAGCTTTTTCAGTAGCGGGATCTTGTTGAGCAGGAAGCCATTGAACTCATGCAGGTAGTGTGCCTGGTAAAAACGTTTGAATACAGGGAAGGTAGAATCCAATGACTGAAATGCTTCATTGGGATTGGAGAACAATAGAGGATCGCCACGCCGCTGAAATTTATAATCTACCAATCGCAGGTCTCTGCTGTTTGGAAAACTGCCGGTGAGCACTTTATAAGAAGAGATGCCAGTGATACCGAGCTTCAATTCCTGTTCTATACCAAACTCGAGGTAGTCGAAATCTACTTTGCTGTTGAACACGCCACTAATACCCTTGCGCCAGGAGGCATAGAAGGTAGGCCATGCAGAACCGAGTATGATCTTCTCCCGGGGCTCGCGGATGTAGCGTTGCCCGGGTGTGTATTGGAGCCTTAGCTTTCCGTACAATGCGTTGTAGGAAGGGAAAGCAATGGCCTGGTTGTCTTCCAGGATATTGCCAAACAAACTGTCAAGGCGTGGATTGATCCTGTAATCGCTCACGGAACGCCGATAGGCGTAATCAATATCACTGTACAAAAACAATCCATTGGCCAGTTCCAGTCCATGTCCGATGCCGATGGAATTATCCAGGTATACATTGCTTCGTTTCAATTGGTTGATCCAGGCATCGCCTGCAAAGATGAGCTGGAATTCCCTGCCGGCCGAAAGGCGCACAAATCCCCGGTTGAAAGGATTGTACATGTGGATAATATCGATACTGCCATTTAAATCCTTGTTTCGGATGCCATAACTGATATTGCCATAAATGCTCAGTGTTTTCTTCGACTTAAAGACCTTATAGTATGACGCGGCCGGCATAATGCGCGTGCCGCCATATTGCAGTGGCTGGTAAAGCCCTAATACCGTGGGCAACCCCCAGGTTCTTTCTTTCTCCCGGTTGTATAGCTCCTGACCCAGTATGCCGATCTTCTTCCAGGTGATCTTATTGGTTATCCTGTCCAGTGAGTCGAGGTAGGTTTTGGTATGCGTAGCATTGTATACGCTGTCCTTGTAGCGTATGAATTGTATTTCCTGACTGGTGAGCGGCTCAGTCCTTGATTGCTGCCAAAAGACACTGTCACGTTGATAGGCTTCCTGTGTGGTGGCGCTTACCTCATTGCCGAAATAACCTTTGGGAAATTGTTTGTTCAATTCAAAATGGTGGTAGTTGGCTGTTGTTTGGCCGGATACTTTTCCTTTCCCCTGTTTGGAGGAATAAGTAAAAGCCTGGCGTGTGATCATCCAGGCCGCATCACCTACGGGTTCATACCGTTGGGTTACTTCAAAAAAATCATATTCGGGCAGGTGATAACGTGGCAGGCGGTAGGTAGCTGATAAGATCACCCAGGTACTGTCTTCAATCACCAATTCGCCTTCAACAGTTGCATTACTTAATTGACGGGGCCGGAACCCAATGGTGTATTGTTTATGACCATTTTGCTTTTCGGTATTCAAGGTTTTAAAACGATAAGCCAGGATACCACTATAACTAACGGGAGAAATAAAAGGAATGGAGGAAAGTTTACGCGAATAGAGGAGGTTGTTGTATAAATTAAAATTGCCTTCTGTAGCGGATAAATAAAATAAGCCTTCGGGATCGCCCCGCTTGCTCACGCCCATGCGTTCCTCATGTACCTGCTGAGTGGGTGATTGATCATAACGCAGGGAAATCTCTGCCATGGATAAGCTGTTCATTGCCCGCATTTCCTTTTGTTGCAAAGTAGTATCGGGCTTAGCTTTCCTGCCTCTGGATAGTGAGTCCTTTCGCAATGCCCGGATATATACCTCACAGCTGTAAGCGCCTGGCGCCGCCAGGATGGCTTCTTTGTGGCGTATTACGTAACGGATAAATTCTTCTGCCCTGTCTTTTAGTTTTGCCTTGACTACTATTTCCGAGAGGTCGCGGTTTTCTCCGGGATCCAGGATGATATTTTGTGTAATGTTCTTATTGACAACAATGGTAATGACGCGGCTTGTAAATCCTACCATACTAACCACCAGGTCGTATTTGCCTTCTTCAAGTTTCAATTCATAGCTACCGTCGGCCTGCGACAGTGTACCGCGTTGTAATTCCTTCACCTGGATACTGGCAAAGGCAAGGGGCTCCAGTTTATGGTTGGTGATCCTGCCCGTCACTTTGTGAAATTGTGCCGGGAGCTGGAGAGAAGACAATAAAATAAAGAGCGTATAGCTATAGCGATACATGTTGGTGTTTAGGTGCTGCAAAATCTACATTTTACCGCTACTATTTTCTTAAGGAAATGGTAATTTATTCTCTTCTTTCAGGACAGACTCGCATGGCTAAATGCTGGTATATGTAGTTTGGACCTCATTAAAAAATAGGATTATACGCCGCTTTGTCTGTAATTTCCCCGCTGTTTTATTGAAATGCACATGAAAAGGATCGCAATTTTGCTCCTGTTTTTTGGGAGCACTCAACGGTTACACGCTCAGCAAAATCCTTCATGGATGCGCTATCCCGCCATCTCTCCGGATGGCAGCACCATCGTATTCACGTACCACGGAGATATCTATAAGGTAGGGGCTTCGGGCGGAGAAGCAGTACCACTGGTGATACATGGGGCCTATGATTTCATGCCCGTGTGGAGCCATGACGGCCGGTCCATTGCTTTTGCCAGCGACAGGTATGGCAACTTTGATATATTCATTGTGCCGGTCAATGGAGGAGGAGCCCGGCGGCTTACCTGGTATTCGGGCGATGAATTTCCCTACGACTTTACAGCAAAAGATGAGGCTGTATTGTTTGGTACAGTGCGGTTGGACGCGCCTGCCAACCGGCAATTCCCTTCCGATGCTTTGTGCGAATTATACAAAGTACCTGTTGAAGGCGGAAGAACCAGGCAGGTATTGACCACAACTGCTGAAGATGCCAAAGTGAGCAAAGACGGCCGGTATATTATTTACCATGACAGGAAGGGGCGTGAAAATCCCTGGCGCAAACACCAGGTGTCTTCTGTAGCGCGGGATATATGGATCTATGATTCCGCTACTCAGGCGCACCGCTTACTGAGTTCATTTGCAGGAGAAGACAGAAGCCCCGTATTTTCGGCCGATAACAAAGACATTTATTACCTCAGTGAAAAGAGCGGGAGTTTTAATATTTACCGACAATCTTTATCCGATACGGCTTCAGCCAAACCCCTGACCAGCTTCAAACTGCATCCTGTTCGTTTTTTAAGTATTGCCAACAACAATACCCTTTGCTTTGGCTATGATGGTCAGGTATATCTTCAACAAAAAAATGAAGCGCCTAAAAAAGTACCCATTACCATCATCACCGGGCAAAAGGAAAATGATGAAAAGAAAGTAGCGGTAACTGCCTTGCAGGAAATGGCGGTGGCGCCTTCGGGGAAAGAAGTAGCTTTCGTTTTCCGGGGTGACATTTTTGTAAGCAGTGTAGGCGATAATAATATTAAGCGCATCACGGCTACTCCAGAACAGGAAACCAGTGTGAGCTTTTCGCCCGATGGTCGAAAACTATTGTATGCCAGTGAACGGGATCATGGCTGGAAGATATACCAGGCTGAAATTGTGCGTCCGCAAGAGACCGGTTTTGCAACATCCAGCCAGGTGCAGGAAACAGCACTGATTGCCAACGGCAAGGAAAACTATCAGCCTGCCTGGTCGCCGGATGGAAAGGAAATTGCTTTTATAGAAGACAGGACGTTATTAAAGATCTATAACCTTGCTTCGAAGAAAACGCGCACACTGTTGACGGGTGATCAGTTGGTGAGCAGGCGTGACCATGACCAGTATTTTGAATGGAGCCCTGATGGTAAATGGCTGCTGGTACAATTTATGGAGCAGGGTAGTGGCAACGACGAGGTGGGTATTGTTAATGCTGATGGTAATGGGAAGCTTGTCAACTTAACGCAAAGCGGTTATAGTGATCTGCATCCTGCCTGGATGATGGATGGAAAGGGGATCACCTGGTACAGTGACCGGCAGGGGCTGCACAGTTATGCCAATAGCAGCACGCGGCAACAGGATGTATACGCAATGTTTATGGATGCCGGCGCCTGGGAAAATTTCAGAGAAGACAGATCCGGTATGGCAGATAGTTCAAAGAACACCAGGCCTAAAGCCTCAACAGCTGGCAGTAGTATTGACTGGCAGTCTGTACGGGACAGGAAAGAACGGCTTACCACCCAGGCTTCCTTATTAATGGATGCGCTGGTAAGTAAAGACGGCAATTCTTTATATTATCTGAGTAAAACGGAAAAGAACTACGACCTGTGGCGTACCAACCTGCGTACAGGGGAAACCAATATTGTATTGCGACTGAACGTGCGGGATGGCAGCATGAAATGGGACCGCGAACAAAAGTTTATTTTCCTGCTGGCTGATGGCAAAATTGTAAAGATCGATCCCGTGAATGCTAAACAGGAATCGATCAACACCAATACGGAAGTAATGATCGACCTGGCCAAAGAGCGGCAGAGCATGTTTGAACATGTATGGCGCAGGACGGCCGAAACCTTTTATACCGCAGGGATGCACGGTGCCTCTTGGAAGGAATTGAAAGAACCTTATGAACGATACCTGGCGGGGATCGACAACAATTATGATTTTGCTGAAATGCTCAACGAGCTGTTGGGAGAATTGAATGTAAGCCATACAGGCGCTTCCTATAGCAATACCCGGAAGGATGGAGCTGTTACAGCTTCGTTGGGTGTGTTGTATGATCAGACTTATAAAGGCGATGGTGTGCGGATTGAAGAAGTGATTGCTTCGGGTCCATTAGACCGGGCGGGCTGGGATATTAAACCGGGCGATATTATTGAAGCGATTGATGGCGAACTGATCAGTAAAGACAAAGATATTGCGCAATACCTGGAAAGTAAAAGCGGCAAAAATATCCTGCTACGCATCAACGATGGAAAGGTGGTGCGGGAACTGCAAGTGAAGCCTGTAACGCCAACAGAAGAAGCTGACCTCTTGTACAGGCGTTGGGTAAAGCGCAACCAGCAAGAAACGGAGCGGCTGAGTAATGGAACGATAGGCTATGTACACTTATACCGGATGAATGATGCGGCTTACCGGAATGTGTATGAAGATGCCATGGGTAAACTGGCAACCTGTAAGGCTATTATTGTGGATACACGATTTAACCGTGGCGGAGATCTGGCGCCTGAACTGGCCATGTTCCTGAGCGGGATCAAAGTACGGGAAAATGCCAATGACCATTTTGTGGTGGGTAAGGAGCCGCTGTTCCGCTGGACAAAACCTTCTCTTGTACTGGCCAATGAAGCCAATTATAGCGACGGGCATTGTTTTGTATACGATTATCAATACCTCCATATGGGTAAGCTGGTGGGCATGCCTATACCGGGCAGTTGTACCTGGATGACGGGACAGGCGCTGCAGGATAATTCGCTCAGTTATAGTGTGCCTACCCTGGGAGTTAAAACACTGGCTGGCAGGTGGCTGGAGAATTACCAAACGGAACCCGATATTCGTGTGATGAATGAATATGGAACCGTGAGCAAGGGCCGTGACCAGCAGCTGGAAAGGGCTATTGAAGAATTGATGAACGATCTAAAAAAGAACAGGTAGTGTATCTTCATGAATAAAGATGGTGCTGCATGAACGAGGAAGAACAGAATATACAGTATTGGGAGCAAATGAGGAGGGGCGATAAGCAGGCGCTTTTCGAACTGTACAACAATACTTATTTCCACCTCGTGCGCTTTGGATTAAAAATCACAGCCAATGACGAATTGGTAAAAGATTGTGTAACGCAACTGTTCTTTCAGCTATGGGATAAACATGCGCGGCTAAATCCCGTGACCCATGTACGGGCATATCTGTTTACCTCCCTGCGCAGGATGTTGCTGGACAAACTGGACTATCACTCCAAAACAGATGCGGCCATCAGCCGGCTATCGGCCAAAGAAGAACATGAGGAGCTTTCTTATGAGGAGATCATCATACGGGTGCAGCATGATGAAGAGCTGAGACAGAAATTGTACAAGGCCATGGAGCAGTTGACGCCCAGGCAAAAAGAACTGATCCGCCTGATGTTTTTTGAAGGACTCAATTACGAGCAGGTAGCCGCCCAAACCTCCCAAAGTATCAAGACCGCCTACAATACCATCTACAACGCCATCCAGGTATTGCGAAAAATGCTAAAGTAAGCAAGACTGCACAGGTATAAGTTTCCCCTTTGCGGGATGAAAATTTATTATTTACTTCATATCACCATGAACAGGATCCTGCTAATCATCATAATAATAGTCAATTTAATTGTGCTGGGGTGGTCAGGTAAATACCTGATATCCTATGCCAGCCAGGACAAAAATGCATCCATAGCATTTGCGATCATATTTAGCACAGCGCTGGCTTCCATTAATTTATTACTCTGTAAGAGAAAATGAAAGTCAATATTTCATTTGCCCTGTAGAACTTGTCCTGCAACAAGCGGGAGGCATTCCTCTCCTCGACCCATCAGTTTTTAAAATATATAAAAAATATTTCCAAAATACCCGGGAAATAAATGAAATACTGCCCTCTGTATAATAAAGGGCAGGCTCATGAACCTACAAACCTATAGCGTAGAAGATCTTATCTGCGATGAATCTTTCCAGCATTATTGTCTGGGGGATGATCCGGAGGCGGTGCAAAGCTGGACCGCCTGGATCAAAAACAATCCGGACAAGCAGGAGCTGGTTGAGGAAGCCATGCGCGTAATCTCTATCCTGAATGCCAACCAGGGCAATCTTCCTGCCCAGTTAAACCAATTAAAAGACGGTATCAATCGTTTTGACCTGCTCAAAGAAGCGCTGCAACAAGAAGCTCCTGCCCAACCTGTTGTATCCCGCTTCAAATACATTGTTGCTGCAGCCGCTTCCTTATTGCTACTGGTGGTAGCCGGGTATTTCTTATTCAGGCCACATAAAATGGCGACGCCGGCACAGCCAATGGCTACTGTTACCCATCAACCAACTGTGCTTAGTTCGGGCAAGGAGCCCCGCAAAACAGTGGTCTTGCCGGATGGTTCGGTGGTGACGCTGCGCAGCAACAGCAGTATTACACTGGCCCACAATTTTGAACAGGGCAACCGGGAACTGAGTCTTTCCGGCGAAGCTTTCTTTGATGTAACCCATCGTGAAAACCATCCTTTTGTTGTACATACGAATGAGGTAAATATAGAAGTATTGGGCACTGCTTTCAATGTAAGCGCCTATCCTTCCAATCCGCACACAGAAACATCCCTGTTCAGGGGAAGAGTGGCCGTATCAGTGAAAGATCATCCCGATCAAAAAGTGATCCTTACGCCAAGTATGAAACTGATTTATATGACTGCGGTGACGGCCAAAACTCCTGCCACAGAAAATCCTTTCCGGATCGTACCCATGACGGTAGACCCGGTCAACCACAAGGCACAAGAGATTGCGTGGATCCGCAACAGGCTTAAAATAGAAGATGAGCCCCTGGCAGCCATTGCTACCAAATTGCAACAATGGTATGGCATCGAGATCAGCTTTGCCGATTCAACAGTAAAAACCTATCGTTATTCCGGAACCTTTGAAAGCGAAACAGTGGTGAAAGCCCTGGAAGCGCTGCAACTATCTTATCCTTTTAATTTCCAGGTAGACAAAGAAAAAATCATCATCAGCAAATAAAAGGAAACGAACCAAGTATTGCTCATTGTTAAACCACCAACTAACATTATGAAGACTGCTCATCGCTTCGCAGGAAGGTTCCTGCTCATCCCCGGCAGGCAATTGTTATTCTTTATGAAACTCACCACCATCTTATTGGTATGCGTGGGTATGCAGGCTCAGGCAAAGACCTTTGCACAGGAGAAGATCAATCTCCAGTTACGGAAAAGTACCATTAAACACCTCCTCAATGAAGTGGAGAAGCAAACCCTTTACCGGTTTGTATACCACACGGGCACCTTACCCGACGATAAAAAAATTGACATCACGGCCCGTGGCGCCAGCCTGGATCAGGTACTAGCCCAGGCTTTTACCGGACTTCCACTGAATTATACCGTTAAGGAAGATAATCTCGTGGTGATCTTCTCTACAGAAAAGAAACCGGTACCGGATAAAACCATCAAGGGTAAAATAACGGGTCCCGACAATGCACCTTTAGCGGGTGTTTCTGTATTGGTATCCGGTACCTCTATTGGAGCATTTTCCAATGGAGTGGGTGAGTATTCCATACAGGTTCCCGATGATGCCAAAACACTGGAATTTTCACTGGTTGGATTCATTGCACAGAAAGTGGCGATCAATGGACAGCAAACGATCAACGTAACGTTAAAGCAGTCTACGGAAAGCCTCAATGAAGTCGTGGTAACGGGTTATACTAATTATACGCGTAATAAATCAGCTGCTGCGGCCACTACTGTTGGTGGCGACAAGATCAATGATGTACCGGTAGCTACTTTTGAACAGGCATTGCAAGGCCGTGTACCGGGTTTATCGGTTAGTTCTGTTTCTGGTCAACCCGGCACCAGCGCTAATGTAGTATTGCGTGGGGTGGGATCCATTGGTGGCACCAGCGCTGCTTTGATTGTGATGGATGGCGTGCCGATTGAATCAGGTTATTATCAATCACTCAATCCCGGCGATTTTGAATCTGTTAATGTATTGAAAGACGCTTCTGCTAAAGCCATCTATGGCTCACGTGGTTCCAATGGAGTAATTGTTATTACTACCAAAAAAGGGAAGGCCGGCAAACTGGCATTGGAATACCGGTCGCAGTATGGTGTATCAAAGCTTACCTCTACCAAATTCAGGATGATGAACACGGCCGAAAGAAAAGAATTTGAAGAAGGCATTGGGGTGGAAACAGGTGCAGAAGCAGGCCCTTTCTGGACTTATTCCAAACTGAATCCTGATTATGCATCCAAAAGCCCGGCCGAGAAGGCCGAGGCGGATCATATTGTTGACAGCTTATTGGGTGTAAATACCGACTGGCGCGACCTCTTCATGCGCGATGGTAGCTATATGGAGCAGCAGATCAGCGCCAGTGGTGGCAATCAGAATATCCGCTTCTATACTTCACTGAATTACTTTGACCAGCAGGGGTTAGTAAGGGTATCGGGTCTTAAAAGATACACACTGAAGAATAACCTGGATTTTAGTTATGGGAAATTAACCGCCAATGTGAATCTCAATATCGGGTATTCAAAATCTACCTATATACAAAATGAGAACGGCTCTGGTGGTAACAACCCCTTATCGGCTGTATACTATGCACTGCCTTATGAGTATCCTTATGCTCCTGACGGCAAATTGGTAACAACCGGCGATGGTACTGCTTATCCCGTATTGGATTTACGGGAAGGAAGTGATTCTTACGAACGTATGCTCAATACTTCCAGTAAAAAAGATCAGTTGAAGACCATCCTGGGCCTGTCTCTTAGCTATAACCTCCTGAAAGGGCTCACAGCCAAGACAAGGCTGGGGCTAGACTACCGCGACCAGACGAATGAAGACTGGATCAATCCCGATTCTTATGCGGGCAGAAGGCTTTCCAGTAATGGCAGGATGGGTAGTTTTGGTGAAGGTGTAGTGCGTCACCTCTCACTTGTTTCTACTTCGGGGATCACTTATAATAATCTCTTCGCAGACGATCATGACCTGGAAGTGTCCGGATTATTTGAATACCTAAGTAATAAGGACCGTTCATTTGGTTATATTGGCTATGGCATTGATGGAAGGCTGCCAAATACACCTGCCGGTGTAGGTAACCCAGGCACTTATGTACCTGCATTGAGCGGCGCGCGAACTCAAAACGCCATGTCTTCATTTATTGGATTGTTGCGTTATACCTATCAGAATAAGTACACCCTAAATGCCAGTTACCGGTATGATGGTTCCTCCACGCTGCCTGAACAAAACCGCTGGCATGGATTCTATTCTTTGGGCGCCAGCTGGGAAGTAAAAAGAGAAAGCTTCATGGATGATGTGGATGCTATTTCCAATTTGCGTTTAAGGGCAAGCTACGGTACCACAGCCAGTCCGTTTACCAGCAATTTTGGTTACCTGCCTGCTTATGGCGGTACCAGTTATGGCGGCAATGCAGGTGTTATACCTACGCAGCCGGGTAATGCGAATTATGATTGGGAATACGCGAAAGAACTGAATATTGGCTTCGACCTTAGCCTGCTAAACAACCGTATACGTCTCACTACAGAGTTCTACAACAGGATCACCAGCAACCTTTTTATCAACCAGGACCTGCCACTTACTTCAGGTGCTGATAATTTGGATGTTAACTCGGGTAAGATGCGGAACCGGGGTGTTGAAATAGACCTGCAGGGTGATGTAGTAAGGACCCGTGATCTCCAATGGACGGTAGGGGCCAATATGGCTTATAATAAAAATGAGGTACTGGATCTGGGTGGCGTTGAAGAGTTTGAATATCAGTATACCGGTATTATTCGCGTGGGCCTGCCTTTTGGTTCGCACTATGCGCCCAAATGGGCTGGTGTAAATCCTGCTAATGGCGATCCTCAATATTATACAGCAGATGGGCAGATCACTACGGACTATAATTCGGCAACCATGAGTGTAGCGGAATTTGGAACTTATGTGCCCGTTATCACCGGAGGTTTCAATACTTCTTTAACCTGGAAAGCTTTTTATGTCAATGCCTTGTTTTCCTTCACAGCGAAAGTGAATCGTTATAACAACGAGGACTATTTTAACGAGAACCCCAGCTTTATTACCAGTAACCAATCTACCCGTCTTTTGTACGACCGCTGGAAGAAGCCGGGCGATAATGCCATCCTTCCCCGTATAGATGCGCCACGAAACTATACCTCCAGGGATATACAGGATGCATCCTATGTACGGTTGAGGAATGTGAATATTGGTTACAATTTACCACAGTCGGTGATCAGCAAATTGAAAGTGATCAGTGGCATACAGATCAACTTACAGGCGCAGAACCTGGTGACCTGGACCAAATGGAGGGGATTTGATCCGGAGAATGGTAATGAATATGCCCGCTTCAGCTATCCGGCGCCAAGAACATACGTAGTAGGCTTAAACGTTAACTTTTAATTCCCATCACCATGACTATTACAAACGCTTTATATAAAAATATTGTACTGGCTACTGCCGTATTCTCTTTGTCTGTCATTTCCTGTAATAAACAGATAGACCTGGCGCCTACCGACACCATCGACCCTACAAAAGCTTTCAGAAATGTAAGTGATGTCAACAAAGGGTTGTTGGGTGCTTACGAAGGCTTAAACCACTACAGCAGTATTTTTTATACTTCCCGTATTACGGATGAAGTAATGTTGCCTTCAGAAAACAGTACAGGGGGCGGCGTGGCTACCCACCGCTGGCAATACGATGGCAGTTTCCAACATGATGCCTGGGGCGATAATTATTTCGCTATTGATCGTGCCAACCGGGTATTGGCAGTTATTGATAATATTGTGGCTAAACCTGGCGAAGAGCAATTGAAGATCCAATACAAAGGAGAACTGCTGGCCTTGCGGGCCTATTGTCACTTTGAACTCCTGCGGAACTTTGCATCGGGCTATGTAGCCGACTCGCTGGGTGTTCCATATATGGAAAAATCGGAGATCAGTACACCGGCGCGTTTGAGCTTTGCTGCTACCATGGCCAAAATAAATAAAGATCTTACCGATGCGAAAGCATTAATTCCTGCTTCTTTTAATGACAATACAAGAATTACTAAAGCAGCTATTTCCGCCATGCAGGCCCGGGCGGCTTTGTATGAAAAGAATTGGGATAATGCGATCACCTATGCTACGGAAGCGATCAATGCGGTGCCACTGGCATCACGCACTGATTTTCCTAAAATATGGAAAGATAAGACGACCAATGAAGTATTGTGGAAGCTGAAAAGAGTGGCTGGTGATGGCCAAACCCCAGTCGGGGACTCCTATACACAAGCCACCTTCCTCGATGATCCTGGTGGATCACGTATATACTACGCTGCGTCGTATAAGCTGACCAATCTTTTTGATCAGGTTAATGATATTCGTTTCACCTCGTACATTAAAGTGGATCCGGCCAGGCAGACTGCCGGTAAAACACCAAACGCTGTAGTTAAATACATCAGTGATGCCCCGGCCAACCGGAGCTTGGTCGATATTAAATTGTACCGTACCGGTGAAATGTACCTGATCAGGGCGGAAGCCTATGCAGAAAAAAATAACCTCCCTGCTGCCAAAAATGACCTGAATGATCTGCGTGCTGAAAGGATCACCGGATATGTTGACCAGGACTTTGCCACCAAAGAACTACTCATAGCTGCCGTAGATACAGAAAGGTTTAAAGAACTGGCATTCGAAGGTCATCGTCATTTTGACCTCAGGCGTCATAAGCTGAACATCAGTCGTAATCCGGAAGATGCCGTGAATGCACTCGGTGCGGTGTTGCTGACGCCCAATGATGCGCAGTACATTTGGCCCATTCCTAATAGAGAACTGCGGGTAAATAAGAACCTGAAACAAAATCCGCATTATTAATCCGTATAATCTAATCGTGTATCGATGTTAAGATCAATTGCTCTGTTAACTGCCTGTACCCTTTGCTTGCACATGACCCAGGGACAGGTAAAGAAACCCACAGGTCCTTCGCTGGGACTCACGGGCGATCCCAAAGATGTAACCACGGCCACCAAAGGTGGAGTCGCTCTCATCGGTGGCGGTGGTAATGTGGATGGCGCATTCAAATGGATGATCGACCGTAGTGGTGGCGGTGATGTTGTCGTGATCCGTGCTTCAGGCGATTATTTGTACAATGATGATATTGGCAAACTGGGCAAGGTAAACTCCATAGAAACCTTGTTGATCAATTCAAGAGAAGTAGCCAACAGTGAAAAAGTAGCGCAAACGATCCGCAATGCCGAGATGCTCTTCATCACCGGAGGCGATCAGTCAAACTACATGCGTTTCTGGCGAGGTACCAAGACCTCTGAAGCGATCAATTACCTGCTCAATAAAAAGAAGGTACCCGTAGGCGGTACAAGCGCAGGCTGTGCTGTACTCAGTGGCTTTTATTACAGTGGGGAAATCGGCAGTGCCACGGCGGCTATAGGGATGGACCCTTATGATGAACAGGTGAAGCTGTACAACAATGATTTCCTGCAACCTCCCTTTCTAAAAAACGTGATCACTGATCAGCATTATGTGGCCCGTAACCGGCAGGGCAGGCATATGACCTTTTTGAGCAGGATCATTACCGACTGGAAAACTTTTCCTCAGGGAATTGCCCCGGACGAAAGAACTGCTGTATGTGTGGATGAGCTGGGAAATGCCACGGTGATTGGCGAAGGGAAGGCTTATTTCTTACTCACCAATAAGGCTGCCCCTCCCGAGGTTTGTGTGGCTGAAAAACCATTGCAATGGGTAGCAGGCAAAAAAGCAGTGAAAGTATACGAAATACAAGGCACGGCCACTGGTAGTGGGTATTTCTCTGTAGCTGATTTTGATGCAGCCAAAGCCAAAGGCGGCAAATGGTATTGGTGGTGGATGGAAAATGGCAAACTGCAACAAAGTCCGGAAGATAAATATGTACTGGTGATACATGGTGGTGCAGGCACCATTCTGCAGAGCACCATGACACCGGAAAAAGAAAAGGCTTATCGAAGTGCACTACGCCAGGCGCTGGAAGCCGGTTATGCCAAACTGAAAGCGGGTGCCCCCAGTTTAGATGCAGTGGAAGCTGCTGTGCGGGTGCTGGAAGACAATCCTTTGTTCAATGCAGGCAAGGGTGCTGTATTTACCCATGATGGCAGGAATGAACTGGATGCGGCCATTATGAATGGCAACACTTTAGCGGCAGGTTCGGTAGCAGGGGTAAGAACCATCCGCAACCCTATTTCTGCAGCCAGGGCTGTGATGGAAAAATCGGAGCATGTGATGATGGTAGGAGCGGGTGCAGAGCAGTTTGCCAAAGAAGTGGGTATAGAGATCGTTGATCCCGGTTACTTCCGTACAGAAGAAAGATGGAAAGGATTACAGGATGCTTTGAAAGAGGATTCCTTAAAAGCAAAGCTGGATCATAGTTCGGCCCCGAAGAAAGGCACCATCAATGTGGATTATAAGTTTGGCACTGTGGGCTGTGTGGCGTTGGACAATAATGGTATGCTGGCCGCGGGTACTTCTACCGGCGGTATGACCAACAAGAAATATGGTCGGGTAGGGGATGCGCCCATTATTGGTGCAGGTACTTATGCCAACGGCACAGTAGGTGTATCCTGTACCGGGTGGGGAGAATTTTATATTCGCACCGTTGTGGCACATGAACTGAGCGCCTTAATGGAATACAAAGGCTTGTCGATACAGAATGCCGGCAAAACCGTGATTGAAAAAGTAGGCAAACTGGGTGGTGATGGTGGTCTGATAGCGCTGGACAAAAATGGTAATATCGCCATGCCGTTTAATACAGAAGGCATGTACAGGGGCGCGATCACCCAGGACGGAAAAATTGAGATATCTATTTATAAGGAATAATGGGTTAAGGTTCTCTTCACTACGTAGCATGTTCCACATTCTGGTACCTATTAGGACAAAATGGCTTTTTACCATTTTGTCCTTTTTTGTTTATGTAAGTTTAGGAATGTTGCTAAAGTCGTTAGACATTGTTTTCAGAAGTGAAGAGAAGATTGCATTTTCGTAATGGAGGTTGTGTAACGTGTTGATTTCTAGTTAATATGAGGTTGTGGCAAGCCCTTTATAATCAAAGTAATAATCAGTATCTTTGTAAATATCTTCTCGTATGAGCGATAAAGACTTCAATAAACTAATGGAACTGGCGCAGCAAATAGCCCAGGAAAAGGTTACCAAAGAGGAAGCCTTACGTAGATTGGTACGTGCAGGTATTTTGGATGAAAACGCTAATTTCACTCCTCCTTACGCTAATCTTGAAGTTTCCCCCCGTCATTAATTTCCTGATCAATGTATGATGTAAAATCCAATTTAGTCATTGGGTTTCATGGATGTGAACGTCATGTGCGTGATGCATTATTGTTGAATCCTCATGATTATAAGATCAGTCAAAAACCTTTTGACTGGCTGGGGCATGGATTGTATTTCTGGGAGAATAATTATGATCGTGCTTTGCAGTGGGCATCCGAAAAGAAAGAACGTGGCAAAATAAAAGAGCCCGCAGTTATTGGTGCAGTATTGCAATTAGGATACTGTTGTGATTTCCTGGAACAGAAATATATTAAACTTTTGACAGAATATTATGACCCCATGAAATCATGGCATGAATTAATTGGGAAAGAATTACCGAGAAATAATGACCTGGAGCATGATGCATACAAGAATAAGGTATTAAGAAACCTGGACTGTGCTGCCATTGAGTTCATGCATATCGAAATATTTAATCGGGTTAAAAAGGATAAAACAGAAAAAGGCTATAGCGAGTATAAAATATTTGATTCCACAAGAGGAGTATTTATAGAAGGAGGGCCTGCTTTTGAAGGTGCCGGATTGTTTGAGAAAAGCCATATTCAGATATGTATCCGTAATCCCAATTGTATACAAGGCTTTTTTATGCCAAGAGAAGAAGTTGACTTTATGTGCTGGATGGAAGATAAAATAGAAATCCCCAACTAGGACACTGTAACATAATCTGTGTAAACATAGAAAATCGGAGTTTCTAAAGAGCTCCGATTTTTTTATTTTTAAACATTACACAGACATGAAGACAGAGGATTTTTTATCAGATGACTTTTTGAA
>Ga0160449_1000242_pt1 | contig 41238 bp, 35 predicted proteins | sample HID1975I_E1MG_FD_108216 | JGI IMG/M metagenome (GOLD analysis project Ga0160449, IMG submission 108216) | Enriched soil microbial communities from UW Madison campus, WI, USA - HID1975I_E1 MG | ecosystem: Environmental > Terrestrial > Soil > Unclassified | place: USA: Madison, Wisconsin...
GACCGAACCGATGCCCTGCAGCAGCTCGGTGGTGCGCGGGCACAGGTTCATCGCCGACGGGTGGCTTTCGCCGTACCATTTCAGGTAAAAGCGCTTCCAGCCGGTCTTGAAGAACGAGTTGAAGCCGACATCGTCGTAGTTATCGGACTTCTTGATCTCGCCGACATGCAGCAAACGCTGGGCTTCTTCACGGATCTCCTGCCAGTGGTCCTTGAGTGGCTGCAGCTCGGGGAAGGCTTCCACCGGCAGGTAGGGTTTGGCCGGATGCTTGGAAAACAGGTAGAGGAAGCTGTTGACCGGGGCCAGGAAGCTGGAATGGTCACCCAGCTGACGGCTCAGCTTGTGACGTACCCGACCGCGCAGGTGAACATAGGCGATCGAAAGGGCGAATATCAGTACGAGTGCAATTTTCATGGACGATTACTTGTCGAAAAAAGGCCATGCGCCATGGCATAAGTTCGCCAGCATAAACAATCATGGGGGCAGTTTGTATCTATTGTTGGGCGACTTAGGTGTAATGCCCTACAGATTGCGCAAACGTTTTTGTATAAGGAGCTCCCATGGTCCTGGATGTACGCCCCACTGGCGCCCCCTTCAAACGGCTGTTTTTCGCCCTGTCGGTCAGTGATGCCCAGCGGCGGTCGCTCGCGCAGTGGCGGCGCGGCCTGAACCTGCGCAGTGGCAAGCCGGTGCCGAGCGAGAACTTCCACCTGACCTTGCTGTTTCTGGGGGATGTGGACGCCGCGCAGGTGCCGGCGATTTGCGCCGCGGTAGACAACCTCGCGCGCCCGGGCGCGCCGCTGCGCCTGCTGCTCGATCAGTTGAAGGTCTGGCCCCGCGCCAATGTGCTGGTGCTGGAGCCGCAGGAAACCCCGCCGGCGTTGCGCCACCTGGTCTATGGGCTGCAGCAGGCGCTGCTGCCCCTGGGCGTTGCCGAGCAGGCCCGTGAGTATCGGCCGCACCTGACCCTGTCACGGGAGTTTCGCGGCCAGGCGCCGGAAGCCACGGTGGCGCCTGACTTCTTCGTGACTGCCCGGCACTTCACGCTCTACGAATCGCGTAAGGGCCAGTACTGGCCCCTGGCGCAGTGGCAATTGACGGCATGAGACGGGGTCAGAACCGGGGCGTGTAATTGACCGTGAACATGAGCCTTTGCCGGGTCAGTTCTTTCTATGACGCCAGCTGGGTAGAGGCAGGGGACAGAGCAATGAAAGCGTTGTCGTGTCTTTTGACATCGAGCAGACGCAGTACCATGTGCAGAAAGTGCGACTCTAGTTGCGCGGGCAGCCAGTGCACTGAGTTGCGTCGAAGTGCGTCGGCTGTACCGAGCAATGCCATGATCGCTGCAACCATCGAATCGACGTCAAGATCACCAAGGACGCCTTGCTGCTGGCTTTTTCTGAGCAAGCCTGGCAGGTAGGCGCTCAAACGGTCCGGCCGTTGCGACAGCCATGCTTGCAGGGGAGCGTCCAGGTGCCGCTGCTCATGCTGAAGGATCTTCGAATCGGCCGGATTTGCCAGCTGCCAGGCCAACACAAACGTGATGAATGACTTCAGTTCTTCTTGGAGGTGTTTGCGCCGGGGTACCCGCCGCCAGGCTTTATCGCGCTCTTCAAGCACATCCAGGATGACCATCAGCAACAGTTCCTGCTTGCTTGACACATGGTGATACAGGCTGCCCGGCAGCAAGCCGGCGCGGTTGGCAAGCTGACGCATCGACATGGCGCCGAAGCCGACCTCGACCATCAGTGCCTTGGCGGCCTCGATAACGACGGCAGCACTTTCGCTGCGCTTGGCGGTGCAGGTGAGTCTAGGCATAGTCGGTTGCCCTCGCTTGGCCAGGCAAATGTTGATGTGTGCGCCATAGCAGCGCAATCGGAACGACGATCGTGGCGCTGACCAGGACCAGGGCGTAGCGCAGCGATTGTTCGGCGAACCATGGTGTCAGGGCGTCGCTGAGCAGGCCGGTGGCCAAGGGCCCGATGCCTACCCCGCACAAGGTGGTCACGATGGTTTGCAACGCCACCGCCGTGGCGCGACGGCTGGCTGGCACCAGCTGCGTCAGCAGTGAGAAGCAAGGGCCTATCCACCAAACCGAACAGAAGCTGGAAAGTGCACACCAGAGCATCGCGCTGGGGATTGGTACCGAGCCAACGAACAGTAGGATGTCCTGTGGCCAGAGCAGGTAGATGATGAGCGTGCTACTGCCAAGAAGGTGGCCGAGAACCGGGATGCCGATATGCCATTCGTGATGCCTGACTGCCAGACGGTCAGTGATCCAGCCGCTGAACAGCGCGCCAAGGCCGGCACAGGTGCCTCCGATCAACCCCACGAGAATACCGGCGTATTGCAAAGGCATATTGTGACTGCGCACCAGGAAACTGGCGTTCCAGATCGCATAGGCATAAGCGCTGAACGTGGTGATGCCGCAGGCAAGTACCAGGCAACGGTAGGCAGGTAGAGCCCAGAGTTCTCTGGCGCTGGCCAGCAGGCCGGGCCTGGATATCGCATTGTGAACCGGTAACAGGTCGAAACGCCCGCGTTGTGGGTCGCGCACGGCGAAGGCGAACACGGCGCTGATCAGCAGGGCAGGCAAGGCCACGACGAAAAAGCCCGCGCGCCAGCCGTAGTGCTCGACCACCCATGCCCCCAGGCACAGTGCGATGATCGTGGAAAAGGTCGGGGCGGCGGTGTAGCAGGCAATGGCGAACGAACGCCGCTGTGGCGGGTAGAGGTCGGCGATGATGGACATCGCGCTGGACGTGTTTGGCGACTCGAACACCGCCACCGCCATCCTTGCCATCACCAGAACGGCAAAGCTACCCGCCAAACCACAGGCCAGTGTGGCCAGTGCCCACAGCAATGAAGAGACTGCAAGCAGCCGAGGCCGTGACAGATGATCGGCCAAACGCCCGGCCGGCAGCCCAAGCAGCACGAATACGGCGGCGAAGGCCAGGCCCGAGACCAAGCCCATCGCCGTATCGCTGACAGCGAACTCTTGCTTGATGGGCTCGATCATCACTGCAATGATCTGACGGCCGACGAAGTTGTCGGCATACATCATCGCCAACAGCAACAGCAACCCGTGACTGCGCCAGCCAGAGGCCGGGGACGTGATACTGCTCATGAAGGGCTCCAGGATGGGCCGCGAAGCGGCCCAGGCAATTTCAGAGCAAAGCCAGCCTTGCCGTCAGGCGTTGGCCCTGCGTAGTCTGGCCAAGGTCATGGCCGTGTCTTCGATCATGTCCTCCTGGCCCCCGACCATGCCGCGACGGCCCATCTCCACGAGGATTTCGCGGGCCGATACGCCATACTTCTTCTCTGCACGCTTGGCAAACAGCAGAAACGAGCCATAGACCCCCGCATAGCCCATGGTCAACGCGTCCCGATCGCTGCGGATGGGGAAGTCCATGATCGGCACCACAAGGTCTTCGGCGACATCCTGAATGCCGAACACATCCACACCCGTTTCGATGCCCATGCGCTGACACACGGCCACCAGCACCTCCATCGGCGTATTGCCCGCACCGGCACCCAGGCCTGCGCAGGCGGCGTCGATGCGGCTGGCACCTGCGGCGACGGCGGCAATCGAGTTGGCCACGCCCATCGACAGGTTATGGTGGCCGTGGAAGCCGATTTCGGTCTGCGGGTCGAGCGCTGCTCGTAACGCCGCCACTCGCTCGCTCACCTGGTGTGGCAGCAGGTAGCCGGCAGAGTCGGTCAGGTAGACGCAGTTGGCCCCGTAGCTTTCCATCAGCTTGCCTTGCCGGGCGAGGCCTTCGGGGCTGTTCATGTGGGCCATCATCAGGAACCCCACGGTATCCAGGCCCAGGTGGCGGGCATGGGCAAGGTGCTGCTCGCTGACATCGGCCTCGGTGCAGTGGGTGGCCACGCGCACGGTACTGACGCCCAGTTCGTGGGCCATCTTCAGGTGGTCGAGCGTGCCGATACCCGGCAGCAACAGCGCCGAGACTTTGGCCTGCTGCATCAGGGGGATTACCGCCGACAGGTACTGCTCATCGCTGTGCGCCGGAAACCCATAGTTCACCGAGCTGCCGCCCAGGCCATCGCCGTGGGTGACTTCGATCAGTGGCACGCCCGCGGCGTCGAGGCCGCAGGCGATGGTCTTCATCTGGTCCAGGGTGATCTGGTGGCGCTTGGGGTGCATGCCGTCGCGCAGGCACATGTCGTGAACGGTGATACGTTTGCCGTGAAGGTCCATGCTCGGCTCCTTAGGACAAGGCGGGTTGGGCGGTGGCAGGGCGCAACACCAGTTCGCCCTTGAGGATTTCCTCGGCGTACATCTCGGCGGTGCGGGCCGCAGCGGCGGTCATGATGTCGAGGTTGCCGGCGTAGCGGGGCAGGTAGTCCCCCAGACCTTCCACTTCCATGAAGATCGACACCCGATTACCGTCGAACACCGGGCCATTCACCAGCCGATAGCCGGGAACGTAGCGTTGTACCTGGGCAATCATCGCGCTGATGGCCGTGCTGATTGCCGCCTGGTCGGGCGTATCGGCGGTCAGGCAATGCACCGTATCGCGCATGATCAGCGGTGGTTCGGCCGGGTTGATGATGATGATCGCCTTGCCCTTTTTCGCCTTGCCCACCTGCTCCACGGCGCTGGCGGTGGTGCGGGTGAACTCGTCGATGTTCTTGCGCGTGCCTGGGCCTACCGACTTCGAGGCCGCGGTGGCGATGATCTCGGCGTAGTCCACCGGCTGTACGCTGGAGACCGCCGCGACCAGCGGAATGGTGGCCTGGCCACCACAGGTGACCATGTTCACGTTCATCGCGCCCTGGCTCAGGTTGGCCTTGAGGTTCACCGGTGGCACGCAGTACGGGCCGATGGCCGCCGGTGTCAGGTCGATCATCAGCACGCCGAGGCTGTTGAGCTTGCGCGAGTTTTCCTCGTGGACATACGCGGAGGTGGCATCGAAGGCAATCTGGATGCGGTCTTCGCGCACATGCGGCAGCAGCCCGTCAACGCCATCGGCGGTGGTCTTCAGGCCCATCTCACGGGCGCGAGCGAGCCCTTCGGACGTAGCATCGATGCCGACCATCCAGACCGGTTCGAGCAGTTCGCTGCGCTTGAGTTTGTACAAAAGGTCGGTGCCGATGTTGCCCGGCCCGATCACCGCGCATCGGATCTTTTCGTTCATGGTGTGGTGCTCCACTCTAAGGGTCGGGCTAGGGCACGAAACGCAGGCTGGATTGGCCCAGTCCGGCCATGTTCAGGCTGATACGGTCGCCGGCCGTCACCGGCACGAGGGGCGCGAGTGCCCCGGAAAGCACGATTTCGCCACGGCGAAACGCGATGCCCAGTTCACCCAGGGTGTTGGCCAGCCAGGCGACAGCTGCACAGGGGTGGCCTTGGACGGCCGACCCAAGGCCAGAGCCGGACGGCTGGCCGTTCTTCAACAGGTGCATCTCGATCCGTGCGAGGTCGAGCGTGCGCGGGTCGACGCGCTGACGGCCCAGTGCGAACACGCCGCACGAGGCGTTGTCGGCGACGGTGTCCTGAATGCGGATCTGCCAGTTGTCGATCCGCGAGTCGACGATCTCGAAACACGGCAACACCCACTCGGTAGCGGCCAGCACGTCCTCGGCGGTGATGCCCGGTCCGTGCAGGTCTTCGCCGAGCACGAAGGCAATTTCGCCCTCGGCGCGGGGCTGGATCAGCTTGTAGTGCGACAGGCTGACGTCCTGGCCGTCCTGCACCTGCATGGCATCGGTGAGAAAGCCGAAGTCTGGCTGGTGCACATCGAGCATTTCCTGCACGGCGCGGCTGGTGACGCCGATCTTCTTACCCACCACCCGCTCGCCCATGGCTTCACGACGGGCGAGAAAACGCCGGGAGATACGGTAGGCGTCACTCAGGTCGATGGCCGGGTGGCGCTGTGTCAGCGGTGCCAGGGGCTGGCGTGTGTTCAGGGCGTTGAATAGTTCATCGCCCAGGGCTTCTATCAACTGCGCGTCCATGAAAAGTCACTCTCGATCAGGGTAATGAAGGGTCGCTGGCAAGGGCTCAGCCGGGCCAGACGCTGGAGTCGGCGCCGCCATCGACCTCGATGATCTTGCCGGTGACCCAGCCCGAGGCAGGGCTGGCCAGGTACAGCGCTGCGGCGGCGATGTCCTCGGGCTGGCCCAGGCACTTGAGTGGGGTGTTGGTTTCCATGGTGCTGCGCATGGCATCGGGCATGACCCCGGCCAGCGCATCGGTCAGGATCGGCCCTGGCGCTACTGCATTGACCCGAATCTGCGGGGCGAACTCCTGTGCCAGCAGCCGCGTCAGGTGGGTCAGCGCCGCCTTGGCGGTGCCGTAGGCACTGAAGTGGCGCTGGGCATATCGGGCTGCCACCGAGGTGATGTTGATGATGTTGCCGCCACCGTTTTCACGCATCAGCGGCACACACAGCTGCGCCAGGGCATAGGCCGCGCTGACGTTGAAGCGCAACACCTGCTCGAAGGCCTCCGGCGTCAGTGTCAACGGGTCGTTGGGGCCACCCCCGCCCGCATTGTTGACCAGGTGGGTGACCCGCCCCAGCTGCTCGCGGGTACGGCTGACCAACGCCACACGCTGTTCGCTGTCCGTCACATCGCAGCTCACGGCCAGGGCGCGGCGGCCTCGGCTGCAGATCTCTTCGGCCACCGCTTCGACATCGCTCAGCGAACGGGCGCTGCAGACCACGTCGGCGCCAGCATCGGCATAGGCGAGGGCGATGGCGCGGCCGATTCCGCGGCCGCTTCCGGTGACGATGGCCACACTGCCCGTGAGGTTGAAGCGTTGCAATATGCTCATGGCAATCCTTTGTTGTTTTCCGAGTGGGTAGCAATGCACGCCGTGCAGAGCGCTCAGCGAGGCGCCCAGAGGTCTGGCAGGCCCGGGTCGGACGCGGTGATCAGGCGCTTGAGCAGCACCTTGAGGGCCTGGGCGTCTCCGGCGCCCAGGCGCGCCGCAATGTCTTCCTCCACAGCCTTGGCCAGGGCGATTTCCTGCAGCGAGGCCTCGCGGCCGTCGGCCGTCAGCACGTAACGTGCCTCGCCGTCACCGACTTCGCGCGCAACCAGGTGCTGACGCTCGAGAAAACGCATGCTCGAGGAACTGACCACATGGCCGGTGTAGCCCACGAACCCGTTGATTTCGTCGAGGGTCAGGTTGTCGCGGATGCACAGGGTCGAGAGGATGAAGAAGGCGTGCTCGTCGAGTTGCTGGTTCTTCAACAGGCGGCGCAAGGCATGCAGCATCTGGTAGTGAGAACGCCCCAGCAGGTAGCCCAGCAGGTCTTCGGTGTAGCTGCATTCGGGCGGTGGCGGGGTGGTGGCCAGGCGCAGCTCGCTGCGGGGCTTGCGCATCGCCAGCGCGTACTGGCCGCTCTGGAAGGCCAGCGGCGCACGGTCGCTGTGGTCGAAGGCCAGCACTTCACCGACGAAAATCACGTGATCGCCGCCTTCGTACTGAAACGCCGTACGGCACTGGAAGCGCGCCGTGCAGTCCTGCAACAACGGTGCACCACTGATGCCGGACTCGAACGGCAGCTCGCAGAACTTGTCCTCGCCTTGCCGGGCAAAGCGGCCGGACAGCGACTCCTGCTCGGTCGACAGCACGTGCACGTTCCAGTGGCGACCCTCACTGAAAGCTGGCAGGCTGCGGGCATTCTTGGACAAGCTCCACAGCACCAGCGGCGGGTTGAGCGACACCGAGTTGAAACTGTTGGCGGTGATGCCGACCGGCGTGCCATCTTCGGCCTGGGTGGTAATGATGGTCACCCCGGTGGTGAAGGTGCCTAGGGCGGTGCGAAACGCTTGAGGGTCGAAACTGGCGGGCGTTGCCATGATGGGCCTCATCGAATGAGTGTGCGTTTGGCCAGTATTCCCAGCGCCAGCGCGGCCTGCATCGTCTCAACGGACTAACGTTTTTGCCGGCCTCGTCCACATGGACGAGGCGGTTGGGCGCCTTGCGCGGCTAGTTTGCTGCTCAGGGCGTTGTCTGACGACGGCCATCGTGGGCGCAGTGCGGTACCGCTGGCCCTTCTACAATCGAGGAGGCGCTATGAGTTGTGCAGTTTCTACCGTCGACGGCCTGTCGGCCCTGTTGGGTGAACAGAAAGCCGCGTTCAGTGCCCAGGGGGCTGTCGCTGCGCAGGTGCGCCGCGAGCGTATCCAGCGGGTGATCGACCTGCTGGTGGCCCACCACCCGGCGCTGGCCGAGGCCATGGATGCCGATTTCGGCGGCCGCCACCCGGGCTTTTCCCTGATGAACGATGTGCTGGGCTCATTGGGCTCGCTCAAGCACGCACGCGACCACCTGCACACCTGGATGCAGGACGAACCCCGCGAGGTGTTCGCCCCCTACGATCAACTTGGCGCGCATGCCTGGGTGATGTACCAGCCCAAGGGCAGCGTGGGCATCCTGGGCACCTGGAACGCACCGCTGTACACCTTGCTCAGCCCCTTGGCGTCGGCCTTGGCGGCGGGCAACCGAGCCATCCTCAAACCGTCGGAGGTGGCACCGCGAACGGCCGAGCTGGTGGCGCAGCTGATCGGTGAGTACTTCGACCCGCGTGAGGTCGGTGTGGTGGTGGGGGGGGAAGACATGGCCAAGGCGTTCACTGCCCAGCCCTTCGACCACCTGGTGTTCACCGGCGGCACCCAGGTGGGCAAGTCGGTGATGCGCAACGCCGCCGACAACCTGGTGCCGGTGACCCTGGAGCTGGGCGGCAAATCGCCCGTGATCGTAGGGCGCAGCGCGAACCTGGAAACCGCGGCCTATCGCATCGCCGTGTCGAAAACCACCAACAGCGGCCAGGTGTGCATCAACCCGGACCTGGTATATGTGCCCCGCGAGCACCTCGAAGAGTTCCTGCAGGCATTCGCTCGCACCTACCGCGAGCTGATTCCAGAAGTCAGTGACAACCCGGACGTCGTCGCCGTGGTCAATGCCCGGCACCTGATGCGGGTCGAGCACCTGGTGCAGCAAGCCCGGGGCCTTGGCGCACGCGTCCTGAGCCTGCCCTGCGAGCAGGCGGTCGACCTGCACAACCGTCGCCGTCCACTGCAGGTGGTGATCGACCCGCCTGTCGACAGCACGATCATGCACGAGGAAATCTTCGGCCCCGCCGTGGTGGTGCTGCCCTATGACGAAGTCGACCAGGTGCTGGCGCAGATCAACGCTCGCCCGCGGCCGCTGGCGCTGTACTACTTTGGCGAGGACACCCAGGAGCAGCAGTACGTCCTGGCCAACAGCCTCTCGGGGGGCGTTACCCTCAATGACGTGATGATGCACGCCGCGCTGCACGACGCGCCCTTCGGCGGCGTCGGGGCCTCGGGCATGGGCCATTACCATGGCCGAGAAGGTTTCCTGCAGTTCAGCCACATGCGCACGGTGCTCAGGGCGCCCGAACACGATCCGCGTGGCGAATGGGGCCTGTTGCCGCCCTACAGCGAACACTTCCTGGCAGCGATGGTGGCGCAGATCACTGCGGACTGAACCTGAAAACGATCAAAAGAATAAAAACGGAATTCAGCACATGAAAAACGACGTTCAACCCACCGCTCTCGACACTGCCGATACCAGCTCGTCCGGCTGGGCCAGGCGCGAGGTCCTCAAGGCCGGCGCTGTCACCCTGGGTGCAGGCTTGTTCGGGCGCTTTGCTGTTGCCGGTGCCACAGGCCTGAGCGCCAGCGATTACCAGGCCATGGATGCGTGGGCCATGGTCAAAGGTCTGCAAGCTGGCCAGTTCAGCGCCGAAGAGCTGCTGGCAGCGGCCATCGCCCGTTGCGAACAGGTCAACCCGAAGCTCAATGCCGTCAACATGCGCCACGACGACTACGCGCGAGCCTTGCTGGCGGCCAGGCGCAAGGCGGGTACCCTGGACCAGGGCACGCTGGCGGGCGTGCCGATACTGCTCAAGGACCTCAACACCTACCTGCAGGGCACACCCACCAGCAATGGCAGCCGCCTGTTCAAGGACGCCCCGCCAGCCCGCGTCACCAGCACCCTGGTCAGCCGTTTCGAAGCGGCCGGCGCAGTGCCGTTCGGCAAGACCACCAGCCCGGAATTCGGCCTGACCACCACCACCGAGTCGTTGCTCTGGGGGCAGACCCGCAACCCCTGGAACCTGGCGATGAGCGCCGGCGGCTCGTCTGGCGGTTCGTGCGCGGCGGTGGCGGCCGGTATCGTTGCGGTGGCCCATGCCACCGACGGTGGCGGGTCGATCCGCATCCCGGCGTCCTATTGCGGCGTGGTGGGGCTCAAACCGTCACGCTACCGTACGCCCAGCGGCCCGCTTCGGCTGGAAGGCGGGTTTGGCGCCAGCGTCGCCAACGTGGTCTCGCGCAGCGTGCGCGACACGGCGCTGTTCCTCGATGCCGGCCAGGGCCATGAGCCTGGCAGCCCCTACTGGGCGAGCCCCCTGCAGCGGCCCTACGTCGACGAACTGGGCCGTGATCCGGGCCGTTTGCGGGTAGGCCTGGTGCGCGATTCCATGACCGGTGCGCCGCTGCAGCCGGCGGTGGCCAAGGTGCTGGAACAGACCCTCCAGCAACTGCTCAGGCTGGGCCACGAGATCGATGAAGTGCGTTTGCCTGTCCAGCCACAGCAGCTGTTCGGTTCCCACGGCGCGGCGATGGGCAATGCGTTGCTGGCCATGGTCAACGACCGTGAAAAGGCCCTGGGTCGGGCGCTGGGGCCACAGGATCTGGAACTGATCACCTTCGGCGTGCTGGAGCGTGCGGGCAAGGTCAGCGGGGAGGGCGTCGTACGTGCGCGCCAGTCGTTCGAAGACATCAGCATGGCCATGGAGCAGCAGTTCGAGCGTTTCGATGTGCTGCTGTCGCCGGTCACCTCCAGCCTCACGCCCGCGCTCGGTGAGCTGTCGCTGAACCAGCCGTACGAAAGCTATGCGCAGAAGGCCATGGGCAGCGCCGGCTTCACGGTACTGGCCAATGTCAGTGGCCAACCGGCCATTTCCCTGCCGCTGGGCATGAGCGACGACGGCTTGCCGATCGGCATGATGTTCACCGCCCGCTTAGGGGGCGAAGACCTGCTGATCCGCCTGGCCGCGCAGTTGGAGCAAGACCGCCCTTGGGCCGCCCGGCGCGCGCCGGTGTAAGACGTTCGGGCACCAGGGAAGGTGCCGTTTCGCCGCTTGTCTAGTCCGCTTTGACGATGATTATTCAGTCCCTGCATTCGATCATCGACCCATGCCTCGTGCAACCGCACAACGCGATCGGGAGAACGAACGGATGGACAGCATGCGAGTCAAAACGCGCGAAGAACAGCAACTGCTAGACCATGCCCGGCGCATGGTCCCCGCCCTGAAAAGCCGCTCCGCACGGGCGGACCGCGAGTTCCGGGTGCCGGACGAAACCATTTTCGAACTGCAGCAGGCCGGTTTGCTGCGCGCCCTGCAACCCCGGGCCTTCGGTGGCTTCGAAGTCGACCCGCGGACCTTCTTCGAAATCCAGATGATCCTGGCCGAAGGCTGCATGTCGACGGCGTGGGTGTACGGGGTGATGGGCGTGCACCCCTGGCAGCTGGCGCGCTACCCACTTGAAGCGCAAAAGGATGTGTGGGGACAGGACCACTCGACCTTGATCTCTTCCACCTACATGCCGGTGGCCAAGGTGACGCCTGTGGAGGGCGGCTACCGGATCAGTGGCCGGTGGGGCTTTTCCAGTGGCAGCGAACACTGCCAGTGGTGCTTCCTCGGCGGCGTGCTACCGGCCGACGAGCAGCGCGCCGCCGAGCACGGCACCTTCCTGGTGCCGCGCAGCGACTACCGGATCGAACACAACTGGGACGTGCTGGGCCTGCGCGGCACCGGCAGCCATGACATCGTGGTCGAAGATGCCTTCGTGCCTGCGCACCGCGTGCAGCGCACCAACAACTGCGAGGTCGACGCCACCCCAGGGCGTCAGGTCAACACCAACCCGATCTACGCCATTCCTTTTGCCCAGGTGTTCACCCGTGCGGTCTCGACGTCAGCCATTGGGGCCTTGCAGGGGGCCATCGATGCGTTTCGCGCCAACGCCGCCGCGCACATCGGCAAACATGGGATGAAAACCGCCGAAGATCCGGTGGCACAGACCACGGTGGCCGAAGCCACGATCATCCTCGATGGCCTGAAGCTGGTGCTCGAGCGCAACTACGCGCACCTGATGGCGCTGGCCGAGGCGGGTGAGTACCCGGACGTGGAAACCCGGCTGCTGTACCGCTACCAGTCTTCGTACGTCACCAACATCTGCGCCGAAAAAGTCAACGAACTGCTGCGCTGCATGGCGGCCTCCGGGCTTTACAACACCAACCCCGTCTCGCGGCTGTTCCGCGACCTGCACCAGGCCCGCGGGCATATCGCCAACAACTACATGGCATTCAGCCGCAGCCTGGGGGCGGTGCAACTGGGCCTGCCCAACCCGGACCCGTATGTCTGAGCCGTGCCCGGGCCGCCACTCTGTGCGCCCGGGCTTGCGAGCCCCTGGTCGGTATACCGGGGCAACCTAGATCACAGCCAAGGCACAACAACAATGACAGCTAACGCTCAGTCTACTTCTCACTACGACGTGATCGTCGTCGGTTCCGGCGCGGGGGCGATGACCTCGGCGCTGTTTGCTGCTGAACAGGGCCTGTCGGTACTGGTCGTTGAAAAAAGCGACAAGTTCGGTGGCACCTCGGCGATTTCCGGCGGTGGCATCTGGATTCCCAACAACCACTATTTTGCCGCCAAGGGCGGGCGCGACAGTTTCGAACTGGCCCTGCAATACCTCAAGGCTGCTACCGGTGAGCACGGCGATGACCTGCGCCTGCGCGCCTACCTCAAGCACGCGCCACAGATGATTCACGCCCTGGAGACCCGCAGCCGGGTCCGTTACGCCGTGGCGGAAAAGTACCCCGACTACTACCCGCAATTGCCCGGTGCCCTGGCGGGTGGCCGAACCCTGGATCCGCAACTGTTCGACACCAGCGCGCTGGGCGATGAGCTGCGCAACCTGCGTGCGCCATCGCCCTCGACCCTGTTGATGGGGCGTATCGCCTGGACGGCCAGGCATGCCCACAAGGCCATGTCCCGCTCGTTCGGCTGGCGCCTGCTGATCCTCGGCCTGATGCTGCGCTACAAGCTCGACTTCAAATGGCGGCGCAAGGGCCGCCGAGACCGCCGCGCCGCCCTGGGCAGCGCCCTGGTCGCAGCACTGCGCTGCTCGCTGATGGACCGCAAGGTCCCGGTGTGGCTGAACACCGATTTCCAATCGCTGCTGACTGACCAAGGCCGCGTCAGCGGCGTGCAGGTGTGTCGTGAAGGCCAGGTGGTGCAGTTGCAGGCTCGCCGCGCGGTGATCCTCGGCTCCGGCGGCTTCGAGCAGAACCAGGCACTGCGCGAGCAGTACCTGCCGCAACCCACCCAGCGCAGCTGGAGCGCCACGCCACCGGGCAACAATACCGGCGCCGCCTTGCAGGCCGGTCTTGGCCTGGGCGCGGCGACGGCGTTGATGGACTGGGCCTGGTGGGCGCCCACCCTGGCGGTGCCAGGCGAGGAAAAGCCGCGTGGGGTGTTTGCCGAACGAGCGTTCCCTGGCGCTATCGTGGTCAACAGCCAGGGCCGGCGGTTCGTCAATGAAGCCGCACCGTACCTGGAGTTCGTCGATGCGATGTACCGCGACAACCAGGACTCGGGGGGCAAGTCCATTCCGGCCTGGGTGATTTTCGATGGCCACTTCCGCTTCAACTACGCCATGGGCCCCTTGATGCCGGCCCAGGTGATGCCCGACAGCAGGCTGCGCAAGGAATGGCTCAATACCCTGTATTTCAAGGCCGACAGCTTGCCGGCCCTGGCTGCGCAGATTGGCGTCGATGCGGAGGGACTGACCCAGACCGTGGCGCGCATGAACGGCTTCGCCCGCAGCGGCGTCGATGCCGACTTCGGCCGCGGCGGCAATGTGTTCGACCGTTACTACGGCGACAGCAACGTCAAGCCCAACCCGTGCCTGGCGCCGTTGAGTAAAGGCCCTTACTACGCCATGCGCCTGGATGCCGGCGACATCGGCACCAAGGGTGGCTTGCTGACCAACGAAGACGCCCAGGTGATGAGCCAGGACGGTGAAGTGATCCCCGGGTTGTATGCCATCGGCAACTGCTCGGCCTCGGTGATGGGCACCAGCTACCCCGGTGCGGGCGGCACGCTCGGCCCGGCCATGACCTTCGGCTACATCGCTGCCCACCATATTGCCGCCCAGCGCTGAGGAGCTCACATGCCTGCTGCTGTTCACTCAAGCGCGACTGAAATACTGCCGGCGCTGCAGGCGGCCAATGCCGATGCGCTGCATTGGCACGCGCACTGCGATGTGCTGGTGATCGGCTGGGGCGCCGCGGGTGCCTGCGCGGCCTTGCAGGCACGTGCCGACGGCGCCGATGTACTGGTCGCCGACCGCTTCAGCGGTGGCGGGGCCAGTGCCAGGAGCGGGGGCGTGGTGTACGCCGGCGGCGGCACCCGCCAGCAGCGCGCCGCCGGCTTCGACGACACGCCCGAGGCGATGTTCCAGTACCTCAGGCATGAAACCCAGGGGGTGGTCAGTGACACCACCCTGCGGCGTTTTTGCCAGGACAGCGCAGCCAACCTGGCCTGGCTGGAAGGGCATGGTGCGGGCTACGCCCACAGCATGCCGCCCGGTGGCAAGACGTCGTACCCGCCCGATGGCTACTTCTTGTATTACTCCGGCAACGAAACGGTGCCTTCGCACCGTGACGGCCTGCCACCGGCGCCGCGTGGACACCGCACGGTCGGCAAGGGGCAATGCGGCGCGGTGCTGTATGCACACCTCAAGGCGTCCTGCTTGCGCAACGGTGTTCGAACCCTGCTGCAGTCCAGCGCCCGGCGCCTGGTGGTCGATGCCACCGGCAGGGTCCTGGGCGCCGAATTGTGGTGCCTGCCTGCGGGGAGCCAACCGGCGCGCCTGCACGCCAAGTGGGCTGCACGCGCCGACCGCCTGCAGAATGTCGCGCCGCGCTACTGCGACAGGCTCAGACAACGCCTGAAAAAGCTCGAGCGTGACTGCGCAAGCCCTCTGCGGGTACGGGCGGCGCGTGGTGTGGTGTTGAGCACCGGCGGCTTCATCTTCAACCGCGACCTGATCGGCCAGCATGCTGCCAAGTACCGCCGTGCCTTCAAGGTCGGGTCTGCCGGCTGCGATGGCAGCGGCCTGCGCCTGGGCTTGAGCATTGGCGCGGCAAGCGATCGACTGCAGCAGGTATCGGCCTGGCGCTTCATCAACCCGCCGCTGTGCTGGCCCAAGGGTATCGTGGTCAATACGCTCGGCCGACGCTTCGTCAACGAAGAGCTCTACGGTGCGACCTTGGGCCAGCCGTTGTGCGAAGAGCAGGGCGGCAAGGCCTGGCTGGTGCTGGATGCGCGCTTGCGCAAGATGGCCATCAAGCAGACCCTGTTCGGCGGCTACTGGTGGTTCCAGCGCTTGCCGGCGTTGCTGCTGATGCTGTGGGGCCTGCGCAAGGGCCAGAGTGCCGAGCAATTGGCCCAGGCCACGGGCATGCGCAGCGATGTGCTGCGCAGCAGCTTGCAGGCCTACAACCGCGCGGCACGCGGCGACACAGCCGATGCCTTCGGCAAGTCGCCCGACAGCCGACAGGTGCTGGACCAGGGCCCTTACTACGCCATCGATATATCCATGGGCAACCGGCTGTTTCCACTGGGTGCCCTGACCCTGGGCGGCCTCAAGGTGAACGAAGACAGCGGCGCCGTGCTCGACGAGCAGGGCGCGCCCATCACCGGCCTCTATGCCGCCGGACGCACCGCCATCGGTATTCCCTCCCACCTGTACGTCAGCGGCCTGTCGCTGGCCGATTGTGTGTTTTCCGGCCGGCGCGCCGGCCAGGCGGCCGCCGCGGCCAGCGCCGGTGATGACCTCAAACCCTGCGAGCAAGTGCCATGAGCCAGGACTACCAGACACTGCGCGTCACGCGCGTGATCGAAGAAACCTCAGACAGCCGCTCCCTGGAGTTCGAACTGCCAGAAGCGTTGGTGACCCGTTTCGCGTATCGGCCAGGACAGTTCCTGACCTTGCGAGTGCCGTACCAGGGCGGTTGGTTACCCCGTTGCTACTCGCTTTCGAGCACGCCGCTGCTCGACGAGCCGCTGCGGGTCACCGTCAAGCGAGTGCGCGACGGGCGCGCGTCCAACTGGTTGTGCGATGAAGTGCAGGCAGGCGATCAGCTGCAGGTGCGGCTGCCTGCCGGGGTTTTCGTGCCCCGCGAGCTGGACACCGACCTGTTGCTGTTCGGCGGTGGCAGTGGCATCACCCCGGTGCTGTCGATACTGCGCTCGGCGTTGCTGGCCGGGCGCGCCAAGGTCGTGCTGATCTATGCCAACCGTGATGAAGCCTCGGTGATCTTCCGAGAGCAGCTCAAGGCCTTGGCCAACGCCTATCCGCAACGGCTGCAGGTGATTCACTGGCTCGATTCGGTGCAGGGTATCCCTTGCGCCGACCAGCTGGCCGAACTGGCGCGCCCGCATGCAGCCGCCGAGGCGTTCATCTGCGGACCCGGCCCGTTCATGGATACCGCCGTCGCCGCCCTGCACAGCCTGGGCATGCCTGCGGCGCGGGTGCACGTCGAACGCTTCGTTTCGCTGCCGCAGGAGGGGGATGCGCCACCGGCTGCCGTGGTCGACACCCTTCGACCCAACAGCCAGCTGTCGGTGCGCCTGGACGGCGAGGAGTACGAGGTGCCGTGCGCCGAAGGCGAAACCGTGCTCGATGCCATGCGCCGGGCCGGCCTGAACCCGCCCAGTTCTTGCCTGGTAGGTGCCTGCGCCACCTGCATGTGCACCGTAGAAGCCGGGGCGGTGCAGCTGCGCCGCAACGATGCCCTCGATGCGCAGGAGCTCGACCAGGGCTGGACGCTGGCGTGCCAGGCATTGCCCCGCAGCGAGTACCTGCGCGTGCTGTTTCCCGAATAACCCGAGAGTTCATGACCATGACGACCTGTTCCGCATTACCGGGCACTGTGCCTGGCCTGGCCCCGCTGTCGATTCCTGCCTTGCTGTTCGCCAGCGCCGAGCGCCACGCCGGCCGGGTGGCCCTCGAAGAAAACGGTGTGGCGACCGACTACCGCGACCTGCCGGCGCTGGCCCTGGGTGTGTGCCGCAGCCTGATTGCGTTGGGGATCGAGGCGGGCGATCGGGTGGCGATCTGGGCACCTAATTGCCGCGACTGGGTGATCGGCGCGTTGGGCATCCACTGCGCCGGGGCGGTGCTGGTGCCAATCAACACGCGCATGAAAGGCGCCGAGGCGGCCGACATTCTGCTGCGCAGCGAAGCGCGCGTGCTGCTGATGCAGGGGGAATTCCTCGGGGTGGACTATCAGGCGATGCTGGCGCCGCTGCGCCCGGCGACCCTGCAGCGGCTGGTGGTGTTCGGCGCAGCACAGCCGCAAACGACCGCGGACCTGGACTGGGCCGGCTTTCTGGCGCAAGGCGCGGCAGTCAGCGAAGTGCGTGCCCGCCAGCGTGCAGTGGCGGTCGGCCCGCGTGATCTTTCCGACATCCTTTACACCTCGGGCACCACGGGAAGGCCCAAGGGCGTGATGTGCGCCCACGGCCAAACCCTGCGCGCCTACACCGAGTATGCCCGTGTCATTGGCCTGCAACCGGGCGACCGCTATCTGGTCATCAATCCGTTCTTCCATGCCTTTGGCTACAAGGCCGGCTGGCTGACCTGCCTGCTGGCCGGTGCGACCATCCTGCCCCATGCAGTGTTCGACGCGGAAGTGGTGTTCCAGCGCATTGCCGCCGAACGTGTCAGCGTGCTGCCGGGCCCGCCTACGCTGTACCTGTCGATGCTGGCGCACCCGCACCTGGGGCAAACCGACTTGTCGAGCCTGCGCATTGCCGTGACAGGGTCGTCGACGATCCCACCGGTGCTCATCGAGCGTATGCGCAATGAGCTGGGGATCGATGTGGTGACCACGGCCTACGGCCTGACCGAATGCGGTGGCCTGGCGACCTTGTGCGACCCCGGTGCCCCCGCCGACATCGTCGCCGGCACCAGTGGCGCGGCGATCGATGGCACCGAGATATGCATACGGGCGCCAGACAACCAGCCACTGGCCCAGGGCGAATCCGGGGAAATCTGCCTGCGTGGCTACCATGTGATGCGTGGCTACTTCAACGACCCCGAGGCCACGGCCCAGGCCATCGATGCGGACGGCTGGCTGCATACTGGCGATATTGGCAACCTGGATGCGCAGGGGAACCTGCAGATCACCGACCGGCTCAAGGACATGTTCATTGTTGGCGGCTTCAACTGCTACCCCGCCGAGATCGAGGCCGGTCTGATCCAGCATCCGGCCATTGCCCAGGTGGCGGTGATCGGTGTGGCCGATGCGCGCATGGGGGAGGTGGGGTGCGCCTGTGTCGTGCTGCGCCCGCACCAGCAACTGGATGAACCGGCCCTGATCGCTTGGGCCCGGGAGCGCATGGCCAACTACAAGGTGCCTCGGCAAGTGCGCTTTTTCCAGGCGTTGCCGGTGAATGCGTCGAACAAGGTGGTCAAGGGCGAACTGCGTCAGGCCGTTCAGGCGCAACAGGCGTGAGGAAGGGGGCGGTACCTGCCGCCCCGGCTTTGCTCAATGGCCTTCGAATCGCGCGGGGCGTTTCTCGATGAACGCCTGCATGCCTTCCTGCTGGTCGCGTGAGGCGAACAGCAACGCATTGGCCTTGCGCTCCAGGGCAAGGCCTGCTTCCAGCGGCGCGTCCATGCCCGCGAGGATGACTTCCTTGATCTGCTCGGCGGCCAGTGGCGGCATGGCGGCAATGGTCTGGGCTAGCTTCAGGGCCTGGGCCAGCACCTGGTCGTCGTCCACCACGTCGCTGACCAGGCCACTCACCCAGGCCTCGTGCGCGCTGATCGGCTGGCCGGTGAGAGCCATGCGCATGGCCTTGGCCTTGCCCACTGCACGGACCAGGCGCTGGGTGCCGCCAATGCCGGGCATGATGCCGATGCGAATCTCCGGTTGGCAGAACCGTGCACTGTGCCCGGCGACGATGATGTCGGCGAGCATCGCCAGCTCGCAGCCCCCGCCGTAGGCATAGCCGCACACGGCCGCAATCACCGGTTTCGGGCACTGCTGGATGGGCGCCCAGACGCGCTCGGTGTGGCGTTGGTAGATATCGATCGGGCCAACGCCAGCAAGGCTGTTGATGTCGCCACCGGCCGCGAACACCTTGTCGCCACCGGTCAGCAGGATGCAGCGTACCTCGGGGTCATTGCCCAGCTCGCTGAACCGCTGCGAGAGCAGGGCCTGCAGCTCCAGGCTCAGGGCATTGGTCGCCAGCGGGCGGTTGAGCCGCAGCAAGGCGACACCCGGGCACGGGTGCTCGAGCAGCACCGGTGCGGTCAGTGATTCAGACATGGTCAACCTCGGGCAGTAGGCGCCCTGGACGGGCGCCATTGCGTGGATTGTCGCGAGCGCCCCGACCCGCTTCATCGTCCGTTCAGACGAAGTCGCTGTCGGCCTTTGTCCTTAGAGTGAGCCTCACACAAGCATGAGGAGCACGCCATGAGTGAACACTCGGGCCTGGATTACAGCGGCAAAGTGGTGTTGGTCACCGGGGGTACCAAAGGCATCGGTGCAGGTATAGCCCGCTGCTTTCTGGCAGCCGGTGCCCGGGTGATCGTCTGCGGGCGCACTGCCCCGGAGCAACTGCCCGACGTGGGCGAGGCCCGTGCGGACTTCCTGGCGGCCGATGTGCGCGACCAGGCCGCCCTGGAGGGATTGTTCGATACGGTGCGCCGCGAATACGGGCGCCTCGACGTGTTGGTCAACAACGCCGGCGGCAGCCCGTCGGCTGATGCCGCCAGCGCCTCGCCACGGTTCCATGAGGGGGTGATCCGCCTCAACCTCATCGCGCCGCTCAATGTGGCCCAGCAGGCCAACCAGTTGATGCAGGCCCAGCCACAAGGCGGCTGCATCGTCTTCATCGGCAGCATCAGCGGCCTGCGGGCCTCGCCTGGCACGGCGGCCTACGGTGCGGCCAAGGCCGGCGTGCTGGCCCTGGTGCAGTCGCTGGCGGCGGAATGGGCGCCCAAGGTGCGGGTGGTGGCGATCAGCCCGGGGCTGGTGCGTACCGAACGCTCGCACCTGCATTACGGCGATGAGGCCGGCATGGCCGCGGTCAGCGCGGGCATTCCGGCCGGGCGCATGGCCGAGCCTGACGATATCGGCAATGCCTGCCTGTACATCGCATCGCCCCTGGCCGGTTACGCCAGCGGCTGCAACCTGTTGCTGCACGGTGGTGGCGAACGCCCGGCCTACTTGGCTGTGGCGCAGCCTGCCGCGAACTGATCGACCCACGTCGGCGCTTCTGTCCGGAGCGCTGCTTAGATACGCAGGAGACGAACTTGGCTGATCCACAATTGCTATCCAGCGTGCGCGCCCTGGTGGGGCGCGAATACGGTCATGTGTACGCCTGGGATGCCGTCAATGCGCCGATGATTCGCCACTGGTGCGAGGTCATCGGTCTGCAGAACCCGCTGTACACCGATCCGGTCGCCGCCGCCGGCAGCCGCCACGACGGCATCATCGCGCCGCCACCCATGCTGCAGATCTGGTGCATGGAAGGCTTCCACATGAACAACTACGCACCGGGCTCGACCAGCGAGAACCCCTATGAGGTGCTGGGCCTGATCGAAAGCTACGGCTACCCGTCGGTGGTGGCGGTCAACTCGGAGCTGACCTTCGAGCGCAACCTGCGCCTGGGCGAGAAACTCTACTACACCACCCGGTTGGATTCGGTGGGTGATGAGAAAACCACCGGCCTTGGCACCGGGTTCTTCGTCACGCTGGTGATGAGCTACTTCTCGCAAACAGCCGCGGGCGACGAAAAGGTCGGTGAGTTGCTGTTCCGGGTGTTCAAGTTCAAGCCTGCTCATGCCCATAAAGCCGAGCCACAGGCGTCGGCCGAGCCGGTTCCGGTGGCGGCCAAGCGACCGAAACCAGGCATGAGCGACGACACCCGCTACTTCTGGGATGGCTGCAAGCAGGGCCAGCTGCTGATCCAGCGCTGCACGCACTGCGCCACCTTGCGCCATCCACCGGCACCGGTGTGCATCCAGTGCCACAGCTTCGACTGGGACACCCAGCAGGCCAGCGGCAAGGGTGAGCTGTATTCCTTCGTGGTGATGCATTACCCCGAAGTCGCGCCGTTCGATCACCCCAACCCGATCGGTCTGATCGAGCTGGACGAAGGCGTGCGCCTGATTGCCGGGTTGGTCGGGGTCAACCGCGACGAACTCCAGATCGGCCAGCGCATGCAGGTCGAATTCCAGACATTCGACGATGACCTGGCGTTGCCGATGTTCCGGCCCTTGGCGCAGTAGGAGGCGACATGGACTTTGAATTCAATGAAGACCAGCGCGCCATCGCCGAAATGGCCGGCAGCCTGATGCGCGACTATTGCACCGACGAGCGCCTGCGCGAGTGGGACCTGTCGGGCGAGCCGTACATGCAGGGCCTGTGGGCCGGGTGCGTGGAAACCGGGCTGCATGCCCTGGCCATTGCCGAATCGGCAGGGGGCAGCGGCCTGGGCATGACCGAGTTGATGCAGGTGCTCGATGCCCAGGGCGGCGCGCTGGCCCAGGTGCCGTTGTGGCGCCACCAGCTTGCAGCGGCCACCTTGGCCGAATTCGGCGGCGCAGCCGCCGCGCCCTGGGTTGAACGTGCTGCTGCCGGAGAGTGCCTGCTCACCCTTGGCCTCGACGGCCTGCACAACGTCCGTGGCATCGAGCTGCTGGCCCACCCGCAAGCGGATGGCTGGCAGTTGCAGGGGCGCGTGTCGGCACTGCCCTTGGCCGAGCAGTCGGCGGCCGCGCTGGTGCTGGCCAAGGTCCAGGGCCAGCCGCGGCTGGTGCGGGTCGAGCTGGATGATCCGGGCATCAGCAAGACACCGGGCGTGATGACCCACGGCGAAGCCCATGCCGACCTGCAGTTCAATGGCGTGCGCCTGGACAACCGCCAACTGTTGCCCGAAGCCGCCCTGGACTGGCTGGCCCCGCGCACCATCGCCGCCCTGGCGGCCCTGCAACTGGGCGTGAGTGCCGAACAGGTGCGCCGCACCGTGGCCTACGTCAGCGAACGGCAACAGTTCGACCGCAGCATCGGCAGCTTCCAGGCCGTGCAGATGACCATGGCCGACACGCACGTGCAGCTCGAAGTGTTGCGCAGCACCCTGTGGCAACTGTGCTACCGCCTGGATGCTGGCTTGCCGTCCCCGAGCGAAGCCCTGGCCACCGCCTTTCTGGCCTGCGAGGCCGGGCATCGCATCGGCCATGCCGCACAACACGTGCACGGCGGTATCGGCGTCGACCTGACTTATCCGATCCACCGGTTCCTGTACTGGAGCCGGGCATTGAGCAGTGCACTGGGAGGATCTTCGGTGATCCTGGAACGTCTCGGCGACTGGCTGAGCGACAACGACTCGTTGGGATGGAAATATGACCTCGAAGAACACCAAGCGCTTTGACGACGTGCGCCCCGGCGAGCAATTGCCGCCGCTGACGATCCCGATCACCGTCGGCCTGATTGCCGGTGGCGCGATCGCCACGCGTGACTACTTCCCCGGCCACCACGACCTGGACGCGGCCCGCGAGCTGGGCTCGCCGCATATCTTCATGAACATCCTGACCACCAATGGCCTGGTGCAGCGTTTCATCGAGCAGTGGAGCGGCCCAGATGTGCAGTTCCGCTCGCTGAAAATCAAGCTTGGTGCGCCGAACTACCCCGGTGACAGCATGACCTTCAGCGGCGAAGTCACCCACCAGGATGCCGAGGCGCGCTGCGTGCAAGTGACCCTGCAGGGCAAAAACTCCATGGGCAACCACGTGACCGGCACGGTCGCGCTGGTTCTGCCTTGATTCGCGGGAGAGACACTGATGACGCATTTGTCGATTTCCGGACGCGCCGCCATTGCCGGTTTGGGCGCGACCGAGTTTTCCAAGAACTCCGGGCGCACCGAGCTGCGCCTGGCCATGGAAGCCACGCTGGCAGCCCTCAAGGACGCCGGCATCGACCCCGGCGAGGTCGACGGTTTCAGCTCCTATTCGGTAGACAAGGTGCCGGAGTATGAAATTGCCCGGCTGCTCGGTTGCAAGGATGTGCGCTTCTTTTCGCAAGTGCCCCACGGTGGCGGTGCGGCCTGCGGGCCGGTGATGCACGCGGCCATGGCCGTGGCCACCGGGGTGGCCAAGGTGGTGGTGGTGTACCGGGCCATGAACGAGCGCTCCTGGTACCGCTTCGGCACCGGCAGCTACGGTTTTGCCTCCACGCCCACCTTCGAAAACGTCAACTACGGCTGGTACATGCCCCACGGCTTGCACACGCCGGCCGCCTGGGTCGGCATGTTCGCCAAGCGCTACATGCACACCTACGGTGCCACCTCCGAAGACTTCGGCCGGGTGGCGGTGGCGGTGCGAGATTTTGCCGCCAGCAACCCCCAGGCGTTCTTCCACGGCAAGCCGATCACCCTCGAAGAGCACCAGGCATCGCGCTGGATCTGCGAGCCGCTGCACCTGCTCGACTGCTGCCAGGAGTCCGACGGTGCGGTGGCCATGGTGATCACCTCGGTGGAACGCGCCAGGGACCTTCAGCACAAACCGGTGCTGATCAAGGGTGGCGCGCAGGGCATCAGTGCCGGGCAGCAGGTGATGACCTCGTTCTACCGGGACGACATCACCGGCCTGCCGGAGATGAGCCTGGTGGCCCGTGAGCTTTACAGCCAGTCGGGCCTGGGGCCGGAGGCGCTGCAGACGGCGGTGATCTACGACCACTTCACGCCGTTCGTGCTGCCGCAACTGGAAGCCTTCGGTTTTGCCAAGCGCGGCGAAGCCAAGGAATTCATCCGCGCCGGCCACCATGCCCGGGGTGGCAAGTTCCCGATCAACACCCACGGCGGCCAGCTGGGCGAGGCCTACATCCACGGCATGAACGGCATCGCCGAAGCCGTGCGCCAGGTGCGCGGCACGGCCGTGAACCAGGTGGCCAGCGTGGAGAACGTGCTGGTGACCGCCGGGACCGGCGTGCCCACCAGCGGCCTGATCTTAGGCGCGGCATAAGGAGCGCAGCATGTTCGTCGATCTCACTCCCGAGCAGCATGCCCTGCGGCTCAAGGTTCGCGATTACTTCCAGAACCTCATGACCCCTGAACTGCGCATGAAGATGCGCGGCACCGAGGGCGGCGAGCTGTTTCGCCGCACCATCGCCCAGATCGGCCGTGACGGCTGGCTGGCAGTGGGTTGGCCCAAGGCCTACGGCGGCCAGGGCTATGCCGCCACCGAACAGTTGATATTCTTCGAAGAGGCCAATATTGCCGGTGCGCCACTGCCATTCGTGACCATCAGTACCGTGGGCCCGGCGTTGATGGCCCATGGCTCGGCGTTGCAGAAGGAAATGTTCCTGCCCGGTATCGCTGCCGGTGACATCAACTTTGCCATCGGTTACTCCGAGGCCAGCGCCGGCAGTGACCTGGCGGTGCTGAAAACGTCGGCGCGGGAAGAGGGCGACGCCTTCGTGGTCAACGGCAGCAAGCTGTGGACCTCGGGCGCCGATTCGGCCGACTACATCTGGCTGGCCGCCCGCACCGACCCCGAGCGGCCACGTCACAAAGGCATCTCGATCCTGATCCTCGACACCCAGGCCGAGGGTTTCTCCAGTACCTTGATCCCGACCTCGGGCAACCCGACGGCCGCCACCTACTACGACAATGTGCGCGTCCCCAAGGACATGCTGGTGGGCGAGCTGCACGGCGGCTGGAAGCTGATCACGGCGCAGCTCAACCATGAGAGGCTGGGACTGGGTGCCTGGTCGGACAAAGTGGTCAGCCTGTTTACCCGGGTCTACCTGTGGGCGCGCTGCGCCGATGAACAGGGCCAACGCGCCACCGACCATGCCTGGGTCCGCCGTGATCTGGCCGAATGCTATGCCCGGCTCGAGGCCATGCGGCTGATCAACTTCCGTATTGCAGCCGATCTGGAGCATGATCGGGTCGACGTGGCGCTGGCTTCCACGACCAAGGTATACGGCTCGGAGTCGGCCATCGAAATCCTGCGCAAACTGTCGGCCATCGTCGGCGCCAGTGGCCTCACCCGGGCAGGTTCCGCGGCATCCTACCTGCTGGGCGAGCTGGAGTATGAAGTACGGGCCTCGGTCAACCTCACTTTCGGTGGTGGGACCAACGAGATCCAGCGCGAGTTGATCGCCCAGTTCGGGCTGGGCATGCCGCGCACGCAACGCTGATTCACGCGAGGCCAATAACAATAACGTCCCTGACAGGTGAACGAATGAGCGCAATCGAAGAGTTCAGGCAAGCCACGCGCAGCTGGCTGCAAGCCAATTGCCCGCCGTCGCTGCGCACGCCTACCCCCGACGGTGAAATCGTCTGGGGCGCCAGCCACGTAGATTTCCCCAGCGAAGACGCCCGCCTGTGGTTCGAGCGCATGCGCGACAAAGGCTGGTTCTGCCCGCAATGGCCCCGCGAATATGGCGGGGCAGGGCTCAGTAGCGAAGAAAACGCCGTCCTGGAAAGCGAGTTGCGCAGGCTCAAATGCCGACCCGCGCAGATCAACCTGGGCATCTGGATGCTCGGCCCGGTGCTGCTGGAGTTTGGCAGTGAGGCACAGAAGCTTGCCTTGCTGCCACCGATGTGCCGTGGCGAAGTGCGCTGGTGCCAGGGTTTTTCCGAGCCCAATGCCGGCTCCGACCTTGCCAGCCTCAAGACCTCGGCGGTGGTCGATGGCGATGAGCTGGTGGTCAACGGCACCAAGATCTGGACGTCCTACGGCGACAAGTCCGACTGGATGTACGCGCTGGTGCGCACCGACACCCAGGCCCCCAAGCACCAAGGCATCAGCCTGATCGTGCTGGACATGAAGAGCCCTGGGGTCAGTGTGTCGCCCATCGACCTGATCAGCGGCAAATCGGCGTTCTGCCAGGTGTTCTTCGACAATCTTCGGGTGCCGCGCAGCCAGTTGATCGGCCCGCTCAACGGCGGTTGGGAACTGGGCAAGCGCTTGCTGCAGCATGAGCGCAAGGCCATGTCCAAGTTCGGCGAGTTCAGCTTGCCGACGCACTTTCACCTGTTGCCGCTGATTCGCCAGTACCTGCCGGCAGGGCAGGCGCCTGCCGATCAGGCCCTGTACGCCCGCGCCCAGGCGTGTGCGATGAACGAGCATGCCTACAACCTGACGGTCCAGCGCATGGGCGAGGAGGCCAGGGCCGGGCAGGATATCAGCGCGGTGATGGCCATCATGAAGCTGGTGCATACCGAACAGGAGCGCGAGAAGTTCGAGGTGCTGCTCGATGCCTTGGGCTACCGCGCCCTCGGTGTCGCCGACGAGCCCTTCACCGACCAGGAGCTGGCCATTACCCGGGGCTGGCTCAACAGCTATGCCTTGACCATTTCCGGCGGTTCGTCGGAGGTGCAGTTGAACGTCATCGCCAAGCGGGTCCTGAACCTGCCAAGCGTATAAGGGAGTATGAGCATGAGTCTGGTGTACAGCGAAGAGCAACGCCTGCTGGCCGACAGCGCCCGCGAGTTTCTCGCGGCGCGCAGTCCGGTCACGGCGCAGCGCCACCTGCGCGACCAACCCCGCGAGCCTGGTTACGACCCGAAAGTGTGGAAAGAAGCCATCGCACTGGGCTGGAGCGCCATTCCGTTCCCCGAAGCCCTGGGTGGGCTGGACTTCGGCTGCATGGGCCTGGGGCCGGTGTTCGAGGCGATCGGCAAGCACCTGTGCGCGTCGCCATTGTTCAGTGTGGTGCTCAATGGTTCGCTGGTGCAGCGGCTGGGGTCGGACACACAGAAAGACCAGTGGCTGACGGCGTTGATCAGCGGTGAGCGGCACCTGGCCCTGGCGCTGGATGAAAAACCTCGCCACGACCCTGCCTACACGGCGCTGGCCGCGACCCCGGAGCAGGGGGGCTATCGTCTGGATGGCGAGAAGTTCTTTGTGATCGATGGCCTGGGGGCCGATGGTTACCTGGTAGCGGCGCGTACGGCAGCAGCCCCCGGAAATGAGCACGGCATCAGCCTGTTCCTGGTACCGGCCGATGCGCCGGGCCTGCTGGTGAGCCCGTTGTCGCTGATCGATTCGCGCAACGTTGCAAGGCTGCGCCTTAGCGGCGTTCAAGTGGGCCACGACGCCTTGCTGGGCAGCGCAGGCGACGCATGGCAGGCACTCGACGAAGCCCTCGATCGCGCTCGCGCCTGCCTGGCCGCCGAAATGCTTGGCGCCGCGGAGCAATTGTTCTCGTTGACCCTGGAATACCTCAAGACCCGGGTGCAGTTCGATGTGCCGATCGGCTCGTTCCAGGCCTTGCAGCACCGTGCGGCGCGCTTGCATGTCGAGCTGCAGCTGGCCCGCAGCACCGTCATGGCGGGCCTCGCCGCGCTTGACGAGCGTGCGCTGAACAGCGCCGAACGCGCTCGCCTGGTAAGCCTTGCCAAGTGGAAGGCCGGTGAAGTGGCGGCCTTGGTCAGCAATGAAAGCGTGCAGATGCATGGCGGCATCGGGGTCACCGATGAGCTTGACGTGGGTCTGTACCTCAAGCGCATCCGGGTGGCCCAGGCGTGCCTGGGCGATGGTGATTTCCAGTGCGCGCGCTACGCTGCGCTCGAGCCTGTGGAGAAGTAGACGATGAAACTGGAACAGTGGCGCAATGCCTGGCAACAGCTGACCGGCCCAGGTTCGCCATTCGAAGTGATGACTTCGTCCGACAGCCCGGAGCGCTATTTCCGTCACGCTGCCCCGAACCTGTTGGCTGCAATCGATGCCGGGCGAGTACACGGTGAACGCGAGTTTCTGGTGTGGGGCGAACAACGCCTGACCTTTGTCGAGTTCTTTGCCCAGGCCGACCGCCTGGCGGCGCAACTGGCCCAGCGCTTTGCCGTGAGGCAGGGCGACCGGGTGGCCATCGCCATGCGCAATCAGCCGGCCTGGCTGGTGGCCTTCGTTGCCATCCAGCGCTGTGGTGCGGTCTGCGTGCCACTCAACAGCTGGGGGCTGCGCGACGAGTTGTTCCATGGCCTGGACGACAGCGGTGCCCGCGTGCTGGTGTGCGACGAGCCGCGCCTCGAACAGCTGGCCAACGATCTGCTGGCGCAGCGCTGCGTCGGCCTGGTGGTGGGGGTGCCGCAGGAGCAGCCGCTGCCGTCCAACTGCCAACGACTGGAAGCCTTGCTGCAGGCCCCGCCCCTGGCGTTGCCGGAGGTCAGCATCCAGCCCGACGACCCGGCGCTGATTCTTTACACCTCTGGCACCACCAGCCGCGCCAAGGGCGTGTTGTCCAGTCACCGGGCCATTTGCCAGGCCCTGACGGCCCTGGAGTTCCAGTCGGCATTCTGCGCCATGAGTTCGCCCGAGCGCATTCAGGTGATCATCGCCAGTGGGCTGTTGCCGACCAACCTGATGGCCGTGCCGCTGTTCCATGTCAGCGGCCTGCATGCGCAGTTCTTGATGGCCTTGCGCGGCGGGCGCCGGTTGCTGTTGATGTACAAGTGGGACGTGGACAAGGCTTTCGATCTGATTCGTGATGAGCGCTGCACCCAGTTCAATGGTGCCCCGGTGATGATGCAGCAGCTGCTCGGCTCACCGCGCTTCGACAGCGCCGACAGCGACAGCCTGTTCGGCCTGGGCCTCGGCGGCTCGGTGGCCTCCAGCCGCCTGCTGGCCGACATCGTCCGGCGCAAGCCCCAGGCGATTGGCGGCAGTGGCTATGGCCTGACCGAAAGCAATGGCATCGGCGCGGCGGTCGGGGGCGATCAGTTCGAGTACAAGCCAGACTCCGTGGGCTGGCCGTTGCCGATCGTCGACGTGCGCATCGGCCCCAGCCCGGACGCGCCGTTGCCGGCCGGTCACAGCGGGTTGATCTGGCTGCGTTCGCCGACCTTGATGAGCGCCTACTGGCGGCTGCCGGACGCCACTGCCGAAACGTTGCAAGGGGGCTGGTTGGACACTGGCGACATCGGCCACCTGGACGACGAAGGTTTCCTCCACGTGACTGATCGGGCAAAGGACCTTATCAACCGCGCCGGTGAAAAGATCTCGGCCAGCGAAGTCGAGACCTGTGCCTGCGAAATGCCGGGGGTGCTGGAGGCGGCGGCCTTGGCCCTGGCCGATGAGCAGGTGGGCGAGCGTCTGGTCCTGGTGGTGCGCAGCGACCTCGATCCACCGCCCAGCGCCGAGCAGGTCTGCCTGTTCATCGGAAAGCGGCTGGCGGCGTACAAGGTGCCGGCCGAAGTCCACCTCTGCCACGCGCCCTTGCCACGCAACGCTTCGGGCAAAGTGATCAAGGCCCAGCTCAAAGATTTTATAGTCACGGCCTGACTCAGTAGTCTTTCTGGACGATGTTCTCCCGAGCAGATCAGGAACAATGGGGTACCCCAGTAGTCCTGGTCTGCGAAGGAGACAAACGATGAAAATAACAACACTGTTTGTAGCTGCAGTGGCAGTCAATATCGGCCTGCAAGGTCATGCACTGGCACAGGTGTCGCCCGAAGAGGCGGCCAAGCTCGGCAAGGAACTGACCTGTGTCGGCGCGGAGAAGGCCGGCAATGCCGAAGGCACCATCCCCCCTTACACCGGCAAGTACCTGGGCGAGGTGCCGGGCTGGAACCATGTGAAGTTTTCCGGCGACCAGCCGGTCGACCCCTACGCCGATGAGAAGCCGATACTGGTCATCACCGCGCAGAACATGAGCCAGTACGAAAGCCATCTGACCGAGGGCCAGAAGGCACTGCTCAAGCGTTACCCCACAAGCTACAAAATGAACATCTACCCCGGCCACCGCGACTTCCGCTACCCGGACTACGCCTGCGAGCGGGTCAAGAGCAATGCCCTGAACGCCAAGCTGGTGGACGACGGCATGGGCATCGAAGGGCTTGGCCAGGTGCCGTTCCCGATCCCGAAAAACGGCATGGAGCTGCTGTGGAATCACCAGCTGCCGATCCGTGCCTACACCGAAGACAAGGTCAGCGACCTGGCGTCGGTGTTGCCCAACGGCAGCATTGGCTGGGGGCGCGCCCACGGGCGCAACCTGTCCCAGGCCAACTCGCCGAAGGTCGAACCCAAGACCGAGGGCGGCCTGCAGGCCATGAGCTGGAACACCACGCTCAAGCCCGTGCGTGACAACGGTGTGGTGAGCATCTCCCACGAACCCTACAACTTCCTCGTCAACCCGCGCCAGGCCTGGAGCTACAGCCCGTCCACCCGGCGTGTGCGGCAGCTGCCGGGGTACGGCTATGACCAGCCGATGATCGGTACCAACGGCACCATGACCGTGGACGAGGACCGGCTCTACAACGGCTCGCCCGAGCGTTACAGCTGGAAGATGCTGGGCAAGCGCGAAATCTACGTGCCGGCCAACGCCTACAAGGCCAACGCCGGTAACGTGAAGTACGCCGACCTGCTGACGCCCAACCACCCCAACCCGAGCTACATGCGCTATGAGCTGCGTCGTGTGTGGGTGCTGGAAGCGACGCTGAAGGAGGGATACCGCCATGTGTATGGCAAACGCGTGCTGTTCATCGACGAGGACACCTGGAACGCGGTGCTGTCCGACAACTATGACAGCCGCGGTGCCCTGTGGAAGCACGCGATGATCAACTACTACTACCACCCGGACATGAGCGCCTGGCAGGCCGGTTCGCAGTTCTTCATGGACCTGAACTCGGGCCAGTACACCGGTTATGGCATGACCAACGAAGCGAAGAAGGGGCCGATTCTCAACGAAGGCAAGTTCACCCCGGACATGTACACCGCCGATGCGGCGCGCGCCATGGGGCGTTGAGTCCAGGTGATGCAGTGGGGCCGCAACGCGGCCCCTTTGCGTTCAGCTGGCAAAGCGCGCCGGCAGCGTGCAGCCAAGGTACTGGATGAACGCGCCGATGCGCTGGGGCACATGGCGCCTTTGCTGATACACCGCATAAATGTCCGCCCTCGGCGCCTCATACTCTGGCAGCACCTGCACCAGCTCGCCGCGTGCAAGGTACTCATGGGCATCCCACCACGACCGCAACACCAGCCCGTGGCCATCCAAGGCCAGGCGCATCACCACCTCACCGTCATTGCTCGACAAGCTGCCCGTCACTTTCTGGCTGTACGTCTGCCCGTCCCGGGAAAAGCGCCAGGTCGCGTAGTCGCTGTCGTACTGCTTGAGCACGATGCAGTTGTGCCGCGCCAGGTCCGCCATGGATGACGGCACGCCCTGGCGCGCCAGATAGGCCGGCGCTGCGCACAGCAGCCGCGGGTTGTCCAGCAGGTGATGGGCGATCAGCCTGGAGTCTGGCGGTTCGCCCACGCGGATATCGATGTCGATCGAGGCATCGAGCAGGTTCACCGGCTGGCTGGACAGGTTCAGCGACAGCTCCAGCTGCGGATTCTGGGCCGCAAAGGCCGAGAGCAGGGGGGCGACATGCCGCCGACCGAAGCCGAACGAGGCATTGATGTCCAGCTTGCCCTTGAGGGTCGGCTGGCGGTTGCCCAGGGCACTTTCCAGCTCTTCCAGCTGACGCAGGATCGGCCGTGCGCCCTCCAGGTACAACTGGCCTTCCGGGGTCAGTTCCAGCCGTCGCGTGGTGCGCCGAATCAACTGCACCCCTAGGCGCTGCTCCAGCAGCGTCAGGCGTTTGCTGATGGCGGGCAACGATAACCCCAGGGCCCTCGCCACGGCGGTCAGGCTGCCTTGGGTGGCAACGCGGGTGAAGAAGGCAAGGTCATCGGTGGTGGAGGCGATTGAATCTTTACTTTTATTCAAGAATGCATTTCCTGAAATCGCAATTGTTCATTTCTGGTGGGTCAATACACTGGAAATCCACCCACTGACAAGCGCTGGAACGGCTGCCATGACGAACTCCCCTTACAGAATTGCGGTTATCCCCGGTGATGGTATTGGCAAAGAAGTCATGCCCGAGGGTGTGCGTGTGCTGCAGGCCGCAGCTGAAAAATACGGTATCGCCCTGCAATGGGACTGGTTCGACTTCGCCAGTGCCGACTACTACCTGCAGCACGGCAAGATGATGCCGGACGACTGGTTCGAAACCCTCAAGACCTATGACGCCATCTACTTCGGTGCGGTCGGCTGGCCGGACGTGGTGCCTGACCACATTTCGCTGTGGGACTCCTTGCTCAAGTTCCGCCGCGACTTCGACCAGTACGTGAATCTGCGCCCCATCCGCCTGATGCCTGGCGTAAAAGCGCCCCTGGCCAACCGCAAACCGGGTGACATCGACTTCTACGTGGTGCGCGAGAACACCGAAGGGGAGTACTCCAGCGTCGGCGGCAAGATGTTCGCCGGCACCGAAAGAGAGGTGGTCATCCAGGAAACGGTCATGACCCGGGTCGGAGTGGACCGCATCCTCAAGTTCGCCTACGAACTGGCGCAAAGCCGGCCGAAAAAGCACCTGACCTCGGCCACCAAGTCCAACGGAATCGCGATCACCATGCCGTACTGGGACGAGCGTGTGGCGCACATGGCGCAGCAGTACCCACAGGTGCGGGTCGACAAGTACCACATCGATATCCTCACGGCGCATTTCGTCCTGCACCCGGACCGCTTCGACGTCGTCGTGGCCAGCAACCTGTTCGGCGACATCCTCTCCGACCTTGGCCCGGCCTGCACCGGCACCATCGGCATCGCGCCGTCGGCCAACATCAACCCGGACCGGACCTTCCCCAGCCTGTTCGAACCCGTGCACGGCTCGGCGCCGGACATTGCCGGGCAAGGCATTGCCAACCCGATCGGGCAGATCTGGTGTGGTGCCATGATGCTGGAACATCTGGGCCACCCCGAGGCGGGTGCGGCCGTGCTGCAGGCCATTGAAGCGGTGCTGGCCAAAGGGCCGGAACTGGCACCTTTGACCCGCGACCTGGGAGGTACCGGCAACACCGAGGAACTGGGCCGGGCCATCGAACGACAGCTGGCAGACCAATGAAACCGATGGGGGCCGCCAAGCGGCCCCCATCACTGCCTCATGCTTCTCGCCCGGCGCGATGGCCGGCGGCGATGGCGCCCTCGATATAACCAAGGCTCTGGCAGTCGCCGATGCTGACAGCCTTGAACCCGGCACTGGCCAGCTGTTCGACCAGCGAGCTGTCGGGCCGTGCGCCACTGGCCAGCACCACCGAGTCGCAACGCACCTCGGCCGCTTCGCCTTCGGCGGTGCGGTAGCACACCCGGTTGCCCTCGATCGCGCTGACCTGCACCCCCGTCAATAGTTGGCCACCGTGCACGCGAATGCCATGCAGCACGCGCCAGCGTCGCACAATCGCCAGCTCGCGGCCCAGCTGAGTGGTGCTCTCCAGCACATGCACCTGACGCCCACGGGCAATCAGGAATTCGGCCAGCTCCAACCCCACCAGGCCGCCACCAATGATGACCACGCGCTTGCCCAGGGGCATCCACACCCGCGAGAGCTTTTCCATGGCCTCGGTGCTGTCGGTAACCCCGATCAGGTTGCCGGCTTTCATCAAGGTGCGCTGGGTCAGCGAGAGCTTGCGCTTGGCGATCGCGTCGGCGCCGTCACCGGTCATCAACCGGCGCAGTTCGTCGCCGCTCCACACATGGTTCTGCTCGGCACCGGGAATGTCGGGCGCGTTACGTTGCGCGCCGGTGGCCACGATCACCTGATCCACCGCAAGGTCGCGCAACAAGGCTGCGTCCACCGAGGCGTTCAGCCGGATGTCGATGGGCAACTGGCGTACCTGGTGCAACAGGTTGTCCAGCAGCCGGCCATTCTCGGGGTAGGCGAGGGCGGCGAAGAACAAGGTACCGCCCAACCGGTCACTGCGTTCCAGCAGGGTCACCCGGTGCCCGCGCAAGGCCGCGATGCGGGCCGCCTCAAGCCCCGCCGGCCCGCCGCCGACCACGGCGACATGCCGCGTACTGCTCGCAGGGATGATGACGCGCTCGGCTTCGAAGCCGGTTTGCGGGTTCACCGCGCATTTGACCCGTTCGTTGATGAAGATTTGGCTGACGCACACGTAGCAATAGATGCACGGCCTGATGGCCTGCGCCTGGCCGGCCGCCAGTTTGGCGGGCAATTGCGGGTCGGCCAGCAGCTTGCGCCCCATGGCGATGAAATCGCATTGGCCGGCCGCGATGGCGTTGTCGCCGACCTCAGGCTCCAGACGGCCCACGGCGATGACAGGTATGCTCACGCATTGCTTGATGGCGGCGGTCCACTCCATGAAGCCTGCAGGCTTCTGCACCAGCGGGGCCTCGGTGAAGGCCACGCCACTGGTGGTGGCGGCGTAGGCCGACACGCTGACGGCGTCGGCGCCGGCCTGTTCGGCCAGGCGGGCCACGGCCTGGGCATCGGCCAGGGTGATGCCGCCCGGTGTCGAGAGCTCCTGGGCATCGAGCCGCAGCCACACGCCAAAATCCTCGCCGACCCGTGCCCGCACTGCGGCCAGCACCTCCAGCAACAGGCGTGCGCGATTTTCCAGCGCACCACCATAGGCATCCTCGCGCTGGTTGTAATACGGCGAAAGGAACCCGGCGATGATGTAGTTGTGCGCGGCGTGAATCTCCACGCCATCGAAGCCCGCACGCTGGGCGCGCTCGGCTGCGGCGGCGAACCACTCGACCATCTGTGCGATGTCGGCCTGGTCCATGACGCGCAGCTGGATACCCCCACTGCGCCCACGCACGGCGCTGACGAACGAGGCCAGCTCCTCGGGCGTGAGCGCCTGCATCATGTCGGACTGGCTCGACGGCGGTATCGAAGGCACCCACAGCGGGCGGTCAGAGGCCATGTCGCGAATCGCGTTCTTGCCGGCATGCTGCAGCTGCATGGCGATTTTCGCCCCATGCTTGTGCACGCGCTCGGCGAGCTGGGCAAGGCCCGGGATGAATTCATCGGAAGAAACGCCCACCTGATACGGCTCGGCCGTGCCGGCCGGGAAGGCGATGGCGCACACGCCCATGATCAGCAGCCCTGCACCGCCAGCGGCGCGGGCCTCGTAATAGGCCTGTATACGCTCGCCGCAATGCCCGTCGGCCTCGGCGAAGTTGGAGCCCATCGGGGCCATGATGATGCGGTTGCGTAGCGAGAGGGAGCCGATGCGACCGGGCGCAAGCAAATGGGACAGTGTTGTCATTGTTCTATCAGCCCTGGGTGAATGCAGGTGCCGGCGACAGCGGCAAGGGTGCCGCTGTCGCCGGTCGCTCATGCCTGGCGAAGGAACTCGAGGCAGGATCGGTTGAACAGCTCGCGGTGCTCGACCTGCACCCAATGCCCGCAGCGGTTGAGCACAATAAAGCGAGCGTCGGGGGCATTGTCGAGCACTTTCATGGCGCCGCCGACGGGATTGAAGTTGTCGTTGGTGCCCCAGAACCCGAGAATCGGCACCTGCAGCTCCTCCAGGCGCTCGGTCATGTTCGGTACCATCATGGTCGAGAACAGGCAGCGCGGCTGGTGCGCCGCCACCGCCACGCGCTCGGCCAGCAGGCTGTCGGGCAACTGCGAGGCGTCGAACAGCTGCAGGCTCATGATCTGGCGCATCTTGTCGATGTCCAGCGGGCCTGCATTGAACATCTCGACCATGCGCTTGATGCCGATCTTCTGGAAGTAGGTCTCGCGCTCCTCCACCCCACCAGGGGCCATCAGGATCATCTTGTCGAGCAGCTCCGGCTGCGCCAGCCCGAGGCCGATGGCGATGGCGCCACCCAGCGAGTTGCCCAGCAGGGTGCAGCGACGCACACCCAGGGCTTTGAGTAGTCCGGACACGGCATTGACGAAGAAGTCCAGGTCGTAGTTGACGTTGTCGGGTTTGTCCGAGCGGCCAAAGCCTGGCAGGTCGATCACCAGGTTCCGAAAACCGGCGGCGACGAATGTCGGATAGTTGCCCTTGAAGTTGCTGTAGCCACTGGCGCCGGGGCCACTCCCGTGCAGCCACAGCACCACCGGGCCACTGCCTTCGTCGAGGTAGTGCAGGCGCAGGCCGTTGTCGAGGGTGACGAAGTGGCCGATGGGCAAGGGTAGGTCTTGTTCTGACATCACTGATTCTCCATTCATCAGGCGGTAACTGCGTTTTCAGGATTGGTGACCGGCGCGGCCGAGCGCAGGATTTGAGCACGGTAGCGGGGCAGGGCCAGGCTCAGGAACACGGCCGAGAGCATCAGCATGCCCATCGACGTGGCGAGTGCGTAACGCAGGGCTTCAGCACCCAGCGTCGGTGCGAACCAGTCGCTCAGGACGCCCACCAGCAAGGGGCCGACGCCTACGCCCAGCAAGGTCATTGCCATGACGAAGATCGAAGTGGCCTGGGCAATGCGGGCGGCGGGGAACAGGTGGGTGACCGCACCCAGGCAGGGCGTCGCCCACCAGGTGCCAAAGAAGGCAAAGCCTGCGTAGAACAGGAACGCCGTGGGCACTGGGGTGCTGCCCAGGGTGAAGGCGATGCCGGTGGGCCAGAGGAAATACGCCAGACCGAAAGGAATGCTCGCCAGGGTGGCCAGCAACGGCACACCGATCTGCCAGCCGGCATCGCGCCTCGACAGGCGATCCGACAGGATGCCGCAGGCCAGGGTGCCGAGCACGGCCCCGCTGCCGCCCACCACACCCACCAGGAAGCCGGCCTCCTGCACGCTCAGGCCGTGGGAGCGAATGAGAAAGCTCGGGCTCCAGGTGCCGATGGAGTAGCCCGCGATTGCGCTGGTGGCGCCTGTCAGCACCAGCCACAGGAACGACGGCATCTGCATGAGACTGGCCACGGTGATGCGCCACCCTTCATTGGCGACCGTGACGTTGACCTGCGGTGCGTGCGCGCGTCCCGGTGTGCGCACGGTCAGCCAGAGCAGAAGCCCCAGTGCGATACCCGGAAGGCCGATGATCACGAACGCTGACCGCCAGCCGTAATGCTGGGCAATCCAGCCGCCGAAGCCGATGCCCAGTATCGCGCCAAAACTTGAACCCAGCATCAGAATGGACAGCGCCGTGGAGCGGTGCTTGGCCGGGTACAGCTGCGAAATCATCGCCACCGAGGGCGCCGTGCCACCGGCTTCACCGACCGCGACGCCAATGCGCGCCATGACCAGCATCCAGAAGTTGGTCGCGACGCCGCAGGCCATGGTCATCACACTCCAGCCAATGCAGCAGGCGGCAATCACGGGCTTGGGCCCGACGCGGTCGGACAGGCGTCCCAGCGGGAAGCCGAAGAGGGTGTAGAACACCGCGAAGGTCACGCCGGACAGCAAACCGATGCCTGTGTCGGTGATCGAGAACTCCGCCTTCACCGGTTCGATCAGGATGGCCATCAGGTGCCGATCGATGTAGTTGAAGATGTAGATCACGGCCAGCACGAGCAGGGCGTAGTGGGTACGCCAGGTGACGCGAGTCGATGAGTTCACAGCGGGTGCTCCCGGTTTTGTTCTAGTGGGCAAGAGCATGACCGCCCTCCATGACCATCACATCGTCCATTCAGACCACATGACCGGGGTGGGGCGTGCACCTGCGGGTTGTTAGTCCCATCGGACGATGTTGGGGTGTTTTGCAGCGGTAATGATTGTCCCGTAACCGAACCAGCAGCCAGGTGAGTTGTTGGTTGGAATCGCCACGGCGTACGGGAGATCTTCGATGAAATTGAGCGACAAAGTTGCCTTGATCACGGGCGCCGGACAAGGCATGGGACGTGCGATCGTCCAGCATTTTGCCGAAGCAGGCGCCCGGGTCGTGGCTGCCGACATCAACCTGCAGGCTGCCCGGCAAACGGTCGAGGGCCTGGGCGAGCGTGCCTTGGCGCTGGCCTGCGATGTGGCCGACAGCGCGTCGGTCGGCGCCGCCATGGCGGCACTGGAGGCCGCGTTCGGCCGGCTCGACATTCTGGTCAATAACGCCGGCGTGGGCGCGGTGGACGCCTTTGTCGATACCCCCGATGACCATTGGCAGCGGGTAGTCGGTGTCAACCTTGGCGGCACCTTCTTGTGCAGCCGCGAGGGCGTGAAGCTGATGCTCAAGCACGGCATCAAGGGCGCCGTGATCAATGTGTCGAGCACGGCAGCGCTCACCGGCGAAGGGCCTGCCCACTACTGCGCGGCCAAGGCCGGCGTGATGGGCCTGACCCGCAGCATGGCGCGGGAGCTGGCCGCCAGTGGCATTCGCGTGAACACCCTGGTGCCTGGCCCGACCAACACCCCCATGATGGCCAGCATTCCCGACGACTGGATGCAGTCGATGCTCAAGGCCATTCCCCTGGGCCGCATGGGCGAGGCTGACGACGTGGCGCGCGCCGCGGTGTTCCTGGCCAGTGACGATGCCGCCTTCATCACCGGCCAGAACCTTGCCGTCAATGGCGGCATGGCCTTCATCTGAGCCTGGGAGCGGAACATGAGCAGACGACTGCAAGGAAAGATCGCCTTCGTGACCGGTGCAGGGTCCGGGATAGGCGCCGCCACGGCCCGGCGTTTTGCCGAAGAGGGTGCCTGTGTGGTGCTGTGCGGGCGCAACCTGGCACCGTTGGAGGCGGTAGCCGCCGCCCTCCGGGATGCCGGCGGCCAGGCCCAGGCGTGCGTTGCCGATGTGAGTGACGAGCAGGCCATTGTCGCCGCCATCGAGGCGACGGCCAAACACCACGGGCGCCTGGATATCCTGGTCAACAACGCCATGGCCTACAGCTTTGGGCCGGTCGACAGCACTTCGACCCAGGCCTGGCACAACAACTTCGCCACGACTGTGGATGGCACGTTCTGGGCTACCCGCACGGCGATGGCGTTGATGAAGGCCCAGGGGGGCGGTGGCGCCATCGTCAACCTGGCCTCCATCTGCGGGCTGTTCGGCACCCCGTGGATGGCTGGCTATTCGGCGGCCAAGGCCGCGGTCATCAACTTCAGCCGCTCGGTCGCCAGCGAAGGCGCCAGCAGCCGCATCCGCTGCAATGTGGTGGTTCCGGGGGTTATCGACACACCCGCGACCGCCGACATGCTGGCCAATGCCAGCACCCGGCACAACACCGAGAAACTGATCCCCCTACGCAGGGTGGGGCTGGCGCAGGAGGTGGCCAACGCAATTCTGTTCCTGGCCAGCGACGAGGCGTCCTACATCACCGGCGCCTGCCTGCCGGTCGACGGTGGGCGCGGCGCTGAACTCTACACGGTGCTGGAGTGATGAGCATGACCCCAGACTCCCTGCAAGCGCGTCTCGAACGGCTCGAAGCGATCGAGGAAATTCGCCAACTGGCTGCCAAGTATGCACTGTCGCTTGACATGCGCGACCTCGATGCGCACGTCAACCTGTTCGCCGAAGACATCCGCGTGGGCCGCGAGCAGGTCGGCCGAGCGCCGTTGAAGGCCTGGGTCGACAGCACCTTGCGTGACCAGTTCAGCGGCACTTCGCATCACCTGGGCCAGCACCTGATCGAGATGCTCGACGCCGACCATGCCGTGGGCGTGGTGTATTCCAAGAACGAGCATGAGGCCGGCCCGGAGTGGGTCACCATGCAAATGCTCTATTGGGACGACTACGAACGCATCGCCGGGCGTTGGTACTTCCGCCGTCGCCTGCCGTGCTACTGGTACGCCAGCGACCTCAACAAACCGCCAATCGGCGAGCGAAAGATGCGCTGGCCGGGCCGTGAGCCCTATAGCGGCACCTTCCATGACCTGTTCCCCTCCTGGACTGCGTTCTGGGCCAAGCGCCCGGACAAGGGCCAGTTGCCCGCCGTCGCTGCGCCGGCGCCGCTGGAGCAGTTTCTGGTCACCCTCAGACGTGGCGCCGCGGCCCCCAAGATCCGTGTGCGTTGAGGAGCGATGATGAGCATTCTGTTTGAGCCCCTTCGCCTGGGCGATCTGCAACTGAGCAACCGCATCGTCATGGCACCGATGACCCGCAGCCGTGCCACGCACGAGGCGGTGCCTACGGCCGAGATGGTGGACTACTACCGCCAGCGAGCCAGCGCCGGGTTGATCATCGCCGAAGGCACGGCACCCTCGGCCGACGGGCTGGGCTATTGCCGCACGCCAGGTATTTTCGACAGCGCGCAGATTGCCGCCTGGCGGCAGATCACCCGTGCGGTCAGCCAGGCGGGTGGCCGCATGGTGTTGCAATTGATGCACACCGGCCGCGTCGGTAGCTGGCGCAACAAGCCGGCCGGTGCGCGCACCGTGGCCCCTGGCAGCCAACGCGCACGGGCTCAGGTGTTCAGTGACCAGGCCGGCCAGGTGGATACCGACGAGCCCCAGGCGCTGAGCCTGGAGGCCATCGGCGAGGTGGTGGAGCACTACCGCCGTGCGGCATTGAACGCGCGGGAGGCCGGCTTCGAAGGTGTTGAACTGCACTGCACCAGTGGCTACCTGCCCATGCAGTTCATGGCCGCGGCCAGCAACCCGCGAGAGGACCGCTACGGCGGCAGCGTCGAGCACCGCGTGCGCTTTCCTGCCGATGTGCTGACGGCCATGGCGTCGGCCATCGGTGCCGGGCGCGTGGGGTTCCGGCTGTGCCCAGGTAATCCCTACAACGACATTCAGGATGACGACCCGGTGGCGACCACTGCGGCGCTCTGCCGCGCCGTCGAGCCACTGGGCCTGGCCTATCTGCACATCATGCGCTCGCCACTGGCCGAACTGGATGCCTTTGCCTTGGCGCGCCAGCACAGCCACAGCGGGCTGATCCTCAACGATGGCTTCGATGGCCCGTCGGCGCAGGCTGCGCTGGAAGCGGGGCAGGGCGCTGCGGTGTCGTTCGCCCGCCACTTCATCGGCAACCCAGACCTGGTCCAGCGCCTGCGTACAGGCGCAGCGCTGGCCGGCTTCGACCGCAAGACCCTCTATACGACAGGGCCGAAGGGCTATTCGGATTACCCGAATCTGGCCCAGGCGCCTGCTACCTCGCCGTGCTACCGGAGCTAAGGATGAACACTTACAACAACGCCAGCCTGTCGCCCAGCGTCGCGCCCAGCCCCGTGCCGCGCGAGCAGACCCAGGCCATCCTCGACCGCCGTGCCCAGGCCGCCGCGAACATCCGGCCGGCGCACCGTTACACCTTGGCCGACCGCCTTGAAGCGCAAGCGCAGCGCCATGCCGAGCGGCCCTTCATCCTCTATGGCGAGCAGTGCCTGAGCTATGCCCAGGTAAATGCCCGGGCCGACCGCCTTGCCCATGTGTTCCATGCGCGCGGCCTGCGGCCGGGGGATGTGTGCGCACTGGCCATGGAGAACCGCCCGGACTTCTTCTGCTGCTGGTTTGGC
>Ga0160449_1000243_pt1 | contig 40872 bp, 42 predicted proteins | sample HID1975I_E1MG_FD_108216 | JGI IMG/M metagenome (GOLD analysis project Ga0160449, IMG submission 108216) | Enriched soil microbial communities from UW Madison campus, WI, USA - HID1975I_E1 MG | ecosystem: Environmental > Terrestrial > Soil > Unclassified | place: USA: Madison, Wisconsin...
AGCTGCTCTTCCCATTCCAGAATCACCTCCAGTTATTAGTGCTTTACGGCCTTTTAATCGGCCAGTTCCTTTATAGCTTTTCTCGCCGTGATCGGGTCTTGGATCCATTTTGCTAACAAGTCCTGGCCAAGGTTGTGATTGTTCCTTAAAAGGAGGTCTCGGATATTTTGTTGTAGGATCTTCAGGTCCGTTTACTATATGGACACCAGCGTCATTGAGACTGCTGGCGAGTACAGGATTAATTGCTGCCGTGGCAAGTACCGCTCCCATACCTGTTAAAGCTGAACGGCGCGACATTGTTTTTTTAACATCCATAATATTTTGGTTTAAAATTTAATCTCATTTTATAATTCCAACTAAAATTAGAAAATGTAGAAAGGATACTCTTATAGAATTTTAAGATTATATTGTAGATATATAATACGTTAGTGACTGGTTTACTAATAGTTATGATGATTTAAATGTGAGTTTGTTAAATCGCCAAATGCTGTAAATGTTGTCAGATATTATGTAACGGTCTAAAATAAACGATGAGTAATTTTAATTAAGTTCAGCAGAGACAAATTTTTAGTTATATATACTAATTAGAACTTTAATTAAAAAACGATTATATGAAAGCGATTATACTCTTAGGAACGCTTAAAAAGAAAGGAAGGTCGAATACCGAAACTCTTGTCGAATTTCTCGGCACTTATCTTGAGAAACAAAATATAGATTATGAAGTAATTAAACTTGCTGATCATCATATCGTTCCGGGCACTTACACTCACATGGATGTAAAAGATGACTGGCCGTCAATATATCAAAAAATAACTGAAGCACAGATTTTGCTTTTTGCAACTCCACTGTGGTGGAATAGTCATTCTTCGGAATTACAAAGATGTATAGAACGTTTAGATGAGGTGTATGATAAAATACTTGCTGGAGAAGATTCACCACTCGATGGTAAAATTGGAGGAGTTGTTATAACTGGAGATTCTGACGGAGTGGAACATGTAACGGGAAATATTGCTAATTTTTTCTGCAGTATTGGTATAACGCTTCCGCCTTATTCATCTCTTGGTGTAATATGGGAAGGACATTCAAAAGGCACAAAGAAAACTAAAACACAGCTTCTTAATTATTATCACCGTAATTATGCAGAAGACGCGAAGTCAATGGCAGAATCTTTAGCAAAAGCTGTAAAATAAATAAACAATTACAAAGAAATATTTCCTGGTAATACAGATTTTTTGATCTCACTGCTAAACTTTTCATTAGTACGAAAGGACACAGGTTTTACTGCTGATTTTTTATCAGAAGTTCTGGAACTAGAACTGTTGTTTTTATGATTTAAATTTGTCATAACCTTTAAATTTATAATTTATAAGACAATCCAATCTCTACGAATTTTTGTTGAGGTGAATGCATAATGTTAGAGCCAGCCATAATATCCAGCTGCATGTTTTTCTGAAGGACATATAATACCGCAATATCGGCAGTATTTTGAGCATGATGGTGAGATTCTGCATAACCATAAGCTTCTGCTACTAGTTTTATCTTTTTAGTCAGCGCGTGATCTGCAGATAAGGTATATATGTATTCTGGATGAGCAGTTTCGGCCAGCCATTTTACTCCCATATTGTAACCAAGATGTGAAGATTTAGAGATTTCATGTTGCGCCAGCATGCGGATTTCAGGACTATATTTGGGTTCTTGAAAAGCATTATCAGCCAGCCACGGAATACTTACTCGTGCTAGTAAAGCAAGATCAGGAATTAATCCTTTATGATTAGCGATGTGATATTTTGCGCCCACAATTAATGGTTCTATTCCAGAGTGCTGTTCTTGCTCTTGATGGTTGATTTTAAAAGCACTTTCAATTCTGATTTCAGCATTTTTAAAAACTCCGTATCGAAAAACAGCATTTGGAACTTCAAATGTTTTGTCATCATCTTCTTTTTCAAAAGAAAATCCGCTTTCAATTTGAATATGGCGAGTTGTAATGACTGCCGGACTTTCGGTTTCATTAGGCCTGTCTGTTTGTATTTGCTGTGCTTCAGCAATGCAGGTAAAACAAAATAGACCAGCAGTCAATAATTTTTTAATTTTTTTCATCCTTAATGCTATGATTCAAGATATGTTTTAAGACCGCTGATATCGTCATGCACCAGTTTCTCAAATATTGGATTTAAAAGTTTTGCAGCTCCTTGTCCAGCAATACCTAGCGGGGCGCGGTAAGAAATCGTAATTTCAATTTGAGTAGCGTCTCCCACGGCTTTAAAAAGCACTTTTCCAAAGTTTTTTACAGGCGCGCCATCAATAGACTGCCAGCTTAAAAGTTTTTGCTTTTGATCTTTAATGATTTCGGCTTTCCAAGTCAGCGAACCAATTCCAGCAGGCCCTTTTGCTGTCCACTCAGACTGGGTGCTGTTAATAGTTTTAACAGATTCAAGATGCTTCATAAATTTTGGCAGGTTTTCTAAATTACGCCAAAATGCATAAACTTCGCTGATTGGTTTATTGATCGTTATATCAGTTCTGATATTTATGTTTGAGCCTTTGTCATTTTTAATATGATCGATAGCGCTGTAAACAGGGCAGTACCCGCTAATTCCGCGAGCCAACATGGCGCCGCCAGAAGTAATTTGAGTAATATTTTTCTTTTCCTGCGAAAGACCTTTATACAAAAGATATGATCCGCTTGTAATCATTAGGATACGCTCAATTGTCGATACATTGGCATTTCCCTTTGAAGAACTTCCTTTTTTATGTGATAATGCAGTAGTTTCCATATTTTAAATTTTTAAATTTTCAGTGTATTATAAAAGTAAGTCTCTGATGCTCGTTTTTTCTTATAGCATTCCCGAATTTTCTTATACAATTTGTTTGATAGTAATAAGCAGTACAGCACATAAAAAAAAGCCCTTTTACATAAGTTAAGGGCTTTTAAGTTTTTTTAAAAATGCTGAGGTTTTGCATGTTTTAACACTAATAAGTTTGAAGTATGTTAGTCTACTTTAAAACTATCGTCAGTAAAAGTTTCAGGCTCAGGCTCACGATCATTTTCGTCATAATCTTCTACAAGATCATCGTCCAAATCATCAGGATCAAGATCATCGTCTTCATCATCTAAATCATCTTCTTCCAAATCATCTTCCTCTAATTCGCTGTCATCGAAATCTTCGTCAAGATCATCTTGATCATCTCTTTCTAATGCATTCGAGAATTCATTATCCAAATAATCATTGTCAGATTCGTTAGCATTTAAAAATTGTTCTTGCTGTTCCTGTTCGTCACCAACTAGTTCTTGTTGATACGGATCAGTGGTGTTTTCATTATTCCAAGTGAAATTACGATTGTTCTGATCATAATTTCTGTTGTCATCTGTGATCATAATATTGTTTTTTTAAGTTTAAAATCTATTAACTGTTTGTTGCGGCACTTCCTGTACTTCCTGCTCCGCCAGAATTGTTATTTCCGCCTTCTTCTTCGTAACGATTTGGATCTGTGCCGTCTTCATCACGTCCGTCTTCCCAATCGCCAGTATTAACATGTTCGTCTGGATTTTTATCATTACCTTGACTATTTAACATTGCATGATAAGGACATTTTTGAAGATCTTCGCTGTTGGTATTTTTTGTAGTTTCCATAACTGTCTATTTTTTAAATTTTTAATATTCTAAAATTAGATCATAACTATAAAATTTATTTACAGGAAAAATTTGATTTGTTGTCAAATTAACATGCAGAGCCTCAAAACTTGAAAAAAGGAAATTTTAAAAATTCTGTAATATTTAATGATTTAAATGAAAGATAAAAATTAACGCTTATCCTTATATTTGATTTATAAAACTTAAATACTGCACTTACACCGTGTAATTTCAAATTCGGATTCCCTTTACGATATGATAAATAAAACAGAGCAAAAAGAGAAGAATGCGGTGCATCTTCTGCCATGGGTTACAGCTGTGGCAATGTTTATTCAGTCCCTTGACGGTACAATTTTAAATACATCACTTCCTTCTATTGCACGCGATATGGCATATTCTCCTGCACAAATGCATTCTGTGATTGTAACTTACACACTTACGCTTGCTATGTTTATTCCTTTATCAGGATGGCTTGCCGACAAATTTGGAACACGAACTATGTTTATGATTGCTGTGGGGTTATTTGTTACAGGTTCGCTGCTTTGTGCATTATCAGTTGATTTAACCACTTTCAATCTTTCAAGAGTTGTTCAGGCTATTGGTGCATCAATGATGGTTCCTGTTGCTAGACTTGCTATTTTATATCAATATCCAAAAAAAGAACTTTTAAAAACGATGAACTTTATCACCATATTTGGACTGCTGGGTATGGTGGTGGGACCGAGTCTGGGCGGATTTCTGTCTGATAATTTTTCCTGGCATTGGATATTTCTGGTAAATGTGCCAATCGGACTCATCGGAATCTCAATGGCTTATCGAATTATGCCCAATTTTAAGCATGCAGTGGGCAGGTTTGATTTTAGAGGATTAATTTACTTTAGTCTTGCGCTGATATTAGTCACCATGGTTTTAGAACTCCTGGGTAGAGGACGTATACACATTATGCTTATTATGGGCTTGTTATTTCTTGCAGGACTACTTTCTGTATTTTATTTCATTCATTACAAAAGAACAGAAAAACCAATTATTGATCTTCGTCTTCTAAATATAAGAACACTAAAAATAGGTTTAACAGGTAGTTTGATAACACGATTAGGAATAGGAGGACTGCCTTTATTACTGCCTTTGATGTTACAGACAAGTTTTGGGTATTCAGCCTCTGTATCAGGTCTTTTGCTTTTACCATCAGCTTTGGCCAATGTCGCAATCAAACCTTTTATGGTTCGAATTATAAAATTTATGGGATATAGAACTGTATTAATCAGTAATACAATTATGCTCGGAATTATATTAATCGTACTGGGCTTTGTAGAAAAAGATACTCCCATTGGATATTATATTATTCTAATGGTTTTTTATGGCGTTTTTACCTCTATACAAATGTCTGCAATGAATACCATAACCCTTGCCGATCTAGATCAGGATACTGCCAGCGGTGGTAATACTATGCTGGTTATTATGCAGCAATTATCAGTTAGTTTTGGAGTATCAGTGGCAAGTCTTGTGCTGTCCTTGTTTCAATCTGGGATGTTCGAAATGGATTCAACTCATGCTTTTCAATATACCTTTATAACCTTGGCTATTTTTACGATATTATCTAGTATAACATTCTCTAGATTGAGCAAAACAGACGGAGAAGCTTATAATTGATTTTATTGATTTCAATAAACTTAAATTTTGCCATTAGGAGATTATGTTACAAATTAAATTGATTGAGTTACAATCAATTTAAAGTATGTCCGAACTTTATATAACTTAAAACGATATTATATGAATACTTTAAAGTTATTAATTATTGTAACTGGGACTAATAAGTACGAAGGAAGCAATGTGCCGACTGGATTATGGCTCAGTGAACTTACCCATATTTATGATCAAGCAAAAGAACAAGGTCTGGATATTACCATTGCAAGTCCAAAAGGAGGAGATACTCCAATAGATCCCGAAAGTCTGAAACCATTAGTTTTAGATGAAATTTCAAAAGAATATTGGTCCGATACGCTTTTCAGGGAAAAATTAAAATATACCAAAAGCTTAAGCGAAATAGCCAATCAACAGTTTGATTGTGTTTATTTAGCCGGCGGTCACGGAACGATGTATGATTTTCCTAACGACATCACTTTGCAGAACATCATTCTTAACCATTATGAAAACAATAAAAAAGTGGCAGGAATTTGTCATGGCGTGAGCGGATTTTTGAATGTTAAACTTTCTAATGGAGATTATTTGATAAAAGGTAAAAAGATAACTGGATTTAACTGGTTTGAAGAAAGTCTTGCGGGAAGAAAAAAGAAAGTTCCTTTTAATCTCGAAGCCGCTTTAAAAGAAAGAGGTTCAAATTATACAAAAGCCTTTATTCCTATGACTTCTAAAGTAGTTGTTGATGGCAATTTAATTACAGGTCAAAATCCTTTTAGTTCCAAAAAAATGGCAAAAGTGGTTATGCAGGAATTGAATGGAAGCAATACAAGCAAAAGCGATTAACGGTTAAATTAATAAGGAAAAATTATGCAGACCATATTAGGAGCTAGCGGACAAATAGGAGAAGAGCTGGCAAGAGAATTAAAAAGAAATTTTACTTCAGATATTCGAATTGTAAGCAGAGATGCTAAAAAAGTAAATGACACAGATACAGTGTTTTCTGCAGATTTAACTATCAAAGAAAAGGCAGTTGAAGCTTTAAAAGATACTGAGATAGCTTATTTTACTTTGGGTCTTCCAATGAATTCTGATTTATGGGAAAAGCAATTTTCGCTTATTGTAAGAAACGTTATTGATGCTTGTAAAATCAACCAAACAAAATTGGTCTTTTTTGATAATACTTACATGTATCCACAAGATGATCGTCTGCTAACTGAAGAGACTGTTTTTGATCCCGTTGGAAGAAAAGGAAAAGTACGAAAAGAAATGGCCGAAATGATTTTAAATGAAATAAAATCAGGCGAATTGACCGCCGTTATTTGCCGCGCACCTGAATTTTACGGACCTGCAAAAACACAGAGCATAACCAATACTTTGATTTTTAATAATATCAAACAAGATAAAAAATTGAAAGTTCTTTTGAGGGACAATACATTAAGAAGTTTAATCTGGACACCAGATGCAAGCCGTGCAACAGCTTTAATTGGGAATACTCCAGATGCGTATGGACAGACCTGGCATTTACCGATTGATGACAATAAGTTAAACTATAAGCAATTTATTGCGCTGGCTTCAAAAATCTACAGAAAGGAATTAAAATATTCAGTTATACCAGAATTTGTTTTTAAGATTGGGGCGATATTCAATAAAAGACTGAAAGAATTACAGGAATTGCTGCCAAGATATAAATATGACAATTTATTTGATGATTCTAAATTTAAAAAGCGTTTCCCAGATTTTCAAGTTACGACTTATGAGCAAGGTATTCAACAAATAAAAAATGAACAGCAGTGATAATTGCATTATATCATTTTTAGAATCGAGGCGCTAAATCTTTGATTGTTTATTTAGTTTTGATAATGGAGACTCCAATAATGATGCGTATATTTGGAATTATAATTAATAGTAATGCTATCTATGAAGAAAATAGGATTTTTATCGTTTGGACATTGGGCCAATCATCCTTCCTATCAAGCTCGTACGGCAAGCGATACATTACTTCAGTCTATTGATCTGGCCGTTGCTGCAGAAGAAATCGGTATAGATGGCGCTTATTTTCGGGTACATCATTTTGCACGACAATTAGCATCACCTTTTCCATTACTTGCAGCTATTGGAGCTAAAACTAGCAAAATAGAGATTGGGACAGGAGTAATAGATATGCGCTACGAAAATCCACTATATATGGTGGAAGATGCCGGTGCTGCAGACTTGATTTCAGAAGGACGTTTACAATTAGGAATAAGCAGAGGATCACCAGAACAAGTTATTGACGGCTGGCGCTCTTTTGGTTATGAACCTTTAGCAGGTGAAACAGATGCTGATATGGGACGCCAAAAAGCTTTGGAATTTTTAGAAAGACTTAATGGAGAAGGATTTGCAGATCCAAATCCAACTCCAATGTTTCCAAATCCGCCAGGATTATTACGTCTTGAACCGCATTCTGAAGGATTACGAGAGCGTATCTGGTGGGGAGCGGCCTCTAATGCAACTGCTGTTTGGGCAGCTGAAAATGGAATGCATCTGCAAAGTTCTACCTTGAAATATGATGAGAATGGAAAACCTTTCCACATTCAGCAGGCAGAACAGATCAGATTGTATAAGGAAGCTTGGAAAAAAGCTGGACATCAACGCGAACCAAGAGTTTCCGTAAGCCGTTCTATTTTTGCATTGGTCAACGATCAGGACAAATATTACTTTGGAGATCAAGGTAAAGCAGCCGATAGTTTTGGTTATATCGAAAGTGATAAGCGAGCAATCTTCGGAAAGAGTTATGCGGCAGAACCAGATAAACTTATTGCAGAGTTAGCTCAAGATGAAGCTATTCAAGAAGCGGATACGTTGTTGCTGACGATACCTAATACATTAGGCGTTGATTACAACGTTCATATATTGTCTTCTATACTTGAACATATTGCACCAGCGCTCGGCTGGCGTTAAATCTTTTCAAAATAATTTGAAGCCCTCTAATTTATTATTAGAGGGCTTTTTTTAAGAACTTATTTTTATTGTGACAAGTGCTATGCATGACTCGCGATGTGTTATTTTTAGTTAGATTTTTACCAACGTAAATTGGAAAAATTTGTGCATAACCTGCTATTTACATAAATTTACAGTCTATGTACGAAATATTCCAAAAATATCTGGACGATAAAACCACACTGACCCAATCAGAATCAGATTATATACAATCCTTTGCCATTATTAAAAAACTTCGTAAAAGACAATATCTGCTTCAAGAAGGAGATATCTGGAAATATGATGCTTTTATTACGCAAGGATGCCTTCGCACTTATTCTGTTGATGAAAAAGGAAGTGAACATATTAATAGTTTCAGCATTGAGAACTGGTGGACAGGCGATAGAGAAAGTTTAATGTTTCAACAGCCGTCCCGTTTTAATATAGATGCCATTGAAGACAGTGAACTAGTATTGTTTACACATGAAAACTTTGAAATGCTTTGCAGGGAAATTCCAGCCTTTAATAATATGGTAAATGCTATTTTACAAAAAAGCTTTATAGCCGCACAAAACAGAATTCAGGCATCTCTTAGTTTTACGGCAGAAGAAAAGTATTTAAATTTTATAACAAAATACCCAGGATTTGCATCACGAATTCCTCAAACCATGATTGCCTCTTATCTGGGCATGACACCAGAAACCTTAAGCCGAATACGAAAACAAACGGCAAAAAAATAATACAATAGAATCAGGAGCTTTTAAGCTCCTTTTTTTATGCCAATTACCTAACTCTTGATCTATATCAAGTTTTTACTTATTTCTAATCAATGTGCAGGTTTTGCATTCTGCGCAACTTTGTAATGTTCAAAAGAAACAAACATTATAAACATTTAAAAATAGAAATCATGTCAAAAACAATTTTCATTACAGGTACAAGTTCAGGATTTGGTAAACTTACAGCTATTACATTAGCAAACGCAGGTCATTCAGTAATTGCAGGAATGCGCAACACAAAAGACAAAAATGCAGCTGCGGCAAAAGAACTTTCAGCACTTTCAAATATTGAAGTAGTAGATATCGATATTACAGATGATGCTTCTGTAAACAGCGCTTTTGAAAGAGTACTTATCAAATACGGAAAAATCGATGTTCTTATTAATAATGCTGCAGTAAGCGGTTTTGGTTTGCTGGAAGGATATTCAATCGATCAAATGCGTAAAATGTTTGACGTAAACGTTTACAGTGTACTTCGTACTTATCAAGCCGTTCTTCCTTCAATGAGAAAAGAAAAAAACGGACTTATAATTAATATCACAACTGGAGCAAGCGGACATACGCTTCCTTTTATGATTCCGTACATCGCTTCAAAATTAGTTGTCGAAAGTTTTACAGAAGGACTGCAAGATGAACTTGCCGATTACGGAATTGAAAACGTAAGTATTCAGCCAGGAGTTTATCCAACCGAAATGAATAACGGCTCAAAAGCAGGAATACATGCCGACAAACAAGAAATCATAGAACAATATGGAGACGCTGCAACAGAGAAATTCAATGCTTTAGGCGGTGCATTATTTGGTAAAATGGCTCAGTTTGATATGAACCCGCAAACTATTGCCGACGGAATTCTGGAATTGGTTAATATGAAAAAAGGGGAGCATCCGCTTCGTTTTCCACTAGATGCTATTGCTCAGGGAACTGACAAAGAATTTATAGAAGCACGCGCTGCCATAAAAGCAAAATGGTTAGCAGCATACAGCAATTAATTTTTCGAATAATCACATTTTAATAATAATTCAAATACTTATACAATCATGAAAACAACTCATAAAATATATACTCCTGCCATTGCATTACTAAATTTAGTTTTTTTCTTCTCAACTTCAGAAAAAGCAGCAGCGCAAAACAACTCAGGAATTCTAGGAATAGATCACGTTGGAATTAACGTTCCCGACTTAAAACAAGCAGTAACCTTTTTTCAAGATGTACTTGGGTTCACTCCAGTTACACAACTCGGACCAATTCCGCTTGATGCGGGATGGAAAGAAGCCAACCATATTAATCTGGCTACTGGAGCCGTAACCATAAAAATGATAAACGCCGGAACGGGCGCCAGTATCGAAGTATTTTATTATGCCGATAATAAAGGAAGCAAAACACATCCTAATTCTGATGATATTGGAGCTTCACATATTGCTTTTTATACTTCAGATATCAATGCAGCAGTAAAATATTTAAAAAGCAAAGGTGTTAAAGTATTGGGTGAACCATTCCTGACACCATCAGGAGACACGGCTGGTGAAACATGGGTTTATTTTGAAACTCCGTGGGGTTCTAAAATGGAACTTGTTTCGTACCCAAATGGCAAGGGGTATGAAAAATCAAATCCTAAAACAGTATTATGGTCACCAAAAACAACAGTGAAAAAGCCTGTGGCAGATGATTTTGATCTTCAAAAAAAGAAAGCGATAATTGAAGGACATTTCGAAATCTGGAATGAAAGAGACGAATCTAAACGAGCTGCATTATTGAATAAAGTGTATGCAGCAGATATAGAAATGACAGACCGCCACTTTATATCAGAAGGAACAGCTGAGATCAATAAATTTGTAACGGAGTTGCAGCAAAAAAATAAAGATTTCAAATTCACCGTTAAGTCGTTTGAAACACATCATAATGTAGTGCGTGTTTATTGGCAATTTGGTACAAAAAGCAAACCCGCAGCAGGAACTGGAATGGATTTGTTTGTTATTGAAAACGGAAAAGTGCAAAAGCTGTACGTTTTTGTGGATGAAAAAAAATAATTTTAAAATGATCAATTTTAAGAAGCCGGAAATTTTTCCGGCTTCTTAATTGCTATTAGGAAAATATCATCTTTAAATGATCATATAGTTTTTAAAACACCTCCATCTGCTCGTAGCGATGCCCCGTTTGTTGCAATTGAAATCGGACTTGAAAGATAAACTGCCAGCGAAGCAATTTCAGAAGGATCAATAAAACGCTGCAATAAAGAATGCGGATTGGTCTGTTGTACGATGGCATTTTTCATTTGTTCAATCTCGATATTCTGTAAAGAAGCGATATGTTCAATTGTTGAAGCAACTCCATCAGAATAAGTTGGGCCGCCTAAAATTGTGTTTACGGTTACTTCTGTACCTGCAGTTAGTTTAGATAAACCATTACTTACTGCGGTCATTGCTGCTTTTGTCATTCCGTAATGAATCATATTTCCAGGAATATTCACGCCAGATTCGCTGCTGATGAAAATGATTCTTCCTGATTTTTTCTGAAGCATTTGCGGTAAAAGTCTTTGAGAAAGTCTGATACTGCTCATCACATTAATATCAAAAATTCGATACCAATCCTCATCTTCCAGATTTTCAAAATCTTTCAATTCGAAAATGCCAACGTTATTAATTAAAATATCAATATGGTTTAATTTATTTAATAAAGCCGTTACTTCCTCTTTTTTCTCAAAATCACAGACAATTCCTGAAACTATAGCATCTGGAAATTCATTTTTTAATTTTTGTACTGCCAGATTTGTTCTTTCTTCCTGCCTTCCATTAATAATAACTTCAGCTTTTTCATTTAATAATTGTTTGGCTATTGCAAAACCAATTCCTTGTGTCGAACCGCTTATAAAAGCTTTTTTCCCTTCTAATTTTAAATTCATTTTTATTTATTTTTGTAATGATCGATACATAAATAGTCAAAAAAATTAGCTGATAACAGCTAATTGCATTTCGATTTGATTTTTTAAGACATTTTTGTCCGGGTACATTCTTCTGAGCGTATTAAGTCCGCACCAAAATGTTATTAGATACCTGCCCAAAATTTCGGGATCTGTTTGTGTTTTTAAGTTTCCTTTTAATTTTTCCTCTTTAATTGCCTGAGTAAACATTTGTTCGACCTCTTTTAAAATCAGTACCGCATTTGCTTCCAGATTTTCATCAATAAAAGTCATTTCTACAACCGTATTGGCAATAATACAGCCTTTAAGATGCTCATTTTCTTCCGCGGAAACGATACTTCTAAAAAAGTCTTTAATTAATTCTAATGGAGATTCGCTTTTGTTTAATTCCGTTTTAAATGCATCAAAAGCTAGTCGTCTTTCTTCAATTGCTTTTTGAAAAACCTCTTTTTTACCTCCCTTAAAAGTATTGTAAAAACTTCCAGCGCCGGCTCCGGTTGCTTTTTGCAGATCACTCAATGAGGTTGCGCTATATCCTTTCTGCCAAAATATTTCTTGTGCTTTCTTGACAATATTTTCGTCTTCGTAAATAGTTGGTCTTCCTCTCATTGTTTTAATTTTGTAATGATCGGTACAAAATTAAATAAAAATAAGTGTATTCCAAATTTTAAAGCAATTTTTCTCTTTTTAATTAAATGACTGTCTGAATTTCAGGGGAGTAATATTGGTTTTCTTTTTGAAGAGTTTACTAAAAGACTGCGGATACTTGAAACCCAATGAATAAGCAATCTCATTTACACTTAAATTTGATCCTGCCAGCAACTGTTTTGATTTTTCAATAATTTGATTCTGAATGTATTGCTGAGTATTTAAGCCCGTAATACTTCGGAGTAAGTCACTTAAATAATTAGATGAAATATTTAATTCCTGCGATAAATACTGAACTGTTGGAACTCCCTTTAAAACTCCATTCTCATTTTCAAAATAGTTCAGTAAAGTTTGATCTATTCTGCTCAATAAATCAGGATTTGAAGTTTTTCTGGTAATAAATTGGCGGCCGTAGAATCTATTAATATAATTGAGCAGTAAATCGAGATGCGAAACAATTAAATCCTGACTGTAATGATCAATATTGTTTTTCAGTTCGTCCTGCATTTGTTTTAAAAGACCAGAAATAATTACATCTTCCTTGTCAGAAAGATGTAATGCTTCGGCAATTGAATAAGAAAAAAATCCATAATTGTGTATTGTTTTTCCTAAAGGGTAATTTCGGATTAGATCGGGTTTAAAAACTAGCATAAAACCTGTAACTGGATTATCATTAGTATGCGTTACCGAAAATACCTGATCGGGTTTTGTCAATGTCATCATTCCTTCATCAAAATCATAATCCCGCTGACCGTATTTAAATTTTCCGTTGATGCCTTTTTTCAAGGTAATACAGTAAAAATCATTCGTAAAATGTTTCCAGATATCGCTGTGTTTATAACTCAATAATGCAAAATCAATTACACTAACCATAGGATGATCTGGTTTAGGAAGCGCAAATAACTGATGCAGCTCTGAAATGCTTTTGATTTTATGTGGAACTGATTTTTTCATTGAAGCAAATTTACGAATTAATCGAAATTAGTTGAGTACGAAAGATGTTTCCATGTTTCCATTTCCTGCGCTTCATTTTTTCGATGAGCTACAATCGAATCATAACTATCATTTCCTAATGGAAGATGTACAGGCGGATTTGGCAATTCAGTAACAGCAAGCAGAACTTTGGCAAGTTTCTTTGGATCTCCGGGCTGGTTTCCGTCAAAACTTTTCAGCATATTTACATGTTGTTCTACATTGTAAACGGCTATTTTATTTTTGGCTTCTGCCAAAGTGCTGTCGCTCATAAAACTGGTACGGAACATTCCTGGAGCGATTGCAGTGACTTTTATATGGAAAGGTTTTACTTCCTGAGCCAATGCTTCTGAAAGTCCGATTACGGCAAATTTTGCGGCGTTATAACTTCCAGTATTTGCATATCCGATATAGCCCATATTGGATGCGATATTTAAAATATGCCCTGATTCTTGCTGACGCAGAAAAGGCATTGCGTTACGAATTACGTTTACGGTTCCCAATAGGTTGACATCTATCGTTTTGCGGAATTCTTCATCGCTGATTTCTTCAACACTTCCCACCAGATAATATCCAGCATTGTTTAACACAACATCAATCCTTCCGAAAGTATCAATTGTGTTTTGAATAGCATTTTTTACTTCTTTATCATTGGTAATATCAACCTGAAGCGGCAGGAAATTTTCATTTTGATTTCCAATATTATCAATCAATTCTTGTAGATTTCTGGAAGTGGCAGCAACTTTGCCACCGTTTTTTAAAACAGCATTTACGGTTTCAAGTCCCATTCCTTTTGATGCGCCGGTAATAAACCATACTTTTTGAGTGCTCATGTTTTTTAGATTTTAATTATAAAGCAAAATTCAGGAAGTTATGGATTTAAAAAGTGTTCAGATTGAGGATTTATGTGTTCAAATTCAGTTGTCTTAACTTTAAGAAGTAATCATTTCCATAGAAAGAGTTTTAAATTATATACTAAAAGTATTCTCCAACAAAAAACCTGCAAGTCAAAGATTTGCAGGTTTTTAAAATATATGGGATTTTAAATTAATTAATTGGAACCAAATGCGCTTCAATAGCCGCTCTATCAGATTCGTATTGTGCAGGAAGTTTTAGGTTTTTTCCTAATTCTTCTAAGCTTTCATCTACAGTAAAACCAGGGTTATCTGTAGCGATTTCAAACAAAACTCCGCCTGGTTCTCTGAAATAAAGAGAGTGGAAATAATTTCTGTCAATCTGCGGTGTAATAGACAATCCGTAGTCTTCGATTTTTTCACGGAAGTGCATTAAAACTTCGTCATTTGGAACACGAAAAGCTACGTGATGCACAGATCCGTTTGCTACATGACCGCGTTTTTCTTCTTCTAACTCTACCAAATCAACAATTGCTGCGTTTTCTACCGCATCTGTTGCATAACGGTAACGATTTACATTCTGCTCAATCAATTTATAACCAAATATTTCGGTTAAAATTGCAGCGGTTGCTTTTATGCTGTTTAAAGTCAAAGTAATGTTGTGGAAACCTCTTGTAGCCACATCAGCTTTTACTTCATCAGTTTCCCAAGGTTTTCTGTTGTCTTCTGTTTTAGATTCGATTAATTCTAATTTTAAACCATCTGGATCTAAGAAAGTAAGATACTTTTCGCCAAATTTTTCAGCTGGTTTATTGTAAATTACATTGTATTTTTCAAAACGTTCCTGCCAGAAATCAAGGCTTCCTTTAGGAACAGAATAACCAATTTCAGTTGCCATTCCAGAACCTTTTCTTCCTTGCTGGATTCCTTCTCCCCAAGGGAAAAAAGTTAAGATTGTTCCCGCGCTTCCTGCTTCGTCACCAAAGTAAAAATGGTATGTTCTTGGATCGTCAAAATTCACGGTTTTTTTAATGAATCTTAATCCTAATATGTTAGAATAAAAGTTGAAATTACGTTTGGCGTCACCTGCAATTGCAGTAATATGGTGTAAGCCTAAAATTTTATTTTCCATGGTATCTTATGTATTAAATTGTTATTGATTTTCTTATACAAATTTACTTCAGTTATGCTTCTGCATCGATTAACCTAGATTAAGAAATAAAAAGCCATAATTTTGTTGAGAAAATTTTTTTAACCGCAGAGTTCGCAAAGCTTTTTATCTGATAGTGTAATACGTTATAATTAGAAAGTTCGCAAAGCTAAATCAATATAAGCTTTGCGAACTTTGCGGTTAAATTTTTATTTCGAGTATTTAAATTACAGTTTTATAAATATAGATTTCCGAAGTTTTGGTTCTATATTTTTTGTTTTATGACCTTTTCCTGTTGTGTCTTCAACCAATAAAATTGAACCAGTTTCAAACGTTCTTTTTTCTCCCAATGAAGTTTCTATTTCTACACCGCCTTCAAGTAAAACAATATATTGCCGATCTGGAGCATTATGAAAATCATAATCATAAGACGGACTGACTTCTCTAAAAACAATTGATTTTACGGGTTCATCATCAGATAAAAATCCGATATCGCCATTGTTTTTCAACGGAACTTCAAAGTCTTCAAAATGACTTTCGCCATTTGCGTCGCTGTAAACACGCGTAATTTGTATCATTATTTCTTTTTAAAAATAAGATCGTTAGCCAAGTCTATTTCGTCCTGACTTATGCTGTGCCCCATATTTGGGTAGATTTTTTTAGTTACCGATGCGCCTAATTTTTGAAGAAGCGCTTCAGATTCATTTACTCTTTCCACAGGAACATGAAAATCTGGATCGCTCGTTCCGATGAAAATTGGTGTGTTTTCGAAATTTCCTGAATAATGATTTTCATATACTTTATCGCCAATAAGTCCGCCTGTAAAAGCTACGACACCACCATATTTAGCGGCATTTCTGGCTGTGAATTCCAAAGCAAGACAGGCACCCTGAGAAAATCCAAGGAAATAAATATTCTCTTTTTCGATTCCGTTTTGCTGAATTGCAACAACAACCTGATGAATAGCTTCTAACGATTTTGAAAAAGAAGGTTCGTTTTCTTCAATCGGAACTAAAAATGAATATGGATACCAAGTTCTGTTTTCTGCCTCAGGCGCAACCAATGCAAAATCGCTGACTTTAAGATGTTTCGCAATCGAAAGGATATCATGAGCACCAGCACCGCGGCCGTGAATCATAATAAGGGCTTTTTTAGCATCATTTAGAGGAATTCCGTCTGTTATAATTTCTAAATTCATGAGTTTATTTTTTTTAATATTTGATATTGTCATTTCGAGAGTATTTTTTTTAGGAGCTAATCCCGCTATCCGTTCCAATCTTTTATTTTTTTAAAGAAAAAAAATAAAAGGATTTCCACTTCTATCGGGGCTAGGGCAATCATTTCCATAACAGTATTTCGTTATTTTGTCATTTCGATCCCGAGGGTTCGGGAGAGAAATCACACTAGAAACTCCGCAGCTATAGTCGCCAATCTTTGTCGAATTACGATTGCCAAAAATTAATTACTTTTTCCAAATGTCCTGATATTCATCAGGATGTCTTTTAAATTGTGCGTGAACATAGGGACAAAGCGGTAAAACCATTAACTTGTTGGCACGCACGTATGACACCATTTCTTCAAGTAGTTTTTTTGCATAACCTTTTCCTTCCGCTTCTGGTTCAACTCCTGTATGATAAACGGTTAGCAAATCATCTTTTAGACTTACTGTCATTTCGCCCAGCTTTTTTTCATCTACATACAGATTAAAAGCGCCGTGTTTTTTCTCGTCTAATTCTAGTTTAATTGTTTCCATGTTTTTTGAGTTATCTAATTTTTGATTCTTAATTCTATTTTATAACAGAAATAAAAAGGATAAAATGCATTCTTAAAGATAATATATTATTAGAAATCAGCAATTTTAAATCCCTGTTACTTAGTGTTCGAGGTGGAGATAACAGATATTGTTAAATCTTTTACAAACTTACTGCAGCTATAAAAGTTTGTCGATTAATCTAGATTAAGAAAGAAATAACTTCAAGGGTTAATATTAAAAAAGTTAGGATCTACCACGATTTTTCCTAAAGATAAATACTCAATTAAACAGGAAATCATTTTACTATTACATAATTTTGTAATGCATAAAGTAACCGGCTTTTTACTATTACACTATGAGCAATACATTTTCTGACAACAGCCAAATAGGAGTGGTATCTACTTTCGCTGAGCTTGTACATACCGATTTCAAAGGAGAAATGAATGCGCTGTGCTGGTACAGAAATTTGGATGGCGATTTTAACGAAATTGTAGCCCAATTGCATTTAAAAGAAAATATAACAGAAGTTTATCCTGAAGATTTACAAGCGCTGCAATTATCAGAAAAAGGAAATATAGCTAGAGAAATAATCTTAAATGATTTGCAATTATTAACTGATTTTGGTGCTTTGCCTTCTCTAAATTTACTCAAATGTTATGAACGTGACGATGAATTTGATTTCATATCTACAGATGTGTATTCGTTTCATGTTGATCGTTCGCCCATTGCCACAGATACTTTTTTATGTACTTATCACGGTGCTTCGAGTGATATAATTTCTAATTCGCAGGCAGAGCAAAAAATCCAAATTCCAGAAATTCGAGCAAAGCTGAAAGAGCTTTACGATGGACCAGAGGAAGAATTCGAAAACTTTTTAAAAGAAAATTATTTTGATTTGCATTATCAGCTGCATCCCGATGCTGAACCTGTTAATTTAGGTTTAGGGCATCTTTGGCGATTGGCTGTAGATCATCCAAAACAACAAGTGCAGCCTTGTATTCATAGAGCACCAATAGAAAATGAAGGGCAATATAGGTTGTTGTTGATTTGTTAATTGGATTGTTGGGTTGGTATTAACCTAATTGCAAATAACTTTATTATTTACTAAAATTAGACCTTTTATACTTATTGTACTTTCATCAGAACTTGAACTTAAAAAGAGATATCCCTCTTTATTCAAAAGTATTAAAGCATCTAGTACCCTCGCTTGTTTTTTCTTTTCATCAGCTATACTGTCTTGCAGTAATGTGTAAGTATTAAAAACAGGAGTTAAGAGACTTGTTAGTTCTTCTAAAGTACAGCTCATGCCGTATCTGTCGGCAAGCATCTGCAGGATTTTTACAAGAAAAATTGGTAATGTTTCCATGACAACAGTTTTTACTTGTATATACGAAAACTGAGTGGGAATAGATTTTATCCAAAATTGTTTCTAGTATTTATGATTTAAATCTTAACAGCTTTAGGAATCGCAATTATAATCTCTTCATCTTCCGAAATTTTACTAATATACCTTTGATTCAAATTTCGGCAAAATAATCTATTAGATGCATTCGCATTTAATTTTAAATGCTTTCTTCCCAATAACCGATCGTACGGATCTCCCAACGATTTAATTCTAAGGTTTAAGATGTTTAGAGAAAGATTTTTTGTATAATATGAATTAAAAATTGAAATTCTATAGGGGGCATCAGCACTACTACTTAATAACTCAATTAACAGGTTTTCAGTAATTTTTATTTTCTCTTTATCATGTAAAAACACACATAAATCCTTTGGCAAAGTTTTACTAATCAGAACTTCTTCTTCTTTAATACTTTCAATAATTTTTATTTTCTCATTGTTAGTAAAATTATTTGATTTCAAGAGATTTGCAATTAATGATGAATTTAATGCTAGATCCTTAAATAAACTCAAAAAATCTTCCTTTTTCCTAGTTGCAAATAACAAAGCCTGATCAGGAAACTGGTCATTTAATGCGTCAAAATTATCCTTATTAAATTGTATTAAATCATTGTTAATAATAACTTTCACTCGGCTTTCTGGAGTTTCAAATAATTCAGTTAAATTATATTTATATGGAAATTGTTTTGCTAGAGCTTCAAAACTATCATCATTTATATCACTAGCAATAATATGATCACTAAATTCCAACTTACTATCTTCATCCACTTCTTCCATATCTGATTGAGAAAGTATTTCATAAATTCTTTGATCATTCAAGTAATTTACAAGGGTTTTATCTATTTCTTCAAATTCTTTAAAATATTCAAAAAAGTTCTCCCAGGAAACTTCTAATCGATCAAATTCAAACAATTTATTCCATAAAGTTTTATTTTTAATTTTTGAAACTTCACTAATGATTGTCGGACTTTTTTCGATTATTCGATTCACAAGTTCAGCAGTTAAAAACTCACAATTTAAAAGATGGACAATACTATCTTCAGCCTCTTCGATATTGTTTTCCAAGTCTAAGAAGACACAATCAACATAAGTATTAATTTCCTCATAATCATTTATAAAGTCAAGCATTTTTTCGCATCCTGACTCTTGAATTGTTGTAAAATTGGCAGTTTTTAATTTGTTTAGATCAATATCATTTGTTTTATTATTGTTGACAAACAATTCAATCATATTGAAATTAAGTTCATATAAATTATTATCATAAATAAAATCAAACAGATGCTTTTGATCTTTATCGTAAACAAGATTTGTAAATCTAACATCATTTTTCTTCAGAAATTCTTCAACCTTAATTTTATTACTATCGGAAAAACATATAGATTTTAAATCAGACATTTCGGAAAGATAATCTACGAAATAATTATTAATATTTATTTCATTAATTTGATCAAATGTCAGACTTTTAAAAATTAGTCTAATATATTTTTCAGGTGAATAGGAAGTTTCTAATGCAATAAATACATATATATTTTTCCAATATTCAGCCAATTTGCTTAGAAATGTTTCTTTATAACTATCAATCGCATAATCTAGATATCCATCAATAAAATTTACTGAATTTTCACTTTCATCTTTAAGAATTAAAAAGACAGAATTTAATTCACTTTGTTTTTTGTTCAATAATAAATAATCTAACAAATAAAAATTCAATATTTCCTTCTGATTAAAACAGTCACTTTTTATATTTTTAATTAATGAACTTACATCTTTTATCTCATAATCAAATTTCAATGACTTTCTATTTGACAAACTTAAAAGGAAAGTTTGATTTTCTTTATGCCTTCCATTGTATTTAGAAATAAAACGCTCATAATTTTCATCTATATATCCCTCTCTGACAAGAAAGTCTATAAGATTTTTATTGTTTATCTTGTGGCTATTTGCATATTTAAATTCAACAACACTTTGATCTGGTAATCGCTCTATTTGCAGAGTTGAATTAGGTTTGGTAAAACATTCTTTAAAAGTTGTGATGAAGTAATTATTAGAATCATGTGTGATCAAAATTTCTGAAAGTCTTTTTGATATTATGCTTTCTCGCTTAGATAAAAAATCTTGATGTTCTTTTTTTAATTTGTTTAATTCATCTCTCTCCTTATTTAATAGTCTTTCTGATCTATCTTTATATGACATTTTCTTACTAACAGCATCTTCGACTATTTTAAAAGAAATATAACTATCGGTATTATATATATTATCATTAGAGGGATTATAAACGAATTGAATATTTTTTTGAATAATAAATTTTACAAAATTATTGTCTTTAATGAGCTCATTTTCATCAAAAAAATCATCTCCAATTTTAATTTTTATAACGTACTGGTTTTTTGTTTTATTAACTAAGTTGATAAATGTATAAAGATAAAATCTTCGTAATTCAATAATATTTTCAAATGCTTCTTTTTTTGACTCTTTAATCTTTTCATCAATTAATTTAATTGCTATATCAATCTCTTCAATTTCATCGTTAATTAAATTCTTTTTATTATTAAATAATTGATAAACATACCCTTTATTTTTATCTAAACAATCAAAATCAGAAGGCTCAATATTTTTATAAACCATCATCGCTAATAGCTTTATTTTGTCAATACCACTGCCACCTAAAATCTTTTCGTATATCTTAAACTCATTGCAAATAGATATAATAGTTCGCATATCATTAATGTAACGAGAAACTATTTCTACAAAATCTTTGAATTTACTTTTTTCATCTAAATCTTGTATTTGATTTAAGCTAAAAGCTAATGCTCCAATAAATTTATCAGATGAATTAGTATAATTTATTACAGGTATTACAGGTAATATTATATCAAAAAATTTGGTACGTTCAGCCTCATCAAACATATTATCTCGAACGGCATACACAAAAGTTACCTTTCCTTTCCTTTTTATAGGTTCATAATTATTAATCAAACTATTGATCTCTCTAAGTTTGATATAAATTTCCGTATTATCAAACCTATCCAAGTCTTCAATAAAAACTACGTCTGTCTTATTCTTCTCAAAAAAATAAAGTATCTCGTCGATTTCATTCTCAAAATCAATGCTTTTTGAATCATTCTTATTATCAATTTCAGCTTCACTAACCTTAAGTTTACCTATTTTAAAGTTTATGAAAAAATCATAAGTTTTGTATAGAAAATATATTCCCCCACAAATAGTATAAATGCTACAGATAATCTCAAAAATCTGTGTGTAAAATTTATTAAGCCATAATATATTAAGCAACTTAGTAGTAATGAAGGAATCTGGAAGATTAAAATCTGATAAATAAATAATTGATGAAATCCAAAAAAATAGAGCACAAGTTCGAAGTGGAACATTTGTATAATTAATTATTCTTTTAAATCTTGAAAGAGGAACTTTATCGTGAGAAACTTTATAAAAAATCTGCTTTAATATATTGTATTCAAGTTTACTTGTTTTATCATCCTTTATGACTTTTCCATCAAAAGTTGCTAAGGAAATATTTAAAAATTTTAAGTTCCCAAAATTTTGCTCAAAAGTTTTTATTATTGATGTCTTGCCTGATCCATAGGGTCCAGTTAAGGCAATATTGAAAATATCGTTATTCTGAATTACCTCATTTAATAAAGCAGTATGATTATCTTCTCGTGAACTTAATATTTTAGGTGTTAAGCTTTCAATTTTAACAATTTTAAGGCGTTCTAATTTTTTCTCTAATCGATATTTCCAGATTATTAATTTTTTCAGTTGCCATTTTTGAATATATAGCTTAATCTTTTCTATTTTATTAAGAGTTTTTTGTTGGGAGGTATTGTTTGCCATATTTACAATTTTTCAATATTGCTAAATTATCTTTTTTTAATAAGAATATTAAGTAAACTTATTCACAATCACAATGATCAAGTAATTATGTTTTGAATTGAATGTTAAAATCGTGACATTGTAATTTAAGTAGAAATACCTTTTCTAACGAATAATATGCTAAGCTAAAAAAGAATAGGTACAAACAAAAAAAGAGACTCGAAAGTCTCTTTTTTTTAAATTAATATATCTTTATAAATATTTATTTCCCAATCAACTTCTCAAGCCTAACCATCATTTCATCTTTCTCCTTCAACATACGCTCATACAAGGCAATTTTTTCTTCATGCATCTTTAACACTTGCTCTATAGGATTAAAAGTAGGATTGTCATTTCTCTGATATCCAATACCATTATCTCCAAAAGTATTAGAAATAACATTCACCGCTTGCTCCTCATCAAAATTCTGAAAAGCTTCCACAGGAATTTTCAATACTGCTGAGATTTGTTTCAGCAGGCTATCTTCAATTACATCTTTTTGCTCCAGCATAGAAATTTTCTTTTGGTTCCAGTCTTCGCCCAGATCATAAGCTAAAGCTTCCTGCTTTATGTTAAGCATTTCTCTAAAACGTTTTACGTTTCTTCCCTGATGTATTTTCTGTTCCATAATGAATATTGGTTTTCTAAAAGATCAAAGATAAAGCCATTTGGCTAAAAATCATGAGTTTCAAAGATAAAAAAATATCGTAAAAAAGAGCTTTTTTTGTCAGAATATTATATCTGTATTTCGAATAGTTTATCCTTTTAAAAGAATAGAATTTCGCCGGCGAATTTTAAAATTCCTTACTATGAAAAAGAATAAAATATCCTTCGAGACCCACTTTTGGGCAGGATATGCGGCGGGAAATCCATTTAAAGCAATTGATGCTTTTTTTACTTTTGCTAAACTTGATTATTATAAACAGAATTTAAGTGAAGCGGTAATTTACTGTTATAAGAAAAAAGTCTGCGAACAGGATAATCCTTCTAATGTTTTTATTTTATATACTGTTATCCGCTCTTTTCTCAAAGTCTGCTACAGCCTGCAAAAGAAAATCAAAAAATGGAAAGTAAAAGCATCTTTACGCACCGAAAAAGTATTTCATCTTTCTTCCCTTACAAAAGAAGAATTCGACAATCCTTTTATGGTATTTCAAAAAGCATTTGACGAAAAAACGCTTGAAGAATTTGAATCATTTCTATATCAAATCCTAGAGCTTTCATTGTCTCCCCACGCAGCAGATTCTGACCTTGACCTGACAACGCCTTATATTTATTTAATCAAAATGCTCGATGCTGCAGAACTTCTAAGAGAAAGAGGAGTAGAGAAAATCAATCCTTTCTAGTTTAATGCTACAAATATTTTGTTTAATATTTTTCGAAAATAATTAAACAAATTCTTATCTTTAACATGAATATAGAACGTTATCGTAATTAAAAGAAGAATAAATTGTTTTTACATTTAAAAAATAAGTAGTTCAATAAGAAAAAATGAAAAAAATTGTCATCATCGGAGGAAGCAGAGGAATTGGCAATGCTATTTTGCAGCAGCAGCTTGAAAAACATTTAGTGTATAATATCAGTCGGACTATTCCAGATTTTTCCCATCCTAATTTGATTCATTTTTCAGTTGATGTGCTGCAGGATGAATTGCCTGATATTGAAATTATTGATGCTTTAATATACTGTCCAGGATCAATAAATCTCAAACCTATTTTGAGTTTAAGCATTGACGATTTTAGAAACGATTTTGAAATTAATGTGATAGGTGCCGTTAAAGTGATTCAGCATTTTCTACCTGCATTAAAGAAAGGGAAAAATCCCTCTATTGTTTTATTTAGTACCGTTGCGGCAAAACTCGGAATGCCTTTTCATTCCAGTATTGCGGCATCAAAATCAGGGGTAGAGGGGCTCACTAAATCACTAGGTGCGGAATTTGCTCCTTTGGTTCGAATCAATGCTATTGCTCCCACAATTACGGAGACTTCGTTATCTGCTTCTATTTTAAGAAACGATCGCATGAAGGAAAATATGATGGAACGGCATCCTATGAAAAATTACCTAAAACCACAGGAAGTTGCTCGTATGGCAGATTATCTGATATCTGAAGATGCAGCTTCAATTTCGGGACAGATTTTCCCGATGGACTATGGATTGGTAAGCTTTAAATTATAAAGATAACTTAAGAAATGAAAATTCTTTTAACAGGTGCTACAGGTTATATTGGCAAGAGGCTTTTGCCTTTGTTATTAAGTCATGGAAATGAGGTAGTTTGCTGTGTAAGAGATAAAAGCAGGTTTCATTTTCCTGAAAACTTTATAAATAAAATAGAGGTTGTTGAAGTTGATTTTCTTGACCCTGAAAGTATTAAAAATATTCCCAATGATATTGATGCGGCTTATTACCTCATACATTCCATGTCCGGTGCTTCTAATTATGATGAACTCGAAAGTATTTCGGCAAATTATTTCATTGAAAAAATAAACCAGACAAATGCAAAACAGATTATTTACCTTAGCGGAATTGTAAATGACCAATCATTATCCAAGCATTTATCATCAAGAAAGGCAGTTGAAGAAATTTTAAAAACCGCTTCAGTACCATCGACTGTGCTCAGAGCGGGAATTATAGTAGGATCAGGAAGTGCATCTTTTGAAATAATACGGGATCTGGTCGATAAACTGCCGATTATGATTACCCCAAAATGGCTCAATACTAAATGCCAGCCAATTGCAATCAGCGATGTTTTAGAATTCTTAATTCGGGCACTCTTAAATCCATTAACTTATAATCAAAGTTTTGACATTGGCGGACCTGATGTATTGACTTATAAAGAGATGCTCTTGAAGTTTGCCAAAGCAAAAAAACTAAAGAGATATATTTTTACGGTACCGGTTATGACTCCAAAATTATCTTCGTACTGGCTTTATTTTGTAACATCAACTTCTTTTAAACTAGCCTCTGCGCTGGTTAGCAGCATGAAAGTAGAGGTAATCTGCCGCGATAATAATATTAATAGTATACTGGGAGTTAAACCTATTACTTACCGCCAGGCATTAGAAAGAGCTTTGAAAAAGATTAGTGAAGATGACATCATTTCGAGCTGGAAAGATTCGCAGGTAAGCGGACGGTTTAAGGGTACTGTTTCTCAATATCTTAAAGTTCCAAAAAAGGACTGTTATATTGATAGAAGGAAAAGAACCATAATAAATAGGGAATATACAATTGCACGAATTTGGTCTATAGGCGGCGAAACCGGATGGTACTATGCCGATTGGCTCTGGGATTTACGTGGATTCATCGATAAAATTTTTGGAGGTGTCGGTACTCGAAGAGGAAGGACTAATAAAAATGAAATACATGCAGGAGATGCACTGGATTTCTGGCGGGTTGTATATGCCAATAAATCTGAAGGAAAATTGATTTTATACGCCGAGATGAAACTGCCTGGTGAAGCCTGGCTTGAATTTAAAATAATCAATAATACTTTATACCAAGCTGCCACTTTTAGGCCGGAAGGTCTTATGGGAAAAATATACTGGTATTCCGTTCTGCCGTTTCACGGTTTTATTTTTGAAGGCATGCTTAAAAAATTAATTTAATTAAGTACGAATGATTTGTTGAATTGGTTAAAATGAAAAAGCACCTGTTGTAGGCAGGTGCTTTCTATAAACTTGTTCTATAGTATGTTATGCTATCACTACGTTTACTGCGTTTGGACCTCTACGGCCTTCTTCTATGTCGTATCGAACTGAATCGTTTTCACGAATGTTTTCTGATAAACCAGATACATGAACAAAAACTTCGTTTCCGCCATTATTAGGTGTTATAAATCCGAAACCTTTTTCTTCATTGAAGAATTTTACTGTACCTTCTTGCATATTAAATATTTAATTTGTTCAAATGTAACGTATTAAATATTGGAAAGTGCCTTTAAAATTTTTAATTATATTTTTATTAACTTTTAGTCCAAGTGTTTGGATTAATACTTAGCGGATAAAATCTACTTGTGCATTCTTTTGTAAAATAAATAGAAAAACAGATTTACTCGATTTTTTTTCTATCTAAATACGTACTTTCTTATTCCTGAAATTAATAGTAATTATTCAACTTCACCATATCTATTACAATAGGACTAACGCCATAGATGCTTATCGTACTGAATAATAAAAATTCAAACAAATTTTTCAAGTTCAGGATCATTTTTATGATCGTATCAAAATAAAAACCTTGTTTTTTAACAAGTTCTATTTACTATCCTAGCGCTTCTTGGGATGCGCAATAGAATTTATATGTTATAAAACAATATCGTTGAAAAGTATCTAACAGCATTACATAAAAAAACGGATCATAGCTTAACCTATGATCCGTTTTTAAAATAAACTTTTAAATTATGAATTACCATATAGGTTTGATTCACCTCCGTCAATTGCAATTGTCTGACCGTTTACATACTGACACTCATCGCTAAGAAGAAAGGCCACGAGGTTACCCACATGTTCAGGTTTACCTAATTTTCTTGTGGGATTTCTTTGAGCGTATGTAGTTTCGGCTGCTTTCGGGTCGGCAGGATTTACCTGTTTAAAAGCTTCTGCCACCATTGGCGTTAGGATAGCGCCCGGTGCGATCGCATTGGTATATATTCCGTCTTTACCGTACTCAATTGCCGCATTTTTGGTCATACCAGAAACGGCATGTTTACTTGCTACATATGGCATTTGATTAATAACACCTCTGATACCGCCCACAGAAGCTACATTTACAATTTTCCCTCCGCCTTGTTGCTGCATCACAGGTATAACATATTTTAGACCGTAATACACGCCCATAAGGTTGATGTCTATTACTTTCTTAAATACATTGATGTCGTAATCTACTAATGGTGCCTGTTTCCCTTCGATACCGGCATTGTTGTAGAAGCCGTCTATACGGCCAAATTCTTTTACTGTCTGGTCTACATAATTTTTGACTGCCTGTTCATCTGAAACATCAGCGACAATCGTAATGATTTTTGCATTTGGTGCAACCGACAGGATATCTGCTTTAGCTTTTTCGAGTGCTTCGGCATTATAATCTACAATAGATAAATTAGCTTCTTTTAGTGCTACAGCTTTACTTGCTGCAAGTCCAAGACCCATAGCGGCTCCCGTAATTATAATTGTTTTGTCTTTAAAAATGCTCATGATATATAGTATTAAAATTCATTAATTGAAAAATTATTCATTTAAAGCTTGAATTATCAGCTCATTCCTCTCCAGATCATATCAAAGTAATCATCAATAAGCTGCTGGTTTGATGGAAATAACTTTTGGATGATGCCTGTAGAGCAGGAGCGTACTGCACCGTCAAAAAAGCTGATCAGTACAATGGCGTCCACTTCTTTTATGATCCCTTCCTGCTTTCCTTTTTCTAAAAGATCATACAATGGTTTGTTCTGTTTTTCATACTCCTCCAGTTGTTTCGAGAAATTTAGCTGTATGTAGGCAGACTGTTGATACTGGTCGATAAATACAGTTTCGTCGTAATTTTTTAGTCTGTAGTCAAGCATGTTGATATAAATCTTCTTAAGTGACTGTTTTATAGGGATATTAATATCAAAGTCGTGGTACATTGCCTGTGTCATTTTATCCTCTACGGCGGCATAGGCCAATTGGACAACTTCTTCTTTGTTTTTAAAGTAGATGTACAAGGTTCCGGCGGCAATTGCAGCCGTTTTACTTATGCCTGCAATCGTAACGCTTGCCAATCCCTGTCTGCCTGTAAGTGTGTATACAGCATTTAGGATTTTATCTCTTTTGAAAGGATCTAATGGTCTCATATAGTAAAGTTAAATGAAAATATATTCATTTAAGTAAAAACAGTCTAATTATAACTTTTTTTTAAGGAAAAATTTTCCTGCTTAGCAAGGTTGAGGAAATATTGACAATTTAATGAAATGAAATACTAGTTTTTATAACGCTTCAAATTGACAGCATTAAATGAATACGAAACCATTATATAACTCCAAAAAGCTAATTTGTTTTCATCTTGTATTTTAGGAAGATATTGCATTGTGTTTGAAGACTGATAAAAAGAAAAAGCACAATTGATTACCAATTCCTTTATGGGAACATATTTTAATGAAAGATCATTTTCGAAGCCAAGGAATTTTTTTACTTCCTGACCTGAATTATTGAGTAAGTGATATTGTGTATAAAAGAGATGAAAATCGGAGCGAAGGGATAATTTGGTATTCAATGGAATTGTAGCAAACAGATAAGGGTTTATTAAACCTTTTCCGCCAACATCAGCAGGGAAGCGGGTAAATACATTCATATTTCCGTTAAATTTCCAGGTTACGCCATACAAAACGTCAAAATCTCCAGAGCTTGCGGAGGATAATTGAGAATTGCTCCCGCTGATTATTTCGGCACCTAAACGCCAGCTGGATTTTTGAAGAGACAATTTAATTTCTGGCTGAAAATAGTAAGCGAATAACTTTTGACCTTTAGGATTATTGCCAAACTGTAAATAAGAGTTGAGCGTATAATACCATCGTTTTTTTTTAAATTCAATTCTTCCTCCAGAAGTTGCCCGTGTATACATTTCTCCCGATTTTGCATCCTTTAAAAAATCAACAACATTCATAACGTTAAAAGAAAAGTTATTACCAGATGTATAACTGAAATAATTCATTAACAGGTATTTGTATCGATTGGATGCAACCGGCGAATAAGCCGCGTCAAACTCATTGCCATAATTTCGTGTAAATAAAAAGAAGAAATCATTGGAAAAGTGTTTGGAATATTTCATGATACGTATTCCTTCATGCGCTCTTCCTTGCTGTGCCCATGGAGCATCAGAAAAAAGTCTACCGTTGTCGAGCAGGATACTTTGTCTTCCTAAACGGATATTTACTGCTTTGAATCTCGTCTCTAAAAATAACTGATAGAAATTTACACTTCCTACTTTCGATGCTTTGTTATCCTGATCCCAAAGATGGATTTCCTGCAAATCTGATTTTATCAGCCATTTTTCGCTTTCGTACTGAATAGAAATTCTGTTTCGCTGTGTAATATAAAAATAAGGATCTATGGAGTCGTTCGGCGGTAATATATAATTGGAAGTAAATTCAGCTCTTGGTCTTAGTTCTACATTTACTAAGAAGTGTTTAGATAAACTGTCGTTCTGTTGTGCCAATGATTGTTATAAAGAAACAAACAGAAACACAGAAGTGATAGATAATTTTCCTAGAACTTTTGCCGTCATAAGTTTTATATTCTACTAATTTAGTATACATTGCAATAATAATGAATTTATTTCAAGATTTGCATTGTAAAAAAATGCATAACAACATTACTGTTTATTGTTGTGTTTCTCTTAGTAGCAATTTGAGATGCAGCGGTTTACAATTAATCTTTATATTTGATAATTAATTAATACAATGAGCGAAACAACGAAACCGTATGCTTTAATAACTGGTGCCAGCAAAGGCATAGGAAAATCTATTGCTTATGAATTGGCCAAACAGGGTTATTCTTTATTGCTTGTGGCAAGAAGTGAAGAAGAATTAAAAGTACTATCTAATGATCTTCAAGGTAAATACGGCATTAGTGCGGCTGTTTTTCCCATTGATCTTTCGATAAACGGTGCATCGCAAAAAGTAACCGATTGGATAAAAACGAATAACTATCCGGTTGGTATTTTAGTTAACAATGCGGGTTATGGCGTGTGGGGCGATTTTAGTAAGTCTGCTCTAACCGATCAGATTGGTATGATGCAGCTTAACATGAATGTGGTTGTAGAACTTTCGCATTTATTAATACCCGTACTTTCGCAAGAAAAACAAGCTTACATTTTAAATATATCGAGTACGGCTGCCTATCAGGCTGTGCCAACGCTGGCTGTTTATTCGGCTACAAAAGCTTTTGTTTTATCGTTTACGCGTGCTTTACGTTTCGAACTTGCCCAAACTTCAATTTCAGTAACTTGTTTTAGTCCAGGTCCAGTTGATACTGGTTTTGCTGCAAGAGCGGGTTTAAGTGCTCTAAATAAAATGGCAGAAAAGTTTAATATGCAGCCAGATGAAGTGGCAAAAATGGCTGTAAAAGCCATGTTCAATAAAAAATCAGAAGTTATTCCGGGTTTTACAAATATCATTTCGGTTTATGCCAACCGTGTATTGCCAAAGGCTTTCATCGAAAAAACGGCAGCTGGGATTTATAAAATTTAATTTTTTCAAAAAAAAATAAAAATAAATTCTTGACAAATAAGAAATTATATTACATTTGCATAAATGTCTACTAATTCCATAGAGTATGTCTAATAAAAGAAATATGTTCAATTTCCCTAAAGGTCGAATGCACGCAAACATGCGAATGTGCTGCTGTTGTTGTTGCTGCTAATCTTTTAGAAAATTATAAACACTATTATTTCAATTATTAAATATATTTATCATGGTATCATCTTATAAAACCTTTACACTTGCTAATCAATTAACTAACGAGCAAATTTCTTTTTTTAACGAACATGGTTTCATCCATTTCAAAAAATTTATAAATCCAGAAACTGTTTCATCAATCATTGATGCTTCCAAACAAGTAGAGCAAAAATGGATTGACAATGAACTTCAAAAAGTAAACGGTGTTCCAATTAAATACGGAAAAGATTTGGATGGTTCTCCAATTGTACAGCGTTTTGCTTTTATCAATCAGCATCATCAAACTTTAAGTGGTCTTTTACTGGATCCAAGATTTAATGGTTTATTGCCACTGGCAGGAGATGGCGCAAGATTAGGAACCGAAGAAAAAGACGGAATGGTTTTCAATCATTATATTAATGGTCCAGAAAGTAAGTTTACTAAAATGGGCTGGCATACAGATGGTTTGAGAGATATTTTTTATGGTGGAAAATTAAACCCGATGTTAAATGTCGGTATCCATTTAAGCACTTTAAAACCAGAAAACGGCGGTCTTAAAATCATTCCAGGTACGCACAAGCAAAGTATTTATCAAATGCTTTTTCGTAAAAAATACTTTTTAGATAATAAACCAGATCCGCAGGAAGTTTCTATTAATCCTGAAGCCGGCGATTTAACCATTCACGATGGCCGTTTGTGGCACAGAGTGGCAGAATCAACAATTCGTGGCGAAGAGAGTAGAAGGAGAGTTATTTATATCCCGATTATAGCTGGAAAATATGCTCCTAAAAACGAGAACAGCCCAACGGTTTTCTATCAACGCTTTGCGGGTATTGTAAAATAAGTATGCTGATTCTTATTGCATTTAGTTATCTGGTTAGATCAGGTAAGCTAAAAAGTACCACAGATTTTTTTAAAAATACGCAGCGAAAGATAAAATTTAAAATTGCAAAACTAGAATTGGTTATACTATCTGGTTTACAAATATTGCGCTATTAATGGGAAAAGAAACAAAGGCTCAAGATTATAGTACAATTGCACAAAGAACATTCTCAGACCGTAAGCGAACTAATATCTTAAAAAGAGCAGAACAGTTAACAATTGTATTTTTGCTTCCAAAAGTACCTAAATTCATTTCACCCAACTTACTCACTTTAATTGGTACGTTTGGTTCGGGATTGGTTTTTTTAGCTTTTGTTTTAGGTGCTTATTTGTCAAATGGGTATTTGCTTTTGGGTATTATCGGATTGGCTATAAATTGGTTAGGCGATTCTTTAGACGGAAGATTGGCTTATTATAGAAATATTCCGCGCCGCTGGTATGGTTTTGCACTCGATATTATTGCCGATTGGATTGGTATTGTACTGATAGGCTTTGGCTATTATATTTATGCTGAAAACGGCACACAAATAATAGCCTTTGCTTTTGTAGCGTTGTATGGATGGTCAATTATTATCAGTCAGCTGCGATACAAAATTACAAATGAATACAGTATAGATTCTGGCTTTGTTGGTCCAACAGAACTGCGATTTATTATTGCTTTAATTTTAATTGTAGAAGTTTTATTTCGTGGATCAATTACCTATTTGGCAGGCTTAATTACTGTTATATTGCTAATAATCAATATTGTTGATAGCGTAAAACTTCTAAAACTGGGCGATTTAAGAGATAAAAACCAAGACTGATATGTTCAGTAAAAAATCCATTTTCACTTTTCTACAAGCACAAGTTGCGGCATTTTTAGGCGGCATTACCGATTATGGTTTAATGATTTTATTGACAGAAGTATGTAAACTGCATTTTACCTTTTCTATTCTAATCTCCGGAACTGTTGGTGCCATTATCAATTTCAGTATCAATAGGTTTTGGGTTTTTAAAAATCAATGCAGTTATAGCAGTCGAATCAATAGTCAGCTTTTTAAATTTGCTTTGGTTGTATTGGGAAGCATTTCTTTAAAATCATTCGGTACGCTTATTTTACAAAAAGTATTTCAAATCGATTACAGAATCGGAAGATTAATCACGGATAGTTTTGTTTCTTATGGATTTAATTACCCGCTGATTAAATATTGGGTTTTTAAGGTAAATGAAGAACAGAATGGAATCGAATCAAATTAAAAAAATCCGTTTTATCAGCGTTTTCGCTTTAGCGAATCAATAAAATCAGTGTCTAATTTTGACGCGGATAAAACAGATTTACTTCGTAAAAACACGGATAAAAAACGGATTTAATTTGCAATGATTTTATTTTCTAAAAGTTTAACTTAATGACATTGCCCGATCCCGAAACTTCGGGACGGGATAGATTTTATATCTAAAATAAGAAATCAAAAAGAAACTTAGTTTGAACAAGTGAGACGTCTTTTTTAAGCGTCCTGAATCTATGTTTCCAGCTTCCACTGAGCGGAGTTGAAGTATGTTTAAAATATCTGTAACCAGTGAAAATTTCGTTTATGAATAAATCATCATTTAAATATTTTACAAAATCATTAATCGTTATAACGATCTTAGTAAATATAATTTCTGGAAATCTAATGGCACAATCCAAAAATCCATCGCCATTACATTTTCCAACACCCAAGAATATAGATAATATGCTGTTTTACATTCAGCGTGACCCCAATATAAACACGGCTATTTATGCCATAAACTATGAGGAAAATGGAAAAATAAACAAAAGCAATCCTATAAAAGCCTATTGGATTCGGTATGCTGAGAAAGGAGAAAAAGAAGATTTTAGCTATATACAACGCAAATTTGCATACGGAATAGAAAGTAAAGCCTTAAATAATGAGGATTTTGAGCTTCAGTTTGTGTCGTATAAAAAGCTGCCCTTAACCTTGAAAAAGATAGATTCAGATCAAAAATATCATGTTTTCGTAAATGTAAATCAGAAAAAAATACAAGTAGAAAAAATATTTGTGCGCATTGAAGGAGGTTCTTTCTGGCTGCCAAATGTAAAGTATGCCGAAGTTACCGGAATTGAGGCTTCCTCCAATAAAATAATTACGGAGAGGATGTTGTTGAAATGAGATATTTATATACTCGGACGCAGCTATTAAAAAGGCATAAAAAAAATCCCATTCCGTTAGAAATGGGATTTAATTTTGTGATTGTAAATTTTTAATCTGTTATCGAATTTTTAAGAACTTTTACCCTAAATAATCAGGCGCATAAGTTCTCTGGCCGTATTTAATATCTATTTCTTTTAAAAATTCTCTGCGTTTCTCAGTCATTTCAGGAACGGGAAGGAATTCCCCGGCTTTTACAGGCGTGCCGATTTCCTGAAATAAATTTTCCAGTCCTGCAGGCACCACTGTGCATAAAAGACGTGCAAAGTTTTGTGAAGTATTCTTAAAGCAGTGCACCGCTCCGCCAAAAGGGATATTTATAAAACCGTCCTGAGTTACAATTTGTTTACCGGCTTCAGTTTTAAACTCGAGTTCTCCTTCCAGTACATGAAACATTTCCTGGGTTTCGGGATGCGCATGCGGAGGTGGTCCGCCTCCTGGAGGTACTATCATTTCAATAACTGCATAGTTACCATTGGTCTGTTCGCCAGAAATAATAATTCTATAATTTCCTCCCGCAACTGCTAATCTCTCTCCTTCATTTTTATTGATAATCTTGATAGTCTTGTCCATAATTACATTTGGTTACCGCTATACATTCCGTCTTTGAAAATTTCTCCTTCTTCATTTGTAAAGAATAAAACCAGTTCAGCATCTTCAGAAGCTTGTATAGAAATAGTTTCATCTTTAAAGATAATACATTCTTTTTTCTTAAGATCAATACTTGCATTTACCTGCACTGATCCTTGAAAAACGTACAAAAGGGCAGTAAGGTTTTTCTTTGGCAGTTCAGGAATTTCAGAAGTATTACCACTAAGAAGTTTCATGTCGTAAATCCAGGTCTGGCTGCTGAATTGAAATTTAGTTTCAGGATTTGGAGATCCGATTAAACGCCAGCTGTTTTCACTGTGAATATTGTCAAGTTCCAAGAATACAACTTCGGGCTCTAAATCTTTTTTACCTGGACGAATAAAAATCTGAAGCCCTTCCATTGTTTCCTGCTGTCCCATTATTTTTTCTTCATGAAAGAATGATTTTCCGGCCTTCATCAGCATAAGTGTTTTTCTTCCGATTACTTTTACAAAACCTTCAGAATCGCTGTGTTCAGCTTCTCCCGTTCTGAAATAAGAAAGAATCTCATCATTAATGTGAGGATGCATTTTAATGACTGTATTGCTGTTAATCTCAGGATGGTCAATTCTTCCAATGCTTCCAATTCCGGTATCTGTACTTGAAACCGCTGAACCTGGATACAATATTTTTATCGGGCCGTGACCAAGAAACTGAGAACTGTTTATTTTCTGTATCATAATTATATTTTTAAAGATGCCGAATAGATACATCCAGCTTCAGTTATAAGAATTATAAATTAAGCGAACTGCCCAACTTTAGACATAACTTCTTCGAAAAGAATTGGAAGCACTTTCTGCCCGTCTTCTGTTGCCCAGTTGTGAACCATTTCAGATATAATCTGGTTAATTGTTGTGGTTCTAACGCCTTGGCTTTCCCAGGTCTGCTGTGCAATATCATCAGCAATTTGAGAAGGAGATCCGCCTGCATCAAGAACCACCTGAACGTTAAATCCTTCTTCCTGCATTGAAATTGACGGCCAAACGATACAAACATCATTGGTAAGTCCTGCCATAATAACATTTTTTCTTCCCGCTGCTGCTTTTAGGACAGCATTTTTAAAATTCTCGTCATCCCATGCATTTGTAATTCCTTCTCTTTTCACCCTTTCGTCAAATTCCTGCGGAAGCAGCTGCTGTAGATCTTGGATTAACGGCCCCTGCGCATGATCTTCTTGACTGCTTGTAAGAACAACCGGAATGTTTAACGCTTTTGCAAATTTAGCCAGTGCTCTTGTTCTGCTGATAATCATTTCATGAGGTCTGTTGGCTGCAAAACTAAGTGTGCCGGTTTGATGATCTATTAATAACATAACGGTATCATCTTTTGTAAACTGTTTCATTTTTCTAATGTTTTAAATGTTATATAAATTTTTAAAATCTTCATTACTGATTTATACAACAAAGTTATTGCAGCTCTGAAACTGAAAACGATGACATTTGTCAATAAAGAACATTAGAAAGGTTAGGGCAGGACAGAATATAATTTTATTTATGGACCAATTTATTTCTCACCCTGCTGAGGGTTTCTTTACTGATTCCAAGGTAAGAGGCAATAATATGCTGTGGAAAACGCTGTATGAAATCTGGGTAGGTTTTTATTAACTCTTCATATCTTTCCATTGCAGGAAGGGTAATAGAGTTGTTTAATCTTTTTTGAGAAGCGATATAGCTGCTTTGGTTCATCTTCCAAAACATTTCTTTAATTGTGGGGATTTCTAAAAGTCTCTGCAAGTCATCTGCTTTCAGGACAAGCAATTCGGTATCTTCCCATGCATCAATATTATAAACTGAGGGGGTTTTCATTAAATAGCTTTCGCGATCCACCATCCACCAGTTTTCCAAAGCCAGCTGAATAATATGCTCATTACCGGCGCTATCGATGCTGTACTGTTTCATAGCGCCTTTTAATATAAAACCAGTGAACTGGCAGATATTTCCCTGTTCAAGAAAAAGTTCTTTCTTTTTTAATCTCGCAGGTTTAAATACTGACTTTATTAATTCTTTATCTTTTATTGTAAGAGGAGATTCACTGTATTTGTTAATATAGGTGAAAAGCTGGTCGTGCATATTGTCCAAATATTTTTAATTAAAGGTACAAAAGATTTAGATTTGGAGAAGTGGGACCATTTGTAATTCATAATTATAAAGGTTTTAAGGAGTTAAAATTTTCCACTTATAAATTTACTTTGGTGCAGATCAATGATAATGAAGAGATAAATCGTCTTAGAAATAAAATATCTCTTCAGCTTTTTCCGTAATTATAGGTTTAAAATTGTTAAAACAGAAAACAAAGAATAAAAAAAATCCCATCTCGTTAGAAATGGGATTTTAATTTTAGTGACCGATACTTTACAATTTACAAACCATTTTATGAACGATTTAAAGAAATTGGCTTATTTTCAGGTTGATTTGTAAGATAATCATTCTGTATTTTGACTCATGAACGGTTTGTATGTATCGTAGGGGTTAAATGTTAAAATCGTTAATTTAAGAGGTTACACTTTCACTACGATTGTTTTTTTGTTATTTTAATTTTGTAATCAATTTGAAGTATAAAAAACTAATTGCGATATGTAAATTTAAAATATAATTTAAGAAATATTCGCGTCAAAATTTAGTGGATATTAAATCATCTTAAGTCGTTAAAAAAAGGTAAAGATTTCTCTGAAGCTTTTCTAAGTTTTTTTTTATAAAACATTATTTGACTTTTTCAGGAAGCGGCATTTTCCAGACATTATTGATTACATCGGGCTGCGGTCCATATATTCTCAAGACGAAATTAAAATCTTGGTTTTTTGGAGTTGGAAGCCAATTGCTTTCTTTGTCTTTTCCTGGCGATTCAGGATATAAATAAATAATCAGATCTCCGTTAGATTCATATTTTAAACCTTTTGATTTTCCTCCCATAGAATATCTGTTTATTGGATTAGGAACCAAAAAGCGTTTAGGTAAATTATACATAGTTATACTCCAAAAGTATTTAGCCTCAGGAAGCTGACCTTTTGGAAATTTTAGTATGTATTTATTATTTCCAGACAAAGGCTGATTATCTTTGTCTGTTGCGCTACCTGTATAAACAGCCTCTTCTTTAGTGTTTCCGTAAAGGCCAGTAGCAGCCGCAATTGCACGATTTATATAATTGTTTTTAAGTGCCGCTCGTGTGCCAAAAAGACTACCAGAATCTTTTGTATCTTTTATTTTAGAGTCCAACTCTAGTTTCGCTTCAGAAATTCCTTTTTCAATAGCCTTTAAAGTTTCTGGTGAATATTTAGAACTGTCAAAAGGAACGCCCGGCACAATTCCGATTTTGGAAAAATTAGCCCGAAGCTCTTTTTCGCTACTGTCTTCACTGGTATATTGAAGCAAAGCATTCAGAACATTGATGAATTCTACAGAACTGTAATCAGTTTCTTTCCATGCAGGAAGCTGCATATTGTATTTTTTAACTGGCGGAGCAGCTTGTTTTGTAAATTGATGCAGCGGAACCAGTTTATATTGGTCTTGTATTCTTTTCAAGTTAGGTACATCACTTGGACTATCCAATTCGGTGCGTCCAATTAAGAAAATTAAATTGGTTTCTGAATGCAAAACTTTGTCGATGCCTTTTGGTGTTTCGCCTTTCCAATCTGGACCTGCTATAAGATATTTTCCACCTTGATTTCCTGTAGCGCGCGAACCAACATATTCAAAATTGAAAGTATAAAGATCTGTAAACTGCATTACAAAATATCTGTTGCTATCAATTTTTGGAACTTGAAGAATAACAGGTTCATCAGAAACATCAATTGCTGCAGTAGAGTAAGGGGTGTCATTATTTATTGTTACCACTAAAGTATCTGCCGGTGTAGCACTGCTAGAAGAACTTTTAAACTTGTTAAAACCGACAAAAGTTTTAGATTCTTTAGCGATTGCACTTGCATAGATGGTTTTGTAATTGTAAAACATTGGATAACCATAAATCCAAGCCTGTTTTGCAATAGCAGTAATGGAGTCAGAGGAAGTGGCAGTATCCGTAGTTTTGTTATTATCTGTGGAAGAATTTTTTTTGCATGACGCCATGCTTAAAAATAAAACTACTAAGAGGAAAGCTGAGTTTTTCATATTTCAAAGTGGATCTAGGTTTAACAAAAGGTTTTGATCTATATATTAATAAAAGTAGATTTTATAAAACTATTGTCACTTTCTTTGAATTGAAAAATGGTTTCATTTTACAATCTGAAACCATTTTATTACATCGGCAATATTTTAGAAACTATTGGAGCCTTTAGTTATGCATCTTATAAATAATTCATATGTTCCAGTATAAATAGCAGATAATATTCTTTCCAAAAACGGTATTCAGGTAGATGAGAAGGAAGTCAAAATTATTTTGGAATTACTATATTTAGTATCAAAAAATTACGATAAACTAAAAGAGAAAAAAATTCTATATCCTTAACGGGACTTCGAATCATCGTTCACCTTCGATTAAATCTCAAATAAAGCCACTTTTAGACTGTTTATTTCAAACAGACTAAAGATTTCTTGTGAAAAATTCGAACCATAAAATGATAGGCTGTAAAGGTTTGAAAAATCTAGAAATTTGTGTATAAAAAAAGAGACAACTATTTGCTAGTTGTCTCCTTAAGTGACCCGTAAAGGACAGATTTCGCACCATTTTATGGAGGATTTGAAGAGATTGTCTTATTACAAGTAGGTGCTGTCTTTCATTGGCTTTATAAATTTGGTTTGGATGTCCTGTTGGGGATCGAAGGATTTTTTTTTGCGCAGAGTCTTTAATTATTTAATTTTGAAGACATCTAATAATTTTCACATGCTGGTACGACTACGTAATTTGTTCCTCGTCTTATTTTGTTTGTCTGTTCAAGCGCAATCTTTAACAAAAGAGCTCATTGACAGCCTCAATACAATTGAAAATTCCGAGAAAAAAGCTGATTTATGTTGTAAAATAGCGCTGAGCCTACAGCATTCTGATTGGGAAAGAGCCATAAAGTATATTGATTTGGCCGAAGACCAAGCTAAAAAAACAGCACAGCCAGAACAAGCTTTAGCAGTTGTGTATACAGCTGCGGGAGATATTTATGATTCGAAAGATGCCTTAGACATTGCCCTTCAGTATTATTTAAAAGCTTATGATATCTACAAAGAAAAAAACAATGTTAAGGAGGCTGCCAGAATAGAAAATAATCTTGCCATCTTGTATGCTAAAAGTAATAATCAGGAAAAAGCCTTAAAGTTTTTCTCCCATGTCTTTAAGTATCAGAAAACAAAGAAAGATGCCGTGATGATGGTTAAGATTTTAAATAATATTGGAACTATTTATCTGGAGAAAAATGCTGATTCATCACTTCACTATTATCGCCAGGCAAATTTAATAACCGATAAGCTAAAAGATAAAACATTAGCGGTTTATATTTATACTAATTTAGCAAGAGCTTATAATCTAAAGAAAGACAGCAAAAATGCAGACCTTTATTTCGAAAAAGCTTTTTCTTTAACCGGATCACTAGCTGATAATTCACTAAAAGCATTTGTTTATGCCTCCTTTTGCGAATATAATCTCCAGAAACGCAAGTTTGCAAGTGCAATTGAAAATGCAAAAAAGGCATTAGAATACAATAAAGACCAATCCTACGGCTTTACCAGTATGCGATTGAACAAAATATTATACGAAGCTTACTTGAATCAGCAGGATTATAAAAATGCTGTTTACTATTTTCAGCAGTATAATAAAATAAGCGACAGCATCAATATCGAACAAAAAGCTGTAAATCTAGAGAGAATCAGACTGGAGCAAGATTATAAAGTCCGTACGCAGATAAGATCCCTTGAGGAGGAAAAAAAGAGGTTCAAATATTATGTGGTAGGCCTGATAATGGTTGTCGGCATTTTGATTCTGATTATTTTATTAATACGATATCGAAATAAGAATATAAAAAATCAGCTCGAAAAAGAAAAATTAAATGCCAGACAGCAGGAGCTTAAACAAAGTCTTGAAGCAAAAAATATGGTACTGGTAGGCAAGGCTATGGCAGAAATCCATCGTACGGACAATATCAACGAAATCCTGACAGACCTGAAAAAAATTAAGCTTCAGACAGCAAACAAAGAAATGCAGCATGCCATTGATATTGTTTTGAAACGTCTGGAAAAAGATTTAAATGCCGATATCTGGAAAGAATTTGAAATAAGTTTTGAG